>Ga0307987_1000261_pt1 | contig 32399 bp, 27 predicted proteins | sample EllFjometagen181_FD_203157 | JGI IMG/M metagenome (GOLD analysis project Ga0307987, IMG submission 203157) | Marine microbial communities from Ellis Fjord, Antarctic Ocean - #181 | ecosystem: Environmental > Aquatic > Marine > Unclassified | place: Southern Ocean | collected 2014-10-08 | reverse complement strand
GGCGGGCGGCCGAGCTGCGCCTCGAGCCGATCGCCGCTGGCATGAGCCGTCCCAGGAGGTGTTCTTCCCCTCCTCGACACGCTCCTTGACGTTCAGCCCACCAGGCTGGCAGGCTGTCTGTACACGCAGGTCCCCGCGTTGACACCTCGAGGGCTGTTTGTCGTTCTTATCCCCGGCCCGGGAGATCGTCTTCGTGGCCGATGGCGCTGATTGGATCTGGGCGCGGGTGGATGCCATGATCGAACGTGCCTGCCTCCCCGTGGATCGGACCCACAAGATCCTGGACTTCTACCATGCCTCCGAGCACATCGCGGACGCTCTGAGAGCCTGCAAGAACCTCTCCGACAACGACAGGCGGACCCAACACAAGGCGCTCAGCCGCAAGCTGCTTCGGCCTGGTGGCCCACTGGCGGTCATCGAAAGATTCTCCAAGCTCGCACGAAGGCGTAGGGGCAAGAGGGTCAACAAGGAGATCAAGTACCTCCGCAAGTACCTCGACCATATGCGCAACGCCGAGTGGCGGCTGGCCAAGGTTCCCATCGGCTCGGGCATCGTAGAAAGCGCGATCAGAAGGGTCATCAACCTTCGGTTCAAAGCCGCCTCGATGTGCTGGAGGGAGGACCATCTCGCGGCGCTGCTCTACCCACGCTGCGCGCTGAAGTCCGCCTGCTGGGAGGCGTTCATGCACGGCGATGTCCAGGGGCGCTACTGGCTGGCTTCCGACACCACCGCTGAGCCCAAGGCCGTGCTGGAGGGGGCGTGACGCAGCACTACCCATTTCTCGAAAGCTCCCACGATCAAATCAAGTTTCGCGAGAGGCACGGCACAGCGAGAGCAGCTACTATAGGCTCCAACCATAGGAGGCGAGATAGTGCCAGTCAGCTGGTCATATGATATCTTCAGTGCTCATCATCGCCCTGCTGAGCAGCGGGTGTGGTCCTGACAACGGTGTGGAATACTGCGCGTCCGCGGCGGAGATCAAGTGCTCACGAATCCGAGAGAAGAGCTGTGCTGGCACAGTGGATAACGGCGTAGCCTGGGAGATTCTCAGACATCAGTTCGGGGAGGAACTGACAGCATCGATGGTGATGGAGGGTAGTCAAGCGAAGTGCGAAGCTGCCCATAGGCTGATGTGTGAAGAAACGAACGTGAAATCCCTTGAAGGAGTGAGGAAGCTCTGGGAGATCCTGGGCCCACGGGTCAAGGCCGTAGCGAGCGTGGCGAAGCGCCGGAGCCTGCCCTCGCCCTCGCCCTCGCCCTCGCCCTCGCCCTCGCCCTCGCCCTCCTCCCTGTCCCGGGCGCTCGGCGCTGCAGAGTTCGAGTTCGTGCGTGAGTGGGCCAGCTGGTTGCTGGCATTCATTGCAGGGATCGACGTTGTGCTCCGGCACCCCTCCCCCTTCGAGAGGCAGAAGAAGGAGGCGATGCTCGGAGTGAACATCGTCAACAGGATGACCGTACTCGGGATGCCGGAGTCGCAAGCGATCAGAGCCTGAGTAAGCGCGACTAGTGGGCGGCTTCGGCTCCGATCCGAGCCGTGCAACAACGCCTGGAGCCGTCGCTCCTTCCTATCCCCACTCACCCCCATGGAGAACGCTATGCTCAAAATCACACTCGGCGTGCTGTGTACTCTCTCTATTGGCCTGCTGCTGCCTAGCGTCGCTGCGGCCATCTGCCCCGCCACTCCCACCGACTGGGACAGCGAAATCTGCACCGTCGATGGCGGGGCGACCACTGTCTGCGGCTATACCGCTAGCACCTTCACCTGCGACCTTTCCGCCGCTGGCGGTGTTCCGAGATCACGCTCGTCTCCACCTACGACTCCACCTACTTCATCGAGGCCTGGGGCAATTGGGACGGCGAGGACTTCTGCTGCCACTCCCCCACTGGGTGGACCGGTGACAACGTGATCATCTACGGCAGCGAATACTCAGACCTGCTCGCCCTGTACAACCCGAGCTGGGGTTACCTCGCATACGATACTGGTGACCCCAACGACCCCCTCACGACGGTCGAGGTCTGGGGCGCCGAGGGCCTCGACACCATCCACGGCTCCACCGAGACCAACATCATCTACTCCGAGTCGCTCTACGGAGAGGAGCACGTCGACACGATCCATGGTCACGCGGGAGACGACTATAGCTCCGGCGGGTCCGCCAGCGACACCCTCAACGGCAACGTTGGTGACGACGTTATCGACGGCGACGGAGGCGACGACATCATGGACGGTGGCGCCGGTGAAGACACGATGAGCGGTGGCACGGGTGTCGACTTCATGAGCGGCGGCGACGGCGACGATACGATCGATGGCGGTGCCGGCGGCGACATTATGTGCGGAGATGGTGAAACAGGTAGCGGCGGTGTCGGAGATGTCATTTCCGATGGTGATAGCGACGCCGAGGCGTTGCCAGACAGAATCTGGGCCGCCTCGGCGGTCGACCTCAGCAACTGTGCAGACAACTCCAAATACTGGGACTACTTCGGCTACTCTGGGAGCTGCTATGGAAACCCCACGCAGACCAGCAAGCCCGCCCGGTGCCCATGACCAGCTGACAAGGGCGTTACCTTCTCAGAGCACTCCAGTAGTACGTCCAGGTGAGCACAACTCCATGCGAGCGACCATAAGCCAGACACCGTACTTCTCGCGTCTGTGGTGGGCGATCGCGGTGCTTGCTGTCCCACACCCAGCATGCTTGGACTACACCCCCTTTGCAAAGGATGACAGCGGATCAGTCCCACGGCCAGACAGCAAGACGTCCACCGACTCCGCTGTTTGGCCGCAGTTCATTGAGATCTGCGATGGGCTGGACAACGATGGTGATGGTGCAGTGGACGAAGGGTTTGCCGACCTCGACGGCAACGGGGTCATAGACTGTCTCGAATGCGTCGCCATGGTGGAACCGGCGGGAGAGATCGAGATCCGGGACGACTGCGGCCCGGATGTGGCGGTGGATGATCCCTGGAACGTCGTGGTCGAATGGGAGATAGCCGGCCTCGGCAGCCTACCAAGTCCCCCCATTGTCGGTGACCTTGACAGGGACGGCATTCCCGAGTTGGTGCTTCGGAACGCCACCGACCGGCTCTTCACGCTACGCGGCATAGATGGCGTGGTGCAGTGGAGCATACCGTGGGAGAGCGACTGGTACTCAGCGAGCGTCATCGCTGATGCCACCGCCGACAGTGGGTTGGAGCTCATTGTCCACTTGGGGGACTCCGATAAGCTTCCAGTGCTGCTTGATCACGCCGGCGCAAAAATCTGGTCAGCATATGGCAGCGACGAGAAAGGACATTTCCGCGTAGCTGTGGTGTCAGATCTGGAGGGCGATGGCCGTTTGGAGGTGCTCAGCGATGACACCATCTACGATCTCGAGACCGGCGCGGCCCTCGCTACGCTTCCCCGGACGGAGGGGTTGGGCAGCATTCCCGCCATCGGCGATCTCGACCTTGACGGGAGGCAGGAGATCGCTCTGGGGGGCTGCGTCTACGACCATGAGTACCAGCAGCGGTGGTGCGTCGAGGACGGCATCGGGTCATGGTTCTCCAGCGCCGCGCTGCTACAGCTCGACTCCGACGACGAGGCCGAGGTCCTCTTCCTGGGTGAGAGGCTGGGCATCTACGACCCCGATGGGGCACAGCTTCTCCTGACCGACCCGCTGTGCGATGACGCGGCCCCCCCATCCGCTCCCGCCATCGCAGACTTCGACGGAGACGGCCAGGTCGAGATCGCCTTCGCATGCCGCGGTACCCTGCAGCTTCGCGAGGTCGATGGGACCCAACGCTGGCGACGTCTCCTCGATGACGACACCGGAGGCTGGATGGGCATTATCGGCTTCGACTTCGACGCGGATGGCGCCAACGAGCTGGTCGTCACAGACTCGGAGAATCTCTACATCCTCGACGGTAGCAACGGGGGGACCCTTTTCCAGGACGACCGTCACCGTTCTCAGACCATTCTCGATCACCCCCTCGTCGTAGACATCGACGCCGACGGCGCTGCTGAGATCGTACTCGCCTCCTGGTTCCCCGACGAAGACGACGTCTCCCTACGGGTCTTCGGTCACGTAGCCAATGCCTGGCCTTCCACCGGCACCCACTGGCCCAGCTACGATTTCCAGGTCACTAATATTCGCGAGGACGGTAGCCTCTGCACCGAAGAGCCCTACCCCTGGCAGGAATGGAACATGTACCGGGCGCGGCCCGCGGCCGGAGGGCCCCGTCCCAACCACACCCTCGTGCTGAACGACACCTGCGGTGGGACCTGCATGGACGCCGGCTTCATCGAAGTCTCCTTCCAGATCGGCAACGACGGGATCCGCGGGGCCTTGGCGGGGGCGACGGTATCCCTCTATCGCCTTGAGGACGACCAACGCGTGCTCCTGGATCACACCACGACGACGAGCGAACTCGCACCAGGCGCCCTCGGCAGCTCGCAGACCTTGCGCGCTCCGGTAGGCGAGGTCCGCGGGGCCACCCTACAGCTCGAGGTGGTCGGTGACCCGTCCCGCCCCGAGTGCGAGAGCAGCGATAATATCCTGAGCTTTGAAAGCCCCTGCTAACCGAGCCCGGTTGGCGCGATTTTTTCGGGACGCACCGACACTCCTGCAGGAAAGATCTCGAGCTGCGGTCAATATCCGGATATGGGCGAGTGAAGCCGCGACTGGGAAGCTGGCGAGTTCCGGACAGACCACTCCCAAGAGTTGGCAGCAGTGTCGCCCAGGTGCTGATGGTTCAGGCGGCGCGCACCTCATCTCGCGACGTGGCGGGCGGCCGAGCTGCGCCTCGAGCCGATCGCCGCTGGCATGAGCCGTCCCAGGACGTGTTCTTCCCCTCCTCGACACGCTTGAGAGGCGTCTCGCTTTCTGATGGGCCCTCCGTCACGCTTCTCGATGTAGGCAGCCGGCTCATAGGTCGGCGCTCCAGGACGCGGTGATCACAGCCGCTCCCAAGATGCGCGTCGTCATCACGGCTCAGCGCGGCACTGACGCTTCGCCTGGCTGCGGCACTGGCTGGATGTCCTCGCTCAGCAGAGATGTCAGAAGGGGAGATCTTCCTTGTCGGTGAGTTGGATGTGGAATCGCTCACAGTAGAGTTGGTGGTCACGGTCGAGGTCGATGAGGGCGGCCATGCCCGAGCCGTGTGTGTCCCACAGAGCGTCGATGGCAGCCCGCAGTACGTCGGCGGCTTCGATGGCCTCTCGTGGTGAGTGCTCTCGGAGGATCAGCCGGAGGATAGCGCCGGCGCGAGCCTCTCGGTCGATGCGGATCTCTGTGTCGTTCATGACGCCTTCCTTGGCCTGGCCTGCTTGCGTGGTGGTCGAGCGTAGATCTCGAGAAAGAGCTTCTCGTCGAGTTGCTTGCGGTCTCCTGCAGCTCCGGCGCTGAGGAGATCGGCCCCCATGCTCATCAGGACGCGCATGTTGCCCGCGGCGTGATCGACCAGGACGTTCTTCAGTCCATCGGTGATGAGGTGTGGCGCCCCAGCGTGTGCGATCTGGTGGTCGAGGAAGTCGAGGAGGTCGCCCTTGGCGAGTGGCTCGAGCACCAGCCGGGTGCGAATCCGGCTCCCGAGCGGCAACAACTCGGGCGTGCGGAAGCGCTTGCCGAGCCGGTTGTCGCCACACAGGACGGTGGTGAGCAGGAGCTCGGAGTCGAAGTGTGTGCTGCCCAACAGCCTCAGCTCGTCGAGGCATCCGCTGGCCACAACCTGGGCCTCATCGATGAGGATCACTGGGGCGGAACAGGGAGCTCTTGATGTGGGTGCGCCAGCGGGCCCTGAGCGCTTTGAAGCCGCCGTAGCGGTTGGCGGGCGACAGGTCGACGCCGAAGAGCTCACGGTGGAGTACCGACTCACCCTGCGGGATGGAGAGGCATTCGAGCTCACCGCGACCCAGGATGAGCGGATTCTGGCGATCAGCGAAGGCCCCATCCAGCAACGGGGCCCCGCGTTCTTCGATCAAGGGTACGGATCAAATAGGGGGCTGGAAGAGGAGATCGAGGCGTCGCTGCTGGCCCATGGCGATCTCTGCGACTGGTGTCAGGTCGAGCTGCACGTGAATGATCTGTGGTTCGAGGAAGACACCGCCCCCCCCCCGGACAGCGATGCCCCGGTGGGCATCCTGCGGGTCGACGAAGTGCAGGTGGACGACGGAGCCCAGGACGCCTTCGCCCAGGCCTGGGCATGGGGCATCGACTGACCGGGCCCTCACTCCTCCGGAAACCGCCAAGGCCGCATCTCGAAGCGCACGCCCATGGCGTCCCAGTTGCCGGCGCCCCAGCTCCGGGTCTGGCCGCTGAGGTAGCCGCTGTCGCCGTCGAGCACGAAGTCGTGGGCCTCGTCGTCCTTGTCACCACCCCAGCGGTGCTCTTCGAGGAGCTCACCGCTGGTGGCGTCCAGCCGCAGCATGACGATGTCCAGGCTGCCAGCGCCGTCGCTGTTGGCGGCCACGACGATCGAACCGTCCACCGGGTCGCATCGGATGGCTCGGCCTCGCTCGGTGCCGTCACCGCCCCAGGTGCTCACCCAGCGCAGGGTGCCCTCGAGATCCCAGGACCACAGCACCAGGCCCTCATCCTGAGACTGCACGCCCACAGCGTAGAGGTACTCGCCATCGGTGGTCAGCCCGTAGGCGTCCTCGGTGCTGCCGTCTTCGCCCCAGCTGGCCTGCCAGACCTCGTTCATTTCCGGCATGTCCATGGCCACCAGCACGGCGTCGCCCCCACTCAGCACGCCGTTGGCGCCCAGCCGACCTGCCACGTAGAGCCGGTCGCCCACTAGGACCATGTGTCCGTTGGCTTCCTCCCAGGCTTCGGTGCCCCAGAAGCTGACCTTCTCCTCGACCCCTTCGTGGTCCAACCGGACCATCAGGAAGTCGCCGTCCTGGGATTCGCCCCAGCCGGCCAAGTAGATGTGGTCATCGTCCACCACGATGCCGTCGATCTCGTTCCAGGCGCCGTCGTCGTCATGGCGCCAGGGTTCCCCGAGCACGGCGCCGGTCTCGGCGTCGAAGCGTAGTAGCAGGGCCTCTGTGTCCCAGAGGTTCAGGGCGGATGTGAAGCGGGCGCCTCCCACGTGGACCACGCCGTGGTGCACCACCACCGCGAAGAGCTCCTCGGTGAAGTCCTCGCCCCACTTCGCCTCCCACACCACCTCGCCGGTGGGGGTCAGCCGGTAGAGGTAGCCATCGGTGAGGGTGGGGTTGGCCAGGTGGGTGCTGAGGAACAGATCACCGTCGTGCAGATCGATGCCCCAGGACTCGTCGGACTTGGGACTGCCGAAGGTGCGCAGCCAGGCGGTGTCGTCACCGATGAGCGCTCCAGGCCCGGGGGGCGCGGGATCACAGGCGATGAGCAGGGCTGGCAGTGCTGAAGTGAGGTGCTTCATGAGCGATGCTCCGGGACTTCATGAGCATACACGGCCCCAACGCCCAGGGGGCCCTCCCGTCTTCCCCTCGTCGCTCCTGGACTGTCAAAGGGCGGTGTGGGGAGGTGCCACTCCACAGATTCGATTTGTGGATGGACCTCGCATCCGATACCAGCGCGGCTGGTCGCAGCGGAATCGGAGCCGCCCATGTCGAGCACAGGTGAGCAGCCGCAGCAGCAGAACGGTGAGGTCCAGCTCGCCAGGGATCTGGGACTCTTCGACGCCACGATGATTGGCCTCGGTGCCATGATCGGCGCCGGCATCTTCGTGCTCACGGGCCTGGCCTTCCAGGCCGCCGGCCCTGGCGCCATCGTGACCTTCGGCCTCAACGGCGTGGTGTCCCTGTTCACCGCCCTGTCCTACGCAGAATTGGCCAGCGCCATCCCCGAGGCGGGCGGTGGCTACAGCTTCGTGCGTCGCGCCATGCCCCGCTGGGCTGGCTTCCTGGCCGGCTGGATGTTGTGGTTCGCCTACACGGTGGCCTGCGCCTTGTACGCCCGGGGCTTCGCCTCGTACTCCCTCGAGGTGATGCACCGCTACATCCCCGATCTGCACCACATCATGCTCACCCTGGGCCAGCGGCCCGCCGAAGCGGTGCTGGTGTTGTTCATCGTCGGCAGCTTCGTGGGCCTGAACTACGCCGGCGCCAAGGTCACAGGCGTGGCCGAGAACGTCATCACGGTGGCCAAGATCATCGTGCTGGTCATCTTCATCTACTTCGGCATGCAGGTCGTGGCGGAAGACCCCACCACCAGCCTGGCCGCTTTTAAGCCGATGTTCCCCAACGGCTTCTGGGCCGTGATCACCGCTATGGGGCTCACCTTCATCGCCTTCGAGGGCTACGACCTCATCGCCACGGTCAGCGAGGAGATCAAGGACCCCGAGCGCAACATCCCCAAGGCGATCTTCATCAGCTTGGGCGGCGCGGTGCTCATCTACCTGCTCATCATCTTCGTGAGCCTGGGTGCCATCCGCATCCCAGACCAGGAAAGCTGGCGCTTCCTGGGCGAGCACGGCGAGACGGCGGTGGTGCAGGCCGCGGCCAGCTTCATGCCCTTCGTGGGCGTGGTGCTCATCGTCACCGGCGGCCTGCTGTCCACCATGTCAGCGCTCAACGCCACGGTGCTGGCCTCGAGCCGCGTGGCCTTCTCCATGGGCCGCGACGGCATGCTGCCCAAGGTCTTCGGCTCCATCCACCCCACCCGCCATACCCCTCACGTGGCCGTGCTGATCACCGGCGTGGTGCTGCTGGTGGTGGCCTTCAGCTTCCCCATCGAGCAGGTGGGCAGCGCTGCGTCCCTGATGTTCCTGCTGTCCTTCGCCATGACCAACGCGGCGGCCTGGATCCTGCGCATCAAAGAGCCGAACCTGAATCGTCGCTTCAAGGCTCCCTTCTTCCCCGTCCCGCAGTTCCTGGGCGTGGTCACCTGCCTCATCTTGGCCGTCAGCCAGTTCTGGCTCTACCCCGAAGCCTGGGGCATCGCGGCGGTGTGGGTGGCGGTCGGCCTGACCGGCTTCTTCCTCATCCGCAAGCGCGCCCCGGTCGAAGAGCGGGCCCTGCCCGTTCCCACCCTGATGCCCTTCCCCAAGGGCTCGGGTCGGGTGCTGGTGCCGGTAGCCAACCCCGCCAGCTTCGGCCCCCTGTACAACCTCGCCAAGCCCTTCGCCGAGTCCCGTAAGGGCCAGGTCACCCTGCTGAGCGTGCAGGTGGTGCCCGTGCAGACCCCGCTGTCCATCGGCGGCCTGTCGGCGCCCTTCCGCATCCAGGCCTTCCGCAAGCTGGTGGCCGACATGCAGGAAGCCGGCAAGGACGTGGCTGGCGTGGTGCGCGTCGCTCATCGCATCTCGGCAGGCATCCTGTCCGCCGCCAGGCAGCCGGGGGTGTCCCTGGTGTTGATGGGCTGGAAGGCCACCGCCAAGGAAGCCCGTCGGGCCACCACCACGGTGCTGGGCGCCACCATGGACAACGTGATGCGGCGCATCCCGGTGAACGTGGCGGTGGTGCGCATCTGGGGTGACTTCACCAAGATTGAGCGCATCCTGCTGCCTTCGGCCGGTGGCCCCCACGCCCGCTACGCCGCTCAGCTGGCCCGGGATCTGCAGCTGGCCCACGGCTGTGAGGTGGTGACCCTGGGTATCGTCAAGCCCGGCGCCACCGACCTGCAGCGCGGTCGCGCCATGGGCTTCCTCGAGGTCACCGCCGCAGAGGCCCGCGGCCTCGAGTGCACCACCAAGCTCGTCGAAGCCGACGATGTGGTCCAGGGCATCCTCGACGAGGCCGCCAGCGGCTACGATCTGCTGATGGTGGGCGCCAACCGCGACGACGTGCTCAAGAACCTGGGCTTCGGCAACATCCCCGAACTGATCGCCCGGCGCTCGCCCTGTTCGGTGATGATGGTGCGGCGGGGGTAGCTGGCGCTGCGTAGGGGAGGCGCGCGCCCCTCAATGGCATTATCGGGCCCATCCCCTGGGAGGCCCCGATGCAAGCCGTCAACGACGCGAGGAAGCAGAAGCTCTGGCAGTACAGGATCTACACCCTGCTGTGGACCGGCTACGCCAGCTACTACCTGTGCCGGCTCAACTTCGCGGTAGCCCAGCCCGCCATCCTCGCGGCCTACCCCACCTGGTCGGCGGCCAAGGTCGGCGGCATCCCGTCAGTCTACGCGGCCTTCTACGCCGTGGGGCAGTTCGTCAACGGGCAGCTGGCGGATCGTTTCGGCCCCCGCCGCATGATGACCGTGGCCTTGTCCATCGCCGTGCTGTGCAACCTGGGCATGTCCATGGCCGACAGCTACACGGGGATGCTCGTGCTGTGGGCCATCAACGGCTACGCCCAGAGCGCCGGCTGGACCCTGGTGGTGCAGACCTCCGCCAACTGGACCAAGGTCGATCGCCGCGGCGCTGTGTTGGGCGTCATCTCCACCTGCTACGCGGTGGGCAACGTGCTGGCCTGGCTGCTGGCCGGGTTCCTGGTGGACAGCATCGGCTGGCGCGCTGCCTTCGCCGTGCCCGCCTTCATCGCCCTGCCCGTGGCCATCGCCATCGGCGTGTTCCTGCGCAACGACCCCCGTGACGCCGGCCTCGAGCGCATTCGCGATGACATCGATGACGAGGACGAGGTGGACGAGACCGGCGCCAAGCGCGCCCCCATCGGCACCCTGGGCATGCTCAAGATGACCCTGTCCAACCCCATCCTGTGGGTGCTGGCGCTGGCGTTCTTCTGCAACAACTCCGTGCGCTACGCCTTCATGAACTGGGCTGTGCAGTACATGGCCGACTTCCACGGACGCTCCATCTCGGGCTCGGCGGTGACGGCCGTGGCGTTGCCTCTCATCGGTGCCGTGGGGGCCGTCTCTGCGGGGTGGATCTCCGACACGGTCTTCGGGAAGAGGAGGGCGCCGGTCTGTGCCATCTGCCTCTTCTTGTTGGCGGGTATCTGCGTGGCCTTCGTCCACATCCCGCAGGGCTCGTGGATGATCGCCACGGGTATGCTGGGCCTGGCGGGGTTCCTGATCTACGGCCCTGACATGCTCATGTCTGGCGCGGCCACCATCGACTTCTCCCACCCCCGGGCCGCCGCCGCAGCCACCGGCTTCACCATGGCCATGGGTGCCGCCGGCTCGATCTTCTCGGGCGCGGGCGTGGGCTGGCTCAAGGACAGCACCGGCGGTGAGTGGGATCTGGTGTTCTACGTGCTGGCGGGGTTGTCGCTGATCCCGGCGCTGCTGATGCTGACCATCTGGAACGCGAAGCCGAAGGGTTCCTAGAACTTGTGCACCGGCCAGCCCAGCTGGCCAGCCTGGCGGATCAGCTCGTGGTCGGGCTGGTCGTTGCGGCCCACCACCAGGGCCTGCTGGACGTAGCCGAGCATCTCGAAGTCGCCCATGGAGTCGCCGAAGGCGAAGGTGGGCACCACGCCGATGTGGGCCTTGATGGCGTCGACCTTGCCCTGGTTGCAGGGGCGGGGAAGCACAGGATCGCTGGTGAGCAGGCCGTCGACGACCTGGGTCTGGATGCCGATGACCTTATCCAGGGGGATGCCCATGTGTGGGGCGCCGGCGTGGACCACCCAGCCGTTCGAGGCCGAGACGATCCAGGTCTCGAAGCCCTCGCTCTGTAGGCCGGCGATGAGAGCCCGCATCTGGGGGCGGTAGTTGGACCAAGCGGCCGCCAGCTGGCGACTCCACAGCTGCACGTCGACTTCGGACAGGCCCGCCATCACCTGGATGACCCAGGTGTAGCCATCGATCCTGCATTCATCGACGCGGCGCTCGTACTCTTCCCAGAACGCGGGCACGTCGGTGATGCCCTCGAGGTGGCCGCCGGCGGCCAGCCAGCGAGCAAAGGCCTCGCCGATGTCCTCGTACCACAGCGTGCCATCGGCATCGAAGGCCGCCACGCGGCGCTCGCGGCTGGGGGTGAGCTGTCGGGAGATGGCCTCGGCAAAGGGCTGATCGAAGTTGGCGAGCCAGTCGGGGATGCGCATGGGAAACTCCTGGTGGGCTGTGATGGGGTGCCGTATCGCGTGAGGTGGAGGCGGACCCGGGGTGCTGTCTTGCGGCCCTCTTCCGAAGCGTTGTGCAGGACGCTACACTCCTAGCCTCCCCGCCGTCCTCTGCTCGGTTGGCGGGAGTCGTGGAGGTCCTCATCCGGCACGCGTTTCCCCGCTCGAGTCCCCACCTGGGCCGCACCAGGCTGCGGGTTGTTGCCATGGTGATGTTCGTCTTGGGTCTGCAGGGGTGTGGGTCGCCCTCCGACGAAGCTGGGATGGTCGCGCCGCCCTCGCTCCAGGTCCGGCCCGGGCCATCAGCGTCCGAACGCGGCAGTCAGGGGCAGTCCCCGCTCATCCCCCCGGACCTGTCCCTCTGGGCGTGGGACGCGGGGGGCTTCGTACCCAGCCATGACTGGTATGGAGAACCTTCCTGGGCCGATGTGCGCATGAGACTGGCGGGGCATCTCTCGACCCTCGGCCGGGATCAGGCCCGTCTGCGGGTCTGGCAGGGTGATCTCGTTGGGGCTGCGGAACGCTACGGCACCTTGGCTCAGCAGATCGAGGCGCTGGGGATCGTCGGGGTTGACAGCAGCGCTGCTCGAACCCGTGATGCCCTGCTGCTTGGTGCTTTGCGCGACGAGGCCCTCTGTGCTGCGCTGGCACGGGGAGAAGCACCGGACACCCGTGGCGCGGGTCTCGCTGCCTTGCGGGCTCGATATCATGGCTTGGCCTTGGACCATGCCGCGGGTGGCCCGAGAGCTGGACGAGCCGATGGGGCCATGGCGCTCCAAGAGGCGTTGCTGCCCTTCCTCGAGCCCAGGGCCGACTTGAACCTGGATGCATTCGAGGACTTCGCCAGCCGTCACGATCTGCGGGTGCGGCTGGTGGAGGCCTATCTCGACGCACAGGACCCTCTGGGGCTGGATGAGCGCTGGGGCCCGTGGACCTCGGACGAGATCCAACGCCAAGCGCTGTTACTTGGAGTGGCCGCAGGCCACTTGGGCGGAGAGGACTGGACCCCGAGGCTCTCCGGGCGATTGGTGGGTGAACAGCCGCAGCTCGAAGGTGCCGCGGCCTGGAGCTGGCCTTCAATGCTCGCGGCCCGGCTGCGATCGGTCGACCAGTCAGCTGGCTTTTCAGCGGGAGATCTCGGGCGTCTACCTACGGGTGATTCCCTGCTCGACGTGGGTGGCCAGCCTGGCCCGGCGGCCATCGGTGAGCTCGAGCGGCTGGGTCCGGACGACCCACAGCACCGCGTCTGGCTCGAGGAACAGGTGTCACAGCTCGACCAGGCCCTGGCGGCTGTGCCCGAGCGTGTGCCCGCGCTGGTGGTCTCCATGGTGGGCCAGCTGGATGCCCACGGGCACGGCAGCCGCTACTACAACATCAAGCAGGCCAGGAACAGCGCCGTGCGCCAGCTGGCCAGGGCCGGGGAGCACCTGTCGGCGCGGGAAGTGCTGCTGCAGGCCTATCCACTACACAATCAGGACTGGGCCTGCCCCAATCGTCAGGGCATCCTGTCGGCCCTCGAGGCCCGCCTGCTGGCTCAGGCTGGTGAGACCGAGCAGGCACAACAGGTGCTCGCTGTGGGAGTGGATCAGACCCTGGCTTTCACGGCCCTGGTACAGCGCGCCGAGCGGGGTGAGCCGGACCTGGGGCCGCTGCCTCCGCGCTTGGAGCTGCCCGGTGGGGCCGAGCACGAAGACTGAGGCCCATCATGGCCCGTGAGGCGGTCCCATGGGTGGACCACCTGGAGGATGGACCGGATGGTGGAGGGATATCTCCAGACCTGTCACCGGAGCATCGGCGTGCACGGGATTCTGGGTGGCCTGGCCGAAGCCGCCGCTGCCGCTGGCTGAGATGTAGCCGTCTTTCTGGGCGCCCGTGCCTGCGTCCAGGGCCGCGGACACCAGGTAGACGGCTCCTGCGGGGACATCGAGGCTGAACGCCTGGCGTTGGGATCCGTTGGGCTCGAGCATCAGCTCTGCTACCGGCGATCGCCCCGGCGCGAACAGGCCGGTGGCGGGGTCGATGTCGGCGTGGTCGAAGGCGGTGATGTACAGGGCGCGGCCCACCAAGGCGGCATCGTCACGGCTCACGTGCCCTTCCAGGGTCACGGTGCGCAGGGGCTCGACTCCGTCGTAGGCCGGTGTGACGGTGGGCCTGGCGCAGCGGAAGCCTGTGGCCGAGCCCTTGACCAGATCGTGGAAGCGGTTCGCAGCGCGCATGTTGGTGGAGAAGGTGTTCCACCCGCCACCGCGCAGCACGTGCAGGTCTCCACTCGGTGGGCCTGCTGGGTCGTTCCTGGGAGAACCCTCGCCATACACCCCAGGGTGGTAGGCGTCAGCGACGAACTCCCACACATTGCCCGCCAGGTGCAGGTGGCCGTAGGGGCCAGCCCACCGCTCGCCACTGAGGACTGGAAGGGTGTCCGAGTGGCAGAGTTGGGGGGAGGGCCCGGTGGTGAGCTGGTGGTTGGCCCATTCGCAGGTGGGTGGGCCTTCGCCCCAGGGGTAGGCGCGCAGGTCGGCGGGATCGCAACGATTGGGGTCGTCTCCCAGCTCGCAGCCGCCCCGGCTCGCTTTCTCCCACTGGGCTTCTGTGGGCAGGGACTTTCCGTGGGTGGCACAGTAGTCCACGGCTTCTTGCCAGGTGACCCCCTCTGCTGGGTGGGGGCCTCTGCCAGGTTCGGGTGCGCCATCGGGGCTGAGACTGCGGACATCCGCGCCCGTGGGTTCGTGGCCTTCGGCTCGAAGCCAGGCAGACCACTCGCCGGTGCTGACCTCGGTCCGGTCCAGGCAATACCCAGCGAGCTGGACCACGTGTACAGGCTGCTCGTCGCGTCCGGCGTGGGCCGAGTCCGATCCCATCAGGAAGGGTCCTGGCGGAACCCAACGCTCGGTGGCGGGGGTGACCGCCGGATCGTTGTCGTCGCAGTCCAGAACGGCGGCATCGCGGCCCGGACAGGCCTGTGCGCTGGGGAAGCCATCGGCGTCGGCGTCGGGACAGTCGGCGGTCGGTGGGATGGCTGGGGCGGCCTGCGCGAGCTCTTCCCTCCAAGAGGATGAGAGGTCCTCTGTGGGACTTGCACCCAGGGCCTGCGGACCCGGTGGTGGACCCGCGGGCTGGGGAGAGGCGATCGGGAGGGGGGGCAGAGCTTCCGGTGCTTCCGGAGCTACGGGCGCGCACGCGAGGGCGAGTGGGATGACGAAGGACCACATGATGGGAGAGGGCATAACCGCGCGTCTTGCTCCGGGGCGGTCCAGGGTGCCCACGGTCTTTGCGGCGTCCTCGTGTTCAGCGGTCTCTGGCGACGTCTTCGAGGATCGCCGCCACGCTGGCCGCCTGAGCCTCGGCCGAGCTGGGGCCGTAGCCGCCGGCCAGCAGGTGTAGGTAGGGGATGTCCCGGCTGCGGGCGGTGTTCATGACCATGAGGTCGCGCTTCACCAGGCCGTCGATGGTCAGGCCCAAGCTGGCCAGGGGGTCGTTCCACAGCACGTCGGAGCCAGCTACGTGTACCACCAGGCCGAACTCTCCCGCCTCGAAGGCCTTGTCCAGTTCCTTCTCCAGGCGGGCCAGGTAGGCGCTGTCGTCGGTGCCGCTCCGCAGCTCCACGTCCCGGTCCCCGGGCACCCGGGGCTGGGGGAAGATCTTCTCCTGCTGCAGGGACAGGGTGTAGACGCTGGGGTCGTCGGCGAAGGCGGCGTGGTTGCCGTCGCCCTGGTGGGCGTCGGTGTCGATGATGAGCACACGACCCTCGAAGCCCTCGTTCCGCAGCTGTAGCACCGCGGCGGCCACGTCGTTGTAGACGCAGAAGCCGTGACCGAACAGGGGTCTGGCGTGGTGGTAGCCGCCGCCCAGGTTGATGCCCACGCCGTGCTCGAGGGCGTGGCGGGCCATGGCCAGGGTGCCGCCTGACGCGCGGCGGAAGGGGGCCAGGATGCGAGCCTCGATGGATGCCTCGCCGAAGATGCCCGGCACCGGCACCTCGATGACCTCACTGAGACGCTCGTGGTCGGTGAGGCTGGCGATGTAGGCGGGGTCGTGCACCGAGGCCAGCAGCGCCGCGGGCAGCTCTTCGGGCACCAGGAATGCACCCTCGGGCACCAGGCCCTGCTCCATCAGCTCAGCGGCGATCTTGTCGTACTTGAAGCTGTCGAAGGGGTGCAGGTGTTCCACCCCGAAGAAGCTCACCCGGTAGCCCGGCGACCAGGCCACCTTGGCGCCACCGGCGAGGATGGAGCCGGGGCTGGGGGAGGGATTCTTGGGCATGCGGGCCAGGCCCACGCTGGCGGTGCCCAGGGCGAGCACGGTGAGTCCGATCCCCATCAACCAGCGCTTCATCAAGACCTCCGAGGCGGGTTCACGCTTCCTCGTCACAGTGCGGACCCCGCTGTATCCTGGCGGTTCCCCGAAGATCAGAATCCCGATGGCGGCGGGTCGAAGCCCGGCGTGTGCTCCTCGATGTGCATGGTGGGCACCCCGGCGTTGGGGATCCAGGCTTGGTCGTGGGCGGGTAGGGTGTTGCCCAAGGGCAGGAAGCCGCGCTCCACCAACGAACCCGCCACCAAGCTGTGGCGGGTGAGCGCGAAGCCCTCGATCACCAGGATGCGCCCGCCGTCCACCAGTTGATGCTGGAGGTCTGCCGGGGAGAGTCCGGGGGCATCCTCGACGATGATGAGATCGTAGGGGGCGCCTGTGGCCCAGCCCTGGGCCAGGGGCCCGCGCTGGACGGGAACGGACAGGCCCAAATCCACCATTCGGCCGGCGATGGTGAAGGCCTGAGCGGGCTCTTCTTCGACCCTGATGACCCTGGCGCCCAAGGAGGCCAACACTGCGGCGCGGTAGCCGCTCTCCCGGGACAGCTCGAGCACCCGCTCTCCCGGCTGGACCCCCGCCGCCTGGAGCTGCCAGACCAGCCGGGAGGGGGGCACGATGGGTCGGCCGTCGGGGTCCTGCATGGGCTTGTCTTCGTACGCCTCGACCCAGTGTTCTCGGGCCATGAAGGTCTCCCGGGGCACGTCCCGCAGGGCGTCCTGATGCTCCAACCCCGCAAGACCGGTCCAGCCGATGCGGAAGTCCACCATGTGGCCTCGGGCCGCGATGCGTTCGTCCAGGGTCGGCGTGTTCTTCGGGACGCCCTGTGGCGAACCCTCCCAGCCCAGAGCCGCCAGGGCCGCGTCCAGATCTGCGCCGGTGGGCAGGTGGTCCGGGTCCCCCGCGCCCTCTGCAGCCAAGGCTGCTTGCCAAAGGGTGACCAGGGGCCAGGTGCGCTCCACCAGCTTGCTCTTGGCCCCCAGGACCTTGCGGGGGTTGACGAAGTTCAGGGTCAGCCAGCGCGACAGGGTCTTACCGGTGGGGGTGTCAGCCTGGAAAGCGCCTTCGCGCAGCTCCATCCAGCCGGAGTCGTGCAGGATCACCGTGGGCATGGCGCGCCCGGTGCCCCGCAGGATCACCTTGTCGCCCTGGCGGCTCCGCCCCACGCGGTAGCCCAGATCCCAGAGCTTCTCTTCGAGCTGCTGCCGGGCCTCGACGGAACCCCACACCACGATCACCTCATCGGGGATGGCGTCGGGGTCTGGGTCCTCGGCCTGGGCCACGGCCAGCAGCGCGAGGGTGAGCAGGGCGGCGAGCATGGTGCCTCACGGGAGTGAGCCAACGACACCGGGCCACCGAATCATCTTCCCTGGTCCTGCCCTATGTGTCGATGGCTTCCGCGGCCGCGGTGCGGATGTCGTCCAGCAGATCCGCAGGCGGTGTGACGGCCCCGCTGGCCACGCCCTCGAGGGCCCTCGCGCCCAGGCTCTGGATCAAGCCGAAGGGCACCGAGAAGGCCACCGCTTGGTCGGTGGTCTGGGCGTTGCCCCGGGTGGCGCGTTCGTAGAAGACCCTGGGCAGGGGCTGGATGCGAATGCCTCGGGCGGTGTCGAAGCTGTGGATCGCCCGAATGGTTTGCGCTGAGCCCTGCAGGGCCTCGGGGATGCTGCGAGGCTGGCCGATGGCCTCGAGCAGGATCTCCATTTCGGCCAGCGATGCCAGGGATGGCCCCATGAAGAAACAATGCCCAGCGGCATCCATGGCGCCGTACAGCACCATGGCGTGCACGGCGTTGAGCACGTGGGCCTCAGCGGACAGGCTGTGATCGGCGGGATCGTAGGGCAGCCCCAGGAAGTTCTGTCGGCCTGGCCCCGCGCAACACTCGCCGTGGCGGCCGTAGGTCCAGGACAGGCCTACGCCGGTCTGCAACATGGATCGCGGGTTGTGGAAGGGCAGGGCGTGGCCCCCCACGGTGAAGTGCCGCTCGAGGCCGTGGTGCTGCTCGACGGCGGCGGCGCCCAGGCGAATGAGCTTCCCGAGATCCGTCTCGCCCCGGGCTGCCTGCTCGAGGGCGGAACGCACCGAGGCCGCGTCGCCGTAGCGCACGCCGCTGTCGGCGCCGCCTTCGCTGGTCAGGGCCAAGGCGGCCAGGGCGACCAGGGCCTCGATGTGGTCGTAGGCGTAGGTGTTCGAGTGCTCGAGCACCCAGGCGGCCAGCGCGGGTAGATCCTCGAACAAGCCCAGGTTGACCAGCCCCTGGTAGGTCTCCCACTCGCCGGCCTTGACCACCCGCATTCCGCCGTCCCCGCTGGGCACGATGGCGGTCTGGTCGCAGCGGTTGGGGCAGCCGGGCATGCAGCCGTGGCGTGCGCGGCGCAGGCCGTGCTGCTGGGCCAGGCCCAGTTGTTGGAGCACCATGGTGTCGGGCAGCAGGGCCTCGAGGGCTGCGTCGGGCACGTGGGCGTCCCGGAACAGGTTGCACAGGCCGTGGCCGGCTTCGATGCGACCCCGGGCGGCCGCGCCATAGGTGCCGCCCAGCAAGGGCGACTCGGCGGCGTCGCTGCCCGCCAGGGCGGCGCTGCGACGCTTCCGCGCCATGGCCGCCTGGATCCGCTTGGCGCGGGCCAGCCGCTGTGGCTCGATGGGGTGCAGGGGCGAGTCGGGCATGGCCGCCACGATGGCCACCAGGCCGTTTTCACCCAGGATGGTGGTGCCCCGGGCGGCGGCGCGACTGGGTGTGCCACCGGGGCTGCGGTTGCAGACCAGGGCGTTGTAGCGGAAGCCCAGGCTCGAAGGGTCCGTCACGGCCAGGGCCACACGGTCGCCGTGCTCGGCGTACAGGGCTCGTGCAAGGGCCTGGGTGCCGACGATGTTCTCGCCGTAGTCCGCGATGGGGCGCAGGGCCGGCCGCCCTTCGCTGTCGATGTAAAGGACCTGTTGCTGGCTGGATCTTCCGGTGATCTGGATGCCGGCGATACCCAGGCGGGTCAGGACTCGGCCCATGAGCCCGCCGCTGCGGCTGCCTTGGAGGTTGCCGCCCAGCTGGCTGACGCCGTAGAGGTTGAGCTTGCCGGCGAAGGGAAAGCCGCTGGCGGCGGTGGGGGTGTAGCCGCTGACGTAGACGGTGTTGTCGGGCTCTGTGCAGGAGCTCATGCGCTGGACCGCCAGCTCCTTGCCAAAGCTGCCGAGCCCGGTGACGTCCTCGGCGCTGGCGGTCTCCGCCCCGATCTCGACCTGGATCTCTTGCAGCATAGGGGCCTCCTGTCAGCGTGACGTTGTCGACCTAGCCTGCTGCTCTGCTCTGCGCTGCGCTGGCATCGTGGCGTGGCGCTGGCGTGCGGGGCGTCCCGCTGCAGACATATGCAGAGCGCTGGACGTTACGAGCTTTTGTAGTGTCTATGTCGAGGTCTCAGCGGATGGCATGCCCACCCGTCAGCCGTCCATCAGTGTTGTCGCCTGCTCTGGCTGTGTGGCCAGGAAGCTCATGAACGGCGAGTGGAAGCTGGCCCTTCCCGGGCAGGTGGAGAATAGGCGCAAACGGCACCGACCATTTCCACCGACAGTGTCGGCGGAAATGACGCCACCGCTTTCTTTGGGGGAAGACAGATTCTTCCCCCCCCTATCCGAGCGGGAGGCCGCCCCGGCGGGACACCGCCTCTCCCCCCCATCTTCGCCGCTTGATGGGCGGCGCGAGGCTGCATCCGCAGCCCCGATGATGAGCCATCTCGGCTTGTTGAACTGTCGGCGAACTGGGCTCATTCTGATCGGTGCCGCGCAAACACATAGGCAGCTGAACGCGACCCTGTTGGGGGCGCCGTACCCCTGTGGGATAGGGACTCTGCCAGGAGGAATCCATGGCTCCATCGTCTCCCCCCGACCCCACGGTTCTCGCGGGGCTTCGCCTGGCCCGCGCCAAGGCCATCGCCACCGCGGGTGGCGTGCAGGCCGCCCTGGCCTCCGGCGCTCTGCCCCCACGGGTCGACCTGACCACGGTGGAGGCTCTGGTGCTGGGCCTGCTGGTGCAGGATGTGCGCACCTTCCTGACGGTGTTGGGTCATGGCTCCACCGATCTGGGCGAGGTGCTGCGGGTCTACCAGCAGGCCGGCCTGGTGCGCACCGTGCCCTGCCGCAGCGAGATCGAAGCGTCCCACGCCGCGGCTGCACTGCGCTGGGTCACGGGCGAAAAAGCCGCAGTGGTCACCAGCATCGGCCCTGGTGCCCTGCAGGCCCTGGCCGCGTCCCTGGTGCCCGCCAGTGACGGGCTGGGCGTTTGGTACCTGCTGGGCGATGAGACCACCCAGGACGAGGGCCCCAACATGCAGCAGGTGCCCCGCCACGAGCAGGGCCTGTTCCATCGCCTGTTCTCGGCGATGGGCGATACCTACACCCTGCACACCCCCTGGGCCTTGCCCACGGCCCTGCGCCGTGGCCGGCTGGCGGTGGACGACCCCCACCGCGCTGGCCCCTTCTTCCTGTTGCTGCCCATGAACACCCAGCCGGCGGTGCTCGAGGGCTTCAACATCGCCGAGCTACCCCTCGAGACCCCTCCGGTCATGGCTGCTGCGGGGGATCAGGCTGCCTACGACGCGGCGGTCGAGGCCATCGTGGAGGCCCAGCAGGTGGTGGTCAAGGTGGGCGGTGGCGCCCGGGGCGCTGGCCCACAGATCGAGCGCTTCCTCGAGCTGGCCGACGCCGTGGCCGTGCTCAGCCCGCTGGTCTCCGGAGTGATCCCCTTCGAGCACCGGCGCAACATGCTCGTGGGTGGCTCCAAGGGCAGCCTGTGCGGCAACCACGCCATGGACCATGCGGATCTGGTGGTGGCGGTGGGCGCCCGGGCCGTGTGCCAGAGTGACAGCTCCCGCACCGGCTACCCAGGCGCACAGCGGATCATCAACATCAACACCGATCCCCACGCGGCCCTGCACTATGGGCGCAGCATTCCGCTGGTGGGTGACGCGGCGGCCACGCTCGACGCCCTCAATCAGCGCCTCGCGAAGCTGTCCGCCAAACTCACCGAGGGCATGTCCCCCTGGTTCGTCGCCTGCTGCCAGCAGCGCGAGGCCTGGGAGCAGTTCAAGCTCGAGCGATATCGCAACCCTTGCCTGCACGACGAGCTGTGGGGTCGCAAGGTCCTCACCCAGCCCGCCGCCATCAAGCTGGCCACGGGCTGGGCCCGTCAGAAGGGGGCGGTGGCCTTCTTCGATGCCGGCGACGTGCAGGCCAACGGCTTTCAGGTGGTGGAGTGCGACCAACTCGGACGCGTCTTCACCGAGACCGGCGCTAGCTACATGGGTTGGGCCAGCTCGGCGCTGTTGGCCGGGGGGCTGGCGGCCCAGCCCTTCTACGGGCTGGCGCTCACCGGGGATGGCTCGTTCATCATGAACCCCCAGGTGCTCATCGACGCGGTGGCCCAGGGGGTGCGGGGCTGCCTGCTGGTGATGGACAACCGCCGCATGGCTGCTATCTCCGGCCTGCAGAAGGCCCAGTACGGCGTCGAACATGCCACCTGGGATCACGTGGCCGTGGACTACGTCCAGCTGGGGGGCGCGGTAGAAGGCGTCCTGGCGGTACACGGTGGCTACACCATCGAGCGGCTGCACGCCGCCCTCGAGAGAGCCTGGGCCCACCCCGGGCTGTCATTGGTCCATCTGCCGGTGTACTACGGCGACGATCCTTTGGGCGGGCTGGGTGCCTATGGGCGCTGGAACGTGGGCAACTGGGTGGCGGGCACCCAGCAGCTCCGGCACGACATCGGGATCTGAGCTCGTCAGGATCACCCCATCCGCCCCACTGACCGCCGCCGTGTTTTTCAGACCTCGAACGCCCGCTTCACTACCCGCCACATCCAGCGGGGCTCGAAGGTCATGCCGGTGCGGACGGTGGTCTCGAAGGTGCAGTGGCAGCCGCCACCCTGGACCTCGGAACGGAAGGCTTCGGCCTTGGGTCCGTGCCACAGGGCCTCGAGCTCGAAGTCCACATCCCGCAGGTTGCCGAAGCTCTCTGTGCGCAGCTCGCAGGGCTTCAGCTCGCCGGTCTCGGTGACCACCGCCACCAGGGAGCCGGCGGTGCAGCCGCTGAGCTGAGGTTCATTCGCGGCGTGGGCGGCGATGATCTCCCGCTCGAGGGCGGGCCGGGCGGCCAGCAGTCGTCCCAGGGGTCGGCCAGCCGCGCGGCGGTCCTCGAGGGTCTGCAGCAGCGCGGCGGCGTTCCGATACAGCCCGAGGTCCACCCCCTGCTCGAAGCTCGGGTCGGCGGTGTCGCCCCGCACCAGGACCATGTCCATGCGGTCGCAGCCCAGCTCTTCGGTGACGTAGCGGAAGCAGCGCTCGAAGCCGTGCTGGGTGGCGTGAGAGAAAGTGAAGTTGAAGCGTGGGACCAGGCGCGGGAAGCGGGTGCGGGCGGCCCGAAGAGCGGCCCAGGTCCGCATCAGGGCATCGAAGGCCCCAGGCCCGCGGATGGCGTCGTGGTCGGCGCCCACCCCGTCGAGAGAGAGCTGCAGCTCCAGCTCCAGCCCGGGGCGGCTGAGCAGCAGGTCCTCGACAAAGTCCAGGATGCGCTGGGTGTGCCAGCCCGTGGAGGGGATGGTGATCTGCCGCGTGTGGCTGGCGCTGTCGTGGAACGCGGCGGCGATGGCGGCCAGGTCGTCCCGCAGGAAAGGCTCGCCCCCGGTGAGCAGCAGCTTGGGGGTGGGGGGCAGTCGCTGGGCCAGGCGTCGCAGCTCGGCCAGGCTCAGCTCTTCACTGGCGGGGGTGCGCTGCTCGGGCGTGCCACACAGGCAGTGACCGCAGGCGGCATGGCAGCGGGTGGTGACGAACAGGGTGAGGAACAGCGGGGAGCGACCCGCCCGACGGCGGGACAGGCCGGCACCGAGGTAGCGCGCCCCAAAGGCCAGCTTGTCCAGGGTCGAGCGCAGGCGTCGGACCCGTTCCACAGGCTTGGTCGAGCGCGCGGCGCCCCAGCCCATTCCGGCGAGGTAGGACGCCGACTCCACGGCGCACAGGGGCAGGGCAGCGGCGGCCTCGACGGGGCCGCGGTGCTGCAGGGTGTAGGCGGCGAAGGGTAGGTTAGCGGCCAGGAAGGTGGCGCTGCCTCCCAGCACCAGGGGGATGCTCACCGGCCCCAGCAAAGGGGCGAGGCCCAGCCCCACTACGGCGGAGCCCATGCCGACGGTGGACAGGGGGTAGCGGGCGGACAACACCGCCAGGCCGGGGTGCTTCGCCAAGCGAACTCGGTGTGCCAGCACTGAATGCACGAAGAACCAACCGACATTGAAGCGGTGCTTGGCCAGGCCCCACGGGGTCACCGACTTGAGATGGCGCCCACGGATCTCGGGGTGGGCGGCCAGGCTGCCTGACGGCAGGTGGAAGCGGGTGACCACGTCGTCGGCGTAGCGGGAGAACCAGCGCTCGTCCCAGCCGCCCATGCCTTGCAGGGTGTCCCGCCGCAGCCCGCAGATGGCGGTGTAGGCGCTGGCGACCCGGGTGCCGTGGCCTTGGTGTTGGTAGTGGATGGAGGTGTTGGCGAAGGCGGAGACCAGCCCCCCGGCGCCCGGCTCGATGTCCACGAAGCCGTTGACGCCCAGGAGTCCGGGTTCGGCGTCCATCACCGCAACCAGGCGCTCGAGGGCGCTGGGCTCGAGCACCATGTCGGCGTCGAGAAAGACCACGATTTCGCCGCTGGTGGCTCGCCAGCCCGAGTTGCGGGCCGCCGAGGTACCCCGCTGCTCGGCGTGTCGGACCACGGTGAAGGGCCAGCCCTCCAGCAACGCGGCGGTGCCGTCGGTGGAGCCATCGTCCACAACGATCACCTCGGCGCCCGGGGGCAGGGCCGCTGTGAGGGCTACGAGGCAGGGGCCGAGAGTCGCGGCGCCGTTGTGGACGGGGACCACCACGGAGAGAGACACGTCGGCTCGGATACCACTGCTCATCGGAAGCTTGCTAACCGGCACTGGCACCCCGTCGTGGGCCCCTGGGCTATGTGCTTTCGCCCGTCGCTCCGAGCCCGCCATGTGCACCGATACACCCCGCGGCCTGGGCCGCAAGCTCACGTCCTACGGCGATCCTGGATTCTCACGCTTTATGCGCAGGGCGTTTCTGGCCTCGGCTGGCTTCGACGGCGACGATCTCGAGCGCCCCATCGTGGGCGTCCTTGACACTTCTTCTGACTTCAACCCCTGCCACCGGGACATGCCAGCGCTGGTGGATGCGGTGAAGCGGGGGGTGCTGCAGGCCGGGGGGCTGCCCTTTGCCTTCCCCACGGCGTCGCTGCACGAGATCTTCATCTCTCCCACCACCATGTTCCTTCGCAACCTGGTGGCCATGGAGACCGAAGAGCTGCTGCGGGCCCAGCCCATGGACGCCGTGGTGCTGCTGGGGGGCTGCGACAAGACCGTACCCGCACAGATCATGGCGGCATTGAGCGTGGACATCCCCGCTATCCCGCTGGTCACCGGACCCATGCGCACCGGCTCGTGGCGGGGCCAGCGGCTGGGGGCCTGCACCGACTGTCGCAGGCTGTGGGCACAGCATCGGGCGGGGGAGCTGTCCCGGGCGCAGATCGATGAGGCGGTGCTCGAGCTGTGCGCCACCGGCGGCACCTGCATGGTGATGGGATCCGCCAGCACCATGGCCTGCCTGCTCGAGGCCGCGGGCCTCGCCTTGCCCGGCACCGCCACTCCCCCTTCGGGCAGCGGTGCTCGCCTGCGCCTGGGCGTCGCCACGGGCCGGCGTGCGGTGGAGCTGGCCCGGGACGCGGCACCGACCGTACGGTCGATATTCACCGACGATGCACTGCACAACGCCCTCACGGTGCTGTGTGCCCTGTCGGGGTCCACCAACGCTGTGGTGCACCTGGCCGCCTTCGCGCGCCGGGCGGGGCTGGGAGCGCTGCTGCCCCGGCTGGATGCCGTGGCCCGTCGGACCCCGGTGCTGGTGGACTGTAAGCCTGTGGGCAGCCGCTACATGGAAGACCTGCACCACGCCGGTGGCGTGCCGGCTCTGCTGGCGGCTCTGCGCCCGCTGCTGCGGCTCGAGGCGCCCACCATCACCGGCGAGACCCTTGGCCAGCAGATCGCCGATCACCCCGGACCGGGCGACTGGCAGGACCTCATCCACACCCTCGACGCTCCCCTGCAGCCTCCCGGTGCGCTGCGGTCCCTGCACGGCAGCCTGGCTCCCCGGGGCGCCGTGCTCAAGGCGGGCGCGGCCAGCCCGGACCTGTTCCAGCACACCGGCCCCGCCCTGGTCTTCGAGGGCCCCGCCGATGCCGCGGCGCGCATCGACGATCCGGATCTGCCTGTCACCCCGCAGACGGTGATGGTGCTGCGGGGTGCTGGCCCTGTGGGCGCTGGAATGCCCGAGGCCGGCTCGCTGCCCATCCCCCGCAAGCTGGCGCGGCAGGGGGTCACGGACATGGTCCGGGTCAGCGATGCGCGCATGTCGGGCACAGCCTACGGCACCGTGGTGCTGCACTGCGCCCCCGAAGCCGCCGTGGGTGGTCCTCTGGCCCTGGTCCGGGACGGCGACATGATCCGGCTCGATGTGGCGGGCGGTCGCATTGATCTGCTGGTGCCCGCAGACGAACTCGAAGCCCGGCGCGGGGACTGGCGACCCCCGGCCCTACCCGATCGCGGCTGGGCGCGCCTTCAGGCACAGCACGTGCTGCAGGCCGACGAAGGCGCCGATCTGGACTTTCTGTAGGAGCGTTGCGTGACCCGAACCTCCCTACTGATCCTCGCGCTGTTGTCATCGAACGGTTGTGAGCCTGTCCCCCGGGACAGCGCGGTCGATGACACCTGGAGTCTCGATCTGGTGCAGGTGCCAGCGGGTCCGTTCTGGATGGGCTGTAACGCCGAGGTCGACGTGGCCTGCGATCTGGACGAGCTTCCCTTTCACGAGGTTCGACTTTCGGGCTTCGGTGTCCTCGAGACCGAGGTCAGTCAGGCCGCATGGCAGGCCTGTGTGGACGGCGGGAGCTGCGATGAGCTCGTTCTCCCAGTCGGTGCCGAACGTCACCCCCAGCTCCCCGCCACCGGGGTCACACGTAGGCAGGGTGAGGCATTTTGCGAGTGGGCAGGCTTGCGCTTGCCCACCGAGGCCCAGTGGGAAAAGGCCGCCCGCGGCGAGGGCGGGCAGCTGTACCCCTGGGGTGACGCCAGCCCCGATTGTGGGCTCGCCAACGGTCGTGGATGCGGGCGGGATCTGCTCCCAGTGCGCTCTCTCGGGGCGGGGGTCAGCCCCTACGGTGCGCTGCAGATGAGTGGAAATGCGTGGGAGTGGGTCAGCGACGGCTACGACGCCACCTACTATGCGGAGAGTCCCAGCGATGACCCCACCGGCCCCGAGCTGGACAGCCTGGGGCAGCTCCGCGGTGTGTCCACCTACAGCTCGGATGGCGCACTGCGCGCGTCCAACCGGCAGATCACCGTTGCGAGCATGACCTGCCCCCTCTGCGGCGTGCGCTGCGTGGGAGATCTGCCATGATCGGTCTATTCGCCATCGTTATGCTCACCGGCTGCGACCGCTCCCTCCCCGTGGACTCTGGCCCGGAGCCCTTCGTGGAGACGCTCGAGCCCGGCGCCGTGCACCTCCTGACCACCAGCTTGCCGCGTTTTGCCGCCCAGCCTGCGTTGGTGGAGTACGATCTGGCCTTCGACGAGCGCTGGCGCTTCGGCCTGGCCGAGGGGGGAGCCCAGGGAGCGTGGCGCTTGGAAGGTGGGGATACGGTGTTTGCGGCGGTTTCTCTACCCCCCGATTTTGACTCGTCGGCGGTGCGCATCGACGCCGAGGGTGCGCTGGTCTGGGACCACGGCGAGCTGTTCCTGGCGGGGCTGGGCTTCTCCCATGGCGTGGTGCCCACCCCCGAGGGCGACTGGATCGCCCTGGACACCAGCGGTGGTCGGATCGTGAGCTTCGACGAGGCGGGTGAGATTCTCTGGACCTACCCCTTCCACGAGGCGGGCGAGCCGGGTTCCCCCAACGGGATCAGCCTCTTCGACAGCCCCGATGAGGGCACGCTGTTGGGCGTCAGCCTGCTGGAGCGCTCCGGCGGCACCGGCGAGCAAGCCCTGGCATTGCTCGAGCACCGGGGCGCGGGTGAGCCCCCCGTGGAGCGCTGGCGCTGGAGAATCCAGCAGAGCGAGGGCACGGTCTTTCCCCACGGGCCGCGCTTCACCGACGATGGCGAGCTGCTGATCTGCCTGTCCTCCCTGGGGCAGGTGGCCGCCTTGGACCTCGAGGGCGACGAGTTGTGGCGGGTCCCCGCTGATGCCCGCGCCGCGGCCCTGAGCTTCCCGCGGGATGCGGTGCTTCTGCCCGACGGAAGCCTGGTGGTAGCCGACGGCGCCGCCGAGCTGGTGCGGGTCCACGATCCCCACGGCGCCTTCGAGATCGTCAGCGCCGTGGAGGTGCCGGACATCTTCTCGGTGCATCCGGTGGTGTGCGCTGAGGGCGGGGGGCTGCCGTGTCTGGGGTCCTGAACGTCGGCATCATCGGCTGTGGTCGCATCACCGACATGCATGTGCCGGGGTACCAGCGCTGTGGGCGAGCGCGGCTGCTGGCCATCTGTGACGTAGACCCCGCGCTGCTGGACCGCCGCAAGGCCCAGTGGGGGGTGGAGCGGGCCTACCGGGACCATCGGGAGCTTCTGGCCGACCCCGACATCCACATGGTGGAGATCATCACCCCCCACCACCTGCACCGTCGCTTCGTCGAAGAGGCCTTCGCCGCGGGCAAGCACGTCAGCGTACAGAAGCCCATGGCGCTCACGGTGGCCGACTGCGACGCCATGATCGTCGCCGGGGAGCGCGCGGGCCGGCTGCTCAAGGTCTTCGAGAACTTTGTCTTCTTCCCTCCGTACGTAAAGGCCAAGGAGCTGATGGAGCAGGGGGCCATCGGCGAGCCCCTGAGCATCCGCACCAAGCTTGGCAGCACCATGCGCGGCGGTTGGCCTGTGCCGTTGAAGTCGTGGGTTTGGCGCCTGAATGCGGACAGCTGTGGCGGTGGGCCCACCATCTTCGACGACGGCAACCACAAGTTCAGCATGGCCCTACATCTGATGGGGCCGGTGGAGTCGGTGCACGCCTGGATCGATCGCAGCATCGGTGCCATCGACTCTCCTGCCATGATCAGCTGGACCCACGCCGGTGGTCGTACGGGATCACTGGACGCAACCTTCTCCCCCCACATGACCTCGCCCTCGAAGTACTACAGCATCGACGAGCGGGTGGAGATCACCGGCACCGAGGGGGTGCTCGAGGTGACCTGCTGCACCGCGCGGCTGTGGGAGCGCCCGCCCCTGCTGCTTCACCGTGGGAGCGAGACCACGGCGTTCCACGACCTGCGCCACGACTGGCTGGACAGCTTCGTGGACTCCACCCACCACTTCGTGGACTGCATCCTCGACGGCGGCGAGCCTCGGCTCACCGGGCAGCGGGGCCGTGAGGTCGTCCAGTTTGCCTTGGCGGCCCTGCGCAGCGCCGAGGTCGGGCAGCCCATCAGGCCTGCAGACATCGGAGGTGGCGGGTGAGCTACCGCCACTCCCTGCGGATCCGCACCCTCGCCAGCGTGCTGCTGCTGGTCCGGGTCTTGGCCCTGAACCTGCCGGAACGGGCGTGGGTCCTGGCTCTGCGCCTGGTGGTGGCTCTTCCACTGCCTCCCGATGTGCGCGGCGTGCTGCGCGAGGCCCTCGAGATCCTCGAAGAGGGCGAGCCAGGCACTACGCTGCTGCGGCGCATGGTGGCTGGCACCACACGCGATGAGCTCGAGGACATGCTCTGGGGTGTGCTGGTGTTCGACGAGAGGGTCCTGCCATGAAGCAGCGCTTGGTCATCTGTGGTGGCAGCGGTGGCGATGCCTGGCTCGCGACTCGGGCCTGGCTGGCGGCTGGCCGCTACGACGACGTCGCGCTGTACTGCGATGATCCCGCTGTCTGCGCGGCCAGGGCCGAGGTGCTTGGGGTGGTGGCCATGCTCGACCGGGGGGCCCTGTTCGATGACGGCACGGTGGCCGCGGTACACCTGCTGGCCGGGCTGCGAAGCCGGGACGATCTGCTGGTGAGCCTGTTGGGTCGGGGCACCCGGATCTTCGTGGCGCCGCCGCTGTGTGAGCGGGGCGACAGCACCCAGGTCCTGGCTGCAGTGGGCCCGGGGCAGCTCCGGGACGCGGCGGTCATGCCCTGGCTCCCGGCCCTGGGTGAGGGCCTGCGCAGGGTGAACGACAACCACATTGGGCGCCTCGAGCAGGTCAGGTTTCGCAGCATCATCGCTGGCTTCGGGGGCTGGGACCGGGGCCTGAGTCCCGACTGTCCCTTGCTGGACACATCGCCGCTGCCCGCTCTCGGGGCCCTGCTGCGGGCGGAGCTGGCGGCGACCTTGCCCATCGCCGAGGCTGTGCTGGGGCCGGTCTGTGAGATCCAGGTGCAGGCGCCCCGGCGAGAGCCGCCCTACACGGTGATGGTCACCTGGCGGCATCGGGGTCACGCCCGCCACGGCGTGCTCGAGCTGACGGTCGCCCCTCAGCGCCACCTGGCGTCCCCCTACGCCCCCCGGGACGACAGCGTGGAGATCACCGGCACCGCCGGCATCCTGTGGGTGGGCGGGCTGCGTGGTGGGCCCAGCATGGTCCCGCCCTTGCGGATCTACCGGGGCGACACCCTGCTCGAGCCCGAGCCCCCAGGTGGGGGCTGGCCTGGGGCCTGGGAGCGCATGGTGAAGGGGGCTCCCACGTTGGACATTCCCCGACTCCAGCACCGCCTGGCCTGCCTGCGGGCGGCGGAGTCCAGCCTCGAATGTGGCGAACGAGAAGCTGTGAGCTGAGCGTGTCGGAGCGCGCGCTGGCGAACATCGGTGACGCTATGTTGTCCTCCCAGACCCGAGGACCCCCATGCGTCGCACCTCGCTCCTGCTCGCCCTGTGCCTCACCGCCTGCACCCCCCCCAAGGTGGACGACACCGCTGCTTTGGTTGACACCGCCCCCCCGCCCACCGGCGGCATCATCGCGGCCACCAGCGGCACCGCAGCTATCGCCGCGGGCTTGGCGGTGTTGGACGAAGGTGGCACCGCCATGGACGCGGCTATGACCGTGGCCATGAGCCAGATCGTGCTCACGGTCGGCAGCTGGAACAGCTTCGCCGGCATCATGGGCGCGGTGGTCTACGACGCCGAGACCGGCGAACTCAACAGCCTGCACGGCAACTACGGCACCTTCGTGGGAGAGACGGATGCCATGAGCATCCCGGAGACCGACCCCAGCGGGCGCACGGCCATGGTGGGTGGGTTCATGTCCGCAGCCGAGGCGGCCCACCAGGCCCACGGTGCGCTGCCTTGGTCCCGCATCTTGGAGCCCGCCATCGGCTTGGCTGAAGATGGCTTCGAGGTGGACGTCTACCTGGAGTACTACATCCAGACCAAGGAGGAGGTCCTGAGCCGCCGCGCCGAGACCTGGGCGGTGTTCACCAGCCCCGATGGCGATCCCTGGGCCCAAGGCGACACCATCACCCAGCCCGCCCTGGCCGAGACCCTGCGGGCGGTGGCAGACCAGGGCGCGGCGTACATGTACACCGGCGCCTGGGCAGATCACTTCGTCGCGAACGTCAGCGAAGACGGCGGCATGGTGAGCGCTGCGGATCTGGCCGGCTACAGCGCTGACTGGATGCAGCCCCTCGAGACCCAGTACGCGGGCCACACCCTGGTGACCATGGGCGACCGAGAGCTGGGCAGCGTGCAGATCATCGAGGCGGTCAACATGGCCGAGGCCGTGGGCCTGGCAAGCATGGGCCCCTGGTGGGAGTCCGGCGAGGCCCTGTTCTGGCTGGCGCGCATCACCCAGGTCAACGCGCTGCTCACCTGGGTCCAGGACTACTACCCGGACTACCAGAGCTACGTGACCAATACCCTGCCCGGTGTGCTGCTCGAGGACTCCGCCCGGGTGGACCCGGACCAGGCGGCCCTGTTGGTCGGCTACGTGCAGGATGGCACCTGGAATGACCTGATGGATCTGTTCGGCTACAGCCGGGGCAGCTCGGCCCACTCCGACGCCATCGCGGTGATGGACGCCCGGGGCAACGCTGTGGCCCTGACCCACAGCATCAACACCAGCATGTGGGGTAGCACGGGGATCTTTGTCGACGGCGTGAGCATCCCCGACTCCGCCAGCTTCCAGCAGCAGCTCTTGGCCCAGATCACCCCCGGGGATCCCCTGCCCACGCCCTTGAATCCCTGCATCGCCCTGCGGGACGGCGTACCTGTGCTGGCGGGTAGCACCGTGGGCAACGTGCACTACGCCCAGGTGCAGCGTCTGGCCGCGGTGCTGGGCCTGGGCCTGACCCCGGCCGAGGCGGTGGACACGCCCATGTTGTCGGGCTGGGCTTTCGCTGAGCTGGTGGCCATCGGAGCCTTCCCCGCCGAGGTGGTCGAGGAAGCCAACGCCCTGGGCGCCGACATCACCGTGAGCTCCGATCCCAGCCAGCCCGCCTGGGTCGGTGTCGCCCTGGCCGACGACGGCAGCCACAGTGGTGGCGTCGAGCCCTGGCTTGCGCCGGTGGGCGCCGCGGTGGTCTCTACGGGCATGTGACGATCCGCACGGCCGCAGCGAGCAGGCACACAGGGCACGACAGCGGAGCGCGGTGATCTGGATTCGGGTGGGGGCCGACTCTGGTGTCTCGCTCCCTCGAATCCCTGGCCGTCAATACAGCGAGGAAACCGGCTGGACGTAGCCGAAATATCCGCCCGTGGGCAGGGTCGCCCGCAGCACAGCGTTTCCTTCAGGGTCCAGCTCGTCGAGCTGACCCGCGCTGGACCAGGACACCAAGGTGTTGCCGCTGTCCAGGCGCTCGCTGTTGCCCAGGTAGTACACTACCGGGCAGTTGTCGGCGGTCCAGCTCTTCAGGATCGTGGCCTCACCGCGCTCGGCATCCAAGAAGACCTCCGTGGCCTCCGAGCAATCACCCCACTGGGTGTTCAGGTTGGTCACCAGCAGACGGTCCTCGCTCACGCGCGACACACTGTGGGGATCCATGACCACGGGCCCCTCCGGTTGGGCCCAATCGCTTGACGTGCTTATCCGGTTGACTCAGGTACGCCTCGCCGCGTAGCCTCCCTCCATGCCCACCACTCCTCTACCCCCTGACCTCCCTCGCCCGCGAACGATCCTCGACTTCGCGCGCATGTTCCCAGACG
>Ga0307987_1000260_pt1 | contig 32445 bp, 22 predicted proteins | sample EllFjometagen181_FD_203157 | JGI IMG/M metagenome (GOLD analysis project Ga0307987, IMG submission 203157) | Marine microbial communities from Ellis Fjord, Antarctic Ocean - #181 | ecosystem: Environmental > Aquatic > Marine > Unclassified | place: Southern Ocean | collected 2014-10-08 | reverse complement strand
ACGCCACCAGCGAGCGCCAGTTGATGCCGCGCTCGCGGCACCACAACGACACCAGTTCGCCGCTCTGCTCCCACTCGGCGAGCAACATTGCGGCTTCCGCATGGTCGCGTACCTTCCTGCCCAAATCAGTCGTGCTCATGGCTGACCTCCTTGGTCAGGCCACTATCGCCGCCTCCGATGTCAGCCAGACAGGGCACCCGAGACTACAGGCGTGAAGCGCACAAGGTGCATCCTCGGCAGACCCGCAGGCGTAGGAGGTATAGGGAGCCCCATGACCACACGCCGCACCTTCCTCGAGGCCGCTGCCGCCACCTGCCTGGTGGGGGCGCTGCCCGCTGTCTCCGGCTGCGATACCACCGTCGAGGCCATCGTCCCCATGAAGACCACCGATCCCAAGACCGCCCGGGTGTTGTGGTACAGCTCCACCGGCAACACCCGCCGGGTGGGCCAGGCCATCGCCCAGGGGCTTCGGGCCGCCGGGCTCGAGGTCGAGGCCTCGGACTACCGCCAAGCCGACATCGCCACGCTGCCCAGCTTCGATCTGATCGTGTTGGGCACGCCGACTTTCTTCGCCGACGTGCCCTCGAACTGGCGCGAGTGGCTCGTGGACCTGCCCGATCTGGGGGGCACGCCCGTGGGCGCCTTCGCCACCTTCGGTGGCCCCGGCGACGGCCAGGAGCACGCCGCCGCCCACCTGCTGCGTCTCGCCACCAAGCGCGGCGGGGTGCCTGTGGGTTGGGACATCTTCGGCTGCATGTCGGTCTACGCCCCCACCTGGTCGGCCCTGGACAACGCTGAGCGCACGCTGGCGTACAAGCACCTGCCCAGCAGCGAGACCTACGACGACGCCCGTGGCTACGCCCGCCTGCTGCTGACACAGGTGGCCTCGGGTCAGCCCATCACGGTGACCATGCGTTTCGACCGGGGCACGGTGATGCGAGCCTTCCCCCAGGTCACACTGAGCAAGTTGATGACCTCCAACCACGGCGTGGACACCGAGCGCTGCATCGGCTGCAAGGCCTGCGTGAAGGCCTGCCCCACAGGCGCCATCGATCCCGTGGCGGGCACCGTGGCCAAGCGTCGCTGCATCGCCTGCTTGGGCTGTATCAACGCCTGCCCTGTGGGCGCGGTGACCATGAGCCTGATGGGCAAGCCCGTCTATGGCTTCACCGAGTTCCTGCAGCGCCAGGAGATCACGATCCTCGAGCCTCACGAGGCGTAGCTCCGCGGAAGGCGCAGCCTCGTACCGGGGTTCGGTCCCTGACCCTCACTCGAGCCCATCATGCCGCTGTTGCGTCTGCTCCCCGTTGTCCTGCTGGCCTGCAACCCCCCAGTCTCCGCCAGTGTGCCCCTTGGACCACCCACCCTGACCATGGAGCTGCGGGTGGACGACGGCGCTTGGACCGCCGAGCCCGACGCCTACCCTCTGGCGGGCCAGGAGATCACACTGCGGGTGGCGGAGCAGCCTGGCGCCGAACCCCGCTGGTACCAGATCTTCCCCAAGCTCGACGAGATGTACAAGAACGCCAACCACCCCTGGGAGGACGACCCCTACCAGTGGGTGGGCCTGGACAGCATCGACTACCAGCGGGTGGAGCGCAGCGATCTGCGGGGACAGTGGCAGGTGAAGCCCCTGGCCCGTCCGCTCCGAGATCCGGACCGCTCCCGCTTCCACCAGCGTGAGATCGGAAGCTCTTGGTACCAGGTGGAGCTCCACGGCCCCGATGGCATCGCCATCTCCCCGGGCATCGAGTCCAACGACGAGCGTGGGCTGGCGCCCCAGGTCATGCGCATCTCGGTGCGCAGCGGCGAGGGCTACGTCGGGTGGCTCACGTCGTTCTTCAATGTGCCGGGCTTGTTCGGCTCTGTGGTGAAGCAGAGCTCGGGCTACGTGGGCGTGGACTGTGCTGATGTGCTGGTGGCCGCTTACCACCGCTGGAAGGGTCGCCCCCTGAGCAAGAACTACAACGTGGCCATGCTGGTGGAGCTGTGGCCGCGGGTGTTGGAGCTGGACGTCGAGGGCGGCGAACCCGCCGAGCCGGTGACCTGGGGTGAGCAACTGCGCCCTGGTGACATCCTGGCGGTGCGCTACCCCGGTCGTGCCCAGTACCAGCACATCGGTGCGTTGTACCAGGACGCCGATGGCGACGGCCTGTTGGGTGGCGCTGACCTGGTGCTGCACGCCGGGCCCTGGCCGCTGCAGACCTCGCGTCTGGACCAGGGCGGCTTCGACGGCCACGTGGTGGTGATGCGTCCGGAGTGAGGATAGCGACCCTTGTCTCCACCTCAGGAGCCCCCATGTGGGCACCGCTGCTCATCGCCCTCGCCCTCGTCGCTGCACCCGCCCATGCCGAGGATCCCCTGGAGTTCTCCCTGGTGGGCATCGAGGTGGAGTCGGCGGGTCTGCAGGAGACGCACCTGCAGCTGGTAACCGAGCTCGAGCGCACCCGCTGGCCAGCGGTGCGTCTGCGGAGCCTCGAGCATCGGGTCTCCATCGGCGGGCAGGTGGTGGCCGAAGGGGACGCCAGCTACCAGCGCATCAAGCTGCGCCGTGGGGAGCCCCAGGAGATCCGGATTCCCGTCTCATTCCGCACGCTCCAGGCCGCGGGCGCCCTGGGCGCGGGCCTGTTTGGTAGCGGCCAGATCGACGTCCAACTGGATGCCACCATCCGTGCTCGCATGCTGCTCATACCTTTCCAGGTGCCCATCCAGGAGAGCCTGGTGGATGTGGATCTGATGCCGTAGGCGCGTCCCGGCCACTCCGCTGGTGCCCCGGACTACGTGCAGCCCGACGAATCTCCGTGAGCCCCTCCACCAGCGCCTTTCCCGAGCGAGCCGGGTCGGCCAGGGCTATGGTGCGCCCCCGGAGGTCCCCTGCGCTGCTTCCACACCTCGCCCCACGGCTTCGCTGTCGTCTCCGGCGGATCCTGCCCCGCGGCTGCGCTGTGTTCGGTACTGCTGCTGGCAGCCTGCAGGCCTGATGACGCCGACTCCACGGACCCTCGCGACCCCCATCCTTATGAGGTCGTGGACGCGGCCTACGGTGTGGCCGAGCGTGCGGTCATCATCGTGCTCGACGGGGCGCGCCTGGAGGAGACCTTCGGCGAGGGTGAGTCCGATGCTTTCGGCGGTCCGAGCTCCGAAGTCCTCCCTCGCATCAACGAGGGCCTGCGCCCGCTGGGTGGCGTGGCGGCGCCCGCCTATGTCACCGGCACCACCTTCACCTCATCAGCCCACGCCGACCTGCTCACCGGCGTGCGGCAGTACTACGCCAACCTAGGTGCATCCGAGGGCTATGGCCTGCGTCAGCCCGACTACCCCACCATCTTCGAGCACCTCCGTCAGCAGCGTGATCTTCAGGCTGAGCAAGCCGTGCTGGTGGCCAACACCGAGATCTTGGGCGACCTGACCTACAGCCATGCCCCCGGCTTTGGTTCTGCCCTGGGCGGCACCTTTCGCCACATCACCGAAGCCCAGGACATCTCCGCCAGTGCCCGCACCGATGCCCCGGTACTCACGGGGCTGCTGCAGTCCATCGAGAGCCTGGGCGCCATCTTCGCGCTCGGTAACCTGCACCAGATCGATCGCGCGGGCCACTCCAACACGGACTACGCCGACCATGTGGCGGACGTGGATGGTCCGGTGGTGAAGTTCTGGAGCGATCTGCGCGAGGCTGAGCGCCAAGGGGCGGACCTGCCGCTGGTGGTGGTACTGGCCGACCACGGGCGCCACCGCTTCATCGACCACGAGGACCCGTGGCAGGACCACGGCTGTTCCTGCTCCGGGTGTCGAGAGGTGCCGTTGCTGGTGTTGGGCCCTGGCATCGAGTCTGGCACCATCGCCTCCCAGCCCTATCTGCTCGAGGATGTCACCCACACGCTGGCGTGGCTGCTGGGAGTGTCCATGCCCTACAGCACCGGCCTGGCGCTGGACGAGTTTTTGGCCGGCTCCCCCGAACTCCCGGTGCGGAGCGGTGAGGTGGCCCTGGCAGCGGACGGCGATCTGGTGGCCTGGCAGGGCTGGCTACCCAGCCACAGCGCGCGCAGCCACGTGGTGGTGGATGGTGAGGTGTTGGGCGGCGGCGTGCTCCACGTGGAGCAGCCTCGGGTGCTCCGCGCTGAGAGCGGAGACTTCGCCTGCTGGCGTCAGCTCGACCTGGTGGTCGGTACCGAAGACTGGCCCTGGGAGGCCCGCTGCTCCCGTCGCGATGGCGCGGGCGATTGGAACGACCTGGGCCTGGAGACCCTCGAGCTCCCCGACGGCTTCGATGCACAGCTCGAGGTGGACGACAGGGACCGCCTGTGGGTGATGTACCTGGCAGGCGATTCCGACGGAGGGCTCGAGGCCATCACACCGGGCACTGTGGGCTACCACCTGGCTCGCTGGGACGCCGTGACCCACGCCTGGGAGTACGCGTCTGGTCTGCAGGGAGGCGGGACGTTCCCCAGCCATGCTCGCTGGCACATGGACGGTGAGGACACCTGGGTGGCGTGGGTGGCCTCCGACGACCAGCCCACCATGCGCTACTCTCGCCATCTGTCGCTGTACAAGGTTCGGTGGGACACCGGCGAAGACGCCAGCTGGGTCTCCCTCCGCGGCCTGTACGGCGTGAACTCGGACAACGAGGAGATCGGACGCTTGGAGCGTCCGGCGTTGGGCCTGGCCGGCGAGGATCTCGTGGTGGCCGCCGTGGGCTACAGCTCAGGGGGCACAACCCTGATGGCTGCCACCCAAGACGCCGCGTCCGGCGAAGACGACGAGTGGTCCGAGCTGGTCACCCTGGACGACTCCGGGCTGGTCTTCCCCCACCTCTCACCAGCCTTTTCCAGCGATGGTTGGCTCTATTGGGCCCGGCAGTCCGGCTCTGGCGGTGTGGAGATATGTCGCGCCGATGGCGGCCAGGCCACGCCCAGCTGCCGCGAGAGCAGCTACGATTGGATCGACTCCCTGGCGCCCGCTGACGGCGGTACCTGGGCCAGCCTGAGCGACGGGGACCTGATCTGGAAGAAGGTCTGGGTGCCGTTCTAGGGGGTGCTCTGCCACCTGCGGGCGATGCGCTGGTAGTCCCGAAGTTTCTGTAGGAACTCGGTGCGGTCGGTGTGCATCAGGGACAGGGGGAACAGCAGGCGATTCACGTGGGGTGTGTCGGCGATGCGTCGCAGCAGCGCTTCGTGGCGGGGTCGGGTGGCGATGAGGGGCAGCAGCACCTTGAGGGACCAGGCGTAGTCGGCGTGGGGGTGGTCGAGCACCGTGCGCTTGTGCCAGGAGTTGTAGCGGGGTGAGCCGGCCATGATCTCCGCGGCGGTGTCCGGCGCCAGCGAGCCGTCAGCGATGCAGCGCTCGAACAGGGCCGTGCGCGGGAAGGGAAAGTAGATGAACGCAGCGGCGTCCCGGGGACCCATGGCCTGGTTGAGGGCCACGGTCTGGTTCATGTCCTCGGGGGTCTCGCCGGGCACGCACAGGATGTTCTCGGTGAGCAGCGCCAGTCCGTGGCGCTTGATCAGGCGCGCCGCCTCGAGGATGGTCTCGTCGGGGGTGTTGCGCCCATGGACCGTGCGTCGAATGCGTGGCGAGCCAGATTCTACGCCGATGGCCACGTTTTGGCAGCCTGCGGCGGCCAGCAGGCTCACGCTGCGCTCGCTCACCGCGGCGGTGTGCATGGTGCAGGAGAACGGCAGCCCCACCCGGCGGCGGTAGCCTTGGCAGAATTCTTCGAGCCAGTCCAGGTCGTAGCCGAAGATCTCATCCCAGAAGCGCACGCTGCGGGCCCCGAGCTGCCGCTGGAGCTGTTCGATCTCATCGAGGTAGGCGCCGGGAGACTTGACTCGCCAGTAGGGGCCTGGTGATCCGGAGGCCTCGAACAGGCCTCGCAGGTAGCTGTGGGTGCAGAAGGAGCAGCCGTAGCGGCATCCCCGGGATCCGATCACCGTCAGGCGGTTGCGGATGGTGCCCTTGCGCTGGAACTGGCGCTTGTTGGGCACCGGCAGGGAGTCCAGATCCGTGATGGCGGGCCCGGGCGGGTTTTGCTGATAGCTCCCGCCTTGCATGTGGCCCAGCCCCGGAGTGTCGTACAGGGTGGGGCTACCCAGCCGAGAGACCAATTCCAGCAGGGCGTGCTCGCCTTCGCCCACCACCACCATGTCGATGCCCTCGTGCTGCACCACCTGTTCGGGGCAGGCTGTGGCGTGTGCGCCACCTGCCACCGTAGGGATGTGCCGCCGCTGCCGCAGGCGCTGCGCGAAGCTCCGCACGGCGTGGTAGCTCAGGGTCATCGTCGACAGGGCCACCAGATCGGGTTTGAAGGCCAGGGCCTGAGCCACCAGGTGCTCGAGCACCCGCTCTCCCGCCCGCGAGCGGGTGAGAAACACGTCGTCGAAGCCGGGGTCGAACACCAGACCGGTGGTGTGGCCCGCCCGCTGCAGCACCGCCGAGAGGAGCTCGACCCCCAGGTGCTCCTCGCCACGGGCGTAGAACAGCACGCGCATGGGCTAGCCCTTGCGCAGCGCGTGGCGCAGGGTGCTGGCCACGGTGGGAGGGTCCAGGGAGAACAGAAGGTCGGCCTCGACGGTGACGAAGCAGGAGCAGCGACAGCCCTGGGGGCGTTGAGCGCGTCGGAAGGCTTCTGCGAACCCCAGCGCCAACCCGTCGGGAAGATCGGGGGCCTGCAGCATCACCTGGCAGGGAGCGACGTGGCCATCGGGGGTCACCGCGGCGTAGGCGCGGCCGGCCAGGCAGTCCCGGGGGCCGGGGGCTTGGTCGCGCAGTGCCTCGAGGGCGGCCACGGAGCTGAGGACCGGGGCACCCTGGCGCCGAAGGCGGATGAGCTGGTCGATCAATGCCCGGTAGGCCTGCTCGTCGGCGCGTAGGCGGGACACCGTGGCTTCGCTCACCGAGTAGCTGTGGCGGAACACGGGCTGGAAGGCGCAGTGGAAGTCGAGCTCACCGGCCAGGTCCAGCACATGCTGCATGGCATCGAGGCTCCGGGCGGTGATGACCGTGTTGGTCCACACGGGCACACCCACGTCCCGCAGCAGCCGGATGGCGCGCAGGGCCTGGTCGTAGGCGCCGGCGCCTCGCTGGGCATCGTGTACGGCCTGGGGCCCGTCCAGGCTCACCAGCACCGCGTCGAGCTTGCGCAGGGTGCCCAGCTTCTCGGGCACCAGGGCCCCCGCGGTGAATACGGTCGTGAACAGACCCTTGGAGCGGGCGTGGGTGATGATGGCGTCCAGGTCGTCCCGTAACAGCGGCTCGCCGCCAGTGAGCCCCAGTCGGCTCATGCCCATCGCGCAGAGCTGGTCGATGGCGTTGAGCACCTGGTCGGTGTCCAGCTCTTTGCCGGCCGCTTCCCAGATGCGGCAGTAGCCACAGCGCTGGGTGCAGCGGTAGGTCAGCGCCATGGTCACGGCGATGGGGGCCGGCTGGCCCAACAGGCGTAGGCGCAGAGCGCGGGTGCAGGCTTGGAGCGCCTTCATAGGGAGGGACTAACGCCCGGGCTCGAGCGGGGCCGTGCGGGCTGGATTACCGCCCACCCAGTCGGGCGATCAGGGACCCCAGCCTTCGGCCCGGAGCGCGATCATCGCCTGGGCGCAGGCTTCGGCGTCGCTGGTGGGATCGTGGTGTTTCAAGGGGATGTTCAGGCGCTTGCAGAGATCGGGCAGGCGGGTGGGGTAGAGCTCCCAGGCCTGGCGGGCCAGCTGCATGGTGCAGGCCCAGGGCAGGGCAGGGGGCTGGAGCCCGGCCTCGTGACAACAAGCGGTCAGCACCCCGCGGTCGAAGCTGGCGTTGTGGGCCACGAGAAATCCCGCCCCCTCGAGCACGGCTTCCAGCTCGGGCCAGATCTCGCCGAACTCGGGCTCGCCCTGTACGTCCTGCCAGCGCAGACCGTGGATGTGGGTGAACTGGAAGGTCTGGCGTGGGGGCCGGATGAGGCGGGTCTCCCGCTGGGTGATCCTGTCCCCATCGACCCGAACCAAGGCGATGGCACAGGCGCTGTCGCGGCCGGTGTCGGCGGTCTCGAAGTCGATGGCCACAAAGGCATCGTGCAGCTTCGGTGGGGTGGGCTTCATGCGGGCCCTCTTATCTGATGGGCCGACCGCAGGCGCGCCCCTCAGCCGGTGTGGTGCGATTCGAGGGGCATAGCTCCCGCGGTCGCTCGATCGCCGTCCAGAACGTCGAAGGATCGACGAATGTTGTCGACGTATTGACGATGTCGGACGGACCAAGGGGGGAAATGAGCTGGCACCTCCTTTGCATTGGGTCCCTGCGACATCATCACAGGAGGTGAACATGTGTGTCGTGGAGAACGATGTTTGGACGTATGCCGTGGGAGAAGATCAGGTGCTGCGGGGGGACGACATGCCCAACCCCTGCCTGCCGGTGGACGCGCTGCCCTGGGGTGACTGGCAGGCGCCGTGGGAACGCGTTCTGGATGACGACGATGATGCCGAGCGCAGCTGGAACACCGAGGCCGAGCGCTTGACCTACTGGCTGTTCTGTGTGGGCATGATGCTCTGGGAGATCGAGGAGGGCCTGCATCCTGCTACTGACATCACCATCTACGTCCCCGAGACGCGCTGGCTGAAGTGGGCCCTACGCTGGGTGCAAGAGGCCGAGCCGGACAAGCCGCCACCCCGTCATCACCACCGCAAGCGGGCCTCCTGGAAACGTCGACAGCTGGGGGTGTTGTGCCTCGAGACTGCCTTGCTGGGTATGCGCAACGGTCTCGAGGCGCAGCGGCACGAGGCGCGGCAGCACGAGCTGCGGCGGAACGAGGCACAGCGTGAGCGAGCGGATCAGGAGCGCGACGCTGAGATCATGTGGTCATGAGCGCGCTCCTGCTGAGCTGGGATCGAGGCACGGTGGTGTTGGAGCCAGCACCCGGTGGTCTCGATCCTGGCGAGCTGCCGGGCGTGCTCTGGGATCCACGTGTCCGTCGTTTTCGGGCGCCGGCGTGGCGTCACCGGGAGCTCTTGGCCACGCTCGAGCGACGCGGCGAGGCCGTGGACGACCGCACACGCTTGGTGTTGCAGGCACCCCTCCCATGGCAGTCCCCGCCGCTTCGTGCCTACCAGGCCGGCGCGGTGGCGGCCTGGGAGGCTGCGGGTCGGCGAGGCGTGATCGTCCTGCCAACAGGCTCGGGCAAGACCCGGGTGGCGCTGGCGGCCATGGCCGGCAGCGGACTGCGCACCCTGTGTGTTGTGCCCACCAGGGTGTTGGTGGAGCAGTGGGCGCGGGTGCTCGGGCAGCACCATCCTGGCGAGGTGGGCCGCTTCGGTGACGGATCGCGCGACGAGCGCCCCCTGACCATCTCCACCTACGCCAGCGCCCTGATCCATGCCGAGCGCCTGGGACAGCGCTTCGAGCTGTTGGTCGTGGACGAGGCTCACCACTTCGGTGGTGGCGGCATGGATGAGATCCTGGAGCTCTCCCTGGCGCCGGCCAGGCTGGGCTTGACCGCCACACCTCCCGACGACACGGCGCGCCTGCTGCGGTTGTCGGATCTCGTGGGCCCGGTGGTCTACCAGCTGGCCATCGACGACCTGGCGGGTCGCTACCTCGCGCCCTACGAGCTGGTCACGTTGCGCCTCGAGTTGAGCGAGCCCGAGCGGGCGATCTACGAGGCGGAGCGGGCCTGTTTCGAGCGGGTCCATCGTCCCTTTGCGCGCCACAACCCCGGGGCGCGTTGGCAGGAATTCCTGGCGGCTGCGGCCCGCAGCGTCGAGGGTAGGCGGGCGCTCGAGGGCTGGCGACGCTCTCGGGAGGTGGTGGCCTTCACCGAGGCCAAGCGGGCGGCGGTAGGGCGTTTGTTGCTCGACCACTGCACGTCGCGGGTGCTGGTGTTCACTCCGGACAACGCCACCGCCTACCAGGTGGCGCGGGCCCATCTGGTCATGCCGTTTACCTGCGACGCCGGCCGGGCCGAGCGCACCGAGGCGCTGCGGCGATTCTCGGAGGGAGAGCTCCGGGTGTTGGTGAGCTCCCAGGTGCTCAACGAGGGCCTGGACGTACCGGCGGCCGATGTCGCCATCGTGATCGGCGGTCGGGGGGGCGATCGTGAGTACCTGCAGCGGGTGGGGCGTGTTCTGCGCCCGGCGCCAGGGAAGCGCGCGCGCATCGTGCAGCTGGTGAGCGCTGGCACCTTCGAAGAGGGTCAAGCTCGGCGTCGGGGGGTGTGGCTTGCTGCTGGCTAGGCTGCTGTGCTTCGACGCGGTGGGTGACGTCCTGGTTCCGCGGCTGCTCACGGCGGCTGACCACCCGTGGCTCGCCGTGCTTCTGGACGAGCAGGTCCGCTTCGAGGGTCGGCCCTGGGGGGAGCTGAAGGAACGAATGGGCGAGCCGCTTCCTTGTCCTTCGCCCGGTGCCAAGCGTGCGGCTGCCTGGCACGTGTTGCAGGGCCTCGGCTCGAGGCGGCCCCCCGTCGAGGGCGTGAAGCCCCGTGAGCTGCGCCTGGCGCTCTTTCTCGAGGCCCAGCGCTCCCGAGGTTCTGGAGAGGGTGCGAGCCGTGGGGCGATCCTGGCTCGGGTGGCGTCATCCCACGGGTTGAGCCCGGACGAACTGGAACGCGCGCTGTTTGCGGATCGAGCTCTCGAGCAGCTGGTGGTGCTGGCCGATCCCTGGCCGGACCCCGCCGGGTTGGCGCTGCTGGTGAACCTCGCGCTGGTTCAGGGGCTGCTGCGCAAGGCGATCTCTGTCCGGGTTCGGCTGCGGGGCAACGCTCGCGCGGTGATCCGTCAGGCTCAGCTGCGGCGCCTACTCTGCACCGTGAGCGGTCCGGCGGATGGAGAGGACGACGGTGTGCTCGAGCTCTCTGGGGCCTACGCGTTGTTTCGGCGTACCACCCTGTACGGTCGTCGGCTGGCCTCGCTGGTGCCGGTGTTGCAGTGGTCCCAGCGCTTCGAGCTCGAGGCGCGCTGCGTGATGCGGGGGCGTGAGCTGACCCTGAAGTTGGCAACCGGCGCCCCCATCTTCCCCGGGAAGGCTCCGCGTCGCTTCGACAGCAAGGTCGAGGAGCGCTTCGCGAAGGACTTCGGGAAGCTGGCCATGGACTGGGATCTGCTGCGGGAACCCGCCCCCATTCAGGCTGGGGAGAGCCTGGTGTTCCCCGACTTCGAGTTGCGTCGGCGAGACGGGGGCAGCGAGCCTTGGTTGCTCGAGATCGTGGGCTTCTGGTCTCCGGCCTACCTCGAGCGCAAGCTGTCCAGCCTGCGGGTCGCGCGGATCTCGAGGCTGCTGCTCTGCATCGACCGGGACCTCGCAGTGGCCGAGGACGACGTGCCCGCGGAACTGCCCGTGCTCTGGTACCGAAAGAAGGTGGACGCCAAGGCCGTCTTGGCTTGGCTGGAGGCCCAGGAGGCCGAGCCGCGGCCGGAACCCGAGGCGTCGGGGCGGCTCGTTACCCTTGGGCTGGGGGAGTTGTTTCTGGACTACGCGGGCAGGCGTCCGTCAGAGGATGGCATCCATGCCCGGCTCGCTGGGCTCAGCGTGGGTGACCGGCTGGAGCTGGTGATGCGCGGGGGCCGCCTGCTGTTGGTTGTGCCTGGTGGTGGCGAGGTGGCCGCGCTCTCCCAGCGGGCGGCTGCGGTGTGGAGGGCTCGGCTGGAGGAGATCGTGGAGGTCCGGGTCGAGCGCCTGGTGGTGCGGAGCGTTTCGTCGGTGGGGCCCGGCTATCGGAGTGCCATCCGCTGCGAGGGGTGGGTGGTGCCGGTGGTCGGGGTGCGGTGGTGGCTTCAGCGCCACGATAGACCGACTCGCCGCCGCTCCCGAAAACCGACCCAGGCTGTGTAGCAGACCTACATTCGCCGGCGGGGCTCACTGGGGCCCCGCTTCGGGTGGCGAACAGGGTGTGACCTTTCGGCACCGACCATTTCCACCGACAATGTCGGTGGAAATGACGGCACCGCTTTTTTTGGGGGGAAGACAGATTCTTCCCCCCTAGCCGAGGCGGCCACCGCCTCTCCCCCCCATCTTCGCCGCTTGATGAGCGGCGCGAGGCTGCGTCCGCAGCCCCGATGAGAAGCCATCACAGCTTGTTGAACTGTCGGCGAACTGGGCCCATTCTGATCGGTGCCGACCTTTCCTGCTGAACGTCCAAGCGCGCTCGCCATTGAAGCGCCGCTAGAAGTGGCCAGGTGGCTCGGGCGAGGTGAGCTGGGAGCTCAAGGGAGTCGGATCCGCTGGATGAGGTTGAACCCCTCTGCCGTGGTCGGCAGGGTCATGCGGCGTTGCGCGTCGATGATGATGGAGGGCGTGAGGCGCCGATCGGGAGGCCGGGCCTCGTTCCTCGCGAGGCATACCTCCAGGGGGGTGAGCATCGCGATCCCGATCACGGTCCAGCCTGCGCGCTGGGCGGGAGCGAGGAGCTCGGTACGACGGGCACGATCGAGGTTCATGGCATCCCACACCACGAGCCCCGTGGCGCCCTCCGGCGCGTGGAGGATCGCTCTGAACGCGACGTGACAGCGCGCCCACGCCTCCTTCACCCGAGGCTCGCTCCAGCGGTAGCCCTCCGGCGTCTGCAGGAGGGCGTCCGGGGAGAGCACCCTCGCCCCCGGAGCGTTGTTGGCCACCCAGGTGCTCTTGCCGGAGGCCTGGGGACCCACCATGACGACCAAGACCTTGTTCATCGTGTGTTCCTCGGCAGGTTCTACCGAAGGAACGTCTTGGCGTTGGCGATCCTCTCTCGGATTCCGTAGAAACGATCAGGGTGCGCTGGATGGAGCCTGGCGTGGGTCTGTCGGAGGCGCGCTCGAGATCACCAGCCGGTAGGAGTGGTCCAGGTGCCGGTCGAGCTCGATCGCCTCTTCGACCGGGAAGCGCCGGAGCTCGAAGCTGGCCACGGCGATCCCGTCCGAGCTCATCGAGATGGGAGTCGACGCGAGTAGCGGAGCGTGGCCTCCGAAGAACAAGCACAAAACGAGCCATCGCGAGGTCGCTGGGAGTCGCTCGGGTTCGCTCACGGAGTACCGGGCCGTGAGGGTGCCTTCAGCGTCGATCCTGGGAGCGTGGTCCTCGTGCAGGCTCCAGGTGGTCGAGGCTCTGTTCAGCGCCTCATCGAGCTCGATGCATCGCACGATGCCGTCTCGCTCCACTGCCTCCTCGGGAAACTCGATGGGCTCGTCGATGTCGCCGAGAGCTCGCTTCAAAGAGGTGCGGAGGTCCCCGCCAGGCTGCAGTTCCTCGGACGATATCCAGAGGCCCTGGCCGAGCAGCCGCTCGGGTGGCTGGGCCCGCACAGGGAGCCGGTTCCATCGCCTGCGGAGGGATTCCGGCGGCGGTGGTACGGGGGGCAGCTCGGGTTCGAGTTTGACGAGGAGCTCGTCGAAGGCCTCGAGGCAGGCGTCGCAGGAGTGGAGGTGGGCGCGGACGGATTCGGTCGCAGTGGGGTCGAGCTGCTCGCGGCAGAAGGGGTCGAGGAGGGGGTGAACGGCTTCGCAGCGCTGGGTAGGTGCGGACATGGGTTGTTCTCCTGGGGTTCATCCGAACCCGGGAGGCGACGGCGGGTCAATCGTAGCCCGGCGCCTGGTGGTTCGGTGACGCTTTCAGCGTGGGGCTCTATCAGCCACACTCGGTTCAGGGGGCGCTCGGTGGGGCCTCCTCGTGGATCTCCAGGCCTCGCCTCTGGACGAAAGTTTTCCAGCTCGCGAGGGAATTGGAATGCAGGCCGCAGGTCCGGACGTTTCCCATCTGCTGCTGGCAGAGATCATGGGCCGCCCAGGTGGCGACCTTGTGCAGCGTGAAGCAGTAAATCTGGTCTCGAGCACCGCTGTCCGGACATTCCTCGAGTGCAGCGGTCGCGAGTCCGTGGGCGCGCTCCAGCTCGCCTCGTTGGTAGTTCTTCCGGGCCTCTTCGACCCAGGTCTCGAGGCTCCGGTCGGGTTCCGAAGGTCGGGCCGGGGCTGGCGGCAAGCGCTCTAGGCTCGACTCCGCGGCCCTCGTCGCCCCGTCCTCTGGGCGGTGACGAGATGCGGGTTTCTCGACCGAGATGTCAGCAGCGGGGCTCACGACGTCCGCACGCTCATCGACAGCGCGGGGCGCTCGGTTGAAGGGTGCCACGACCATCGATGTCGTCTCCTCTCCCACGGGCTCCGCCACCTCGGGCGTGTACCTAGGCGCCCGTTGCTCGTCCATCGCGGACTTATCCACCTTCGGGGCCGTGGCTCCGGCCTTGACCTCATCTCCAGCCTCGACCGTATCGATGCTCGGGCGAGCGTGTGGCAGGAACAACCAGAGCGCGAGCAGCAGCGCGACGGCCGATAGTGAGAACCGGCTCCGGCGGGAGGACCCACCTTGAGGCGGCAGGAACGTGTTCCACCTGATGCTCGGCTTCGCCCGGGTCGCGACAGGTGAGGCAGTCAGCTCATCCGGGGCCAAGGTGGCCTCTTCTGGCTGCGGAGCCCGTGGGAACTCGTCGGCAGGAGCTGGCCGACCGTCGGCATCCCCCGGCCACAACCGGAGGAGCTCGCCACGGAGCTCGATCCCGTCCCGCGGCCTGCTCGACTCGTCTTTGCACAGGCACCGCACGAGGAGGTCGCTCACGTCGGTGGGCACGCGGAGGGCCTCGAGCCTCCGCTCGATCTCCTGCTGTGCCCCATGGTAGCCCCATTCCTTGACGAGGGGGCCGTACAAGACGCCAACCAGCCACTCGATGAGCACCACAGCGGCCTGGTAGACGTCACCGGGTGGGCCGTGCTCCAGTTCGGGCGGATCGTACCCGATGGTGAACACTCGGAGCCCGGTCTGGGTCAGGCGTTTGCCCCGAGAGCGGTCGATGGCCGCCCCGAGATCGATGAGCACCAAGGTGCTTCGACTGCGGTTGATGATGATGTTTTCAGGCTTGCAATCCTTCAGGACAACGCCCATCCTGTGCACGTGGGCCAGCGCAGCGGCCAGCTGGTGCGCGTAGGGCGCGACCTCGTGCCAGGACCATGGCGTTCCTCCCTCGATGATGGCCCCCAGGGTCTTGCCGTGGACGTATTCCATCACCAGGACGAGCTCGCCGTCGTCTCGGAACCAGTCCACCAGCCCGACGATGTTGGGGTGAGCCAGCCGCCTGGTGAGCCGCGCCTCGCTCTCCAACCGCTCAGCGGCCTTCATTGCCTCGAGAGCGTCCGAGCGTGCCCTCTTGATCGCCACCAGCATCCCGTTCTGCGGGTGCTGCCCTAGCCAGACCCGGCCCATACCGCCCTGTCCAAGGAAGGCAAGGAGCCGGTAGTCACCGATCCTTACCGGGTTCATCGTCGCCTCCTGAACAAGACCGAAGCGAGCAGGGACAGGACCAGCCAGCCGAACGTGTGACGGGGCGCCACCACCCCACAGCCGCAGGTGCTCTCGAGCTCGTCCACGAAGCCGTCGCAGTCGTTGTCCTTTCCGTCCTGGGTTTCGACCGCGTCCGGATGGACCTCCGGGTCGTCGTCGTCGCAGTCCGGCCCTCCCGCCTGGGCGGCCAAGGAGCCGTCACCGTCCAGGTCCGCGGGATCCGTTCCGTCGCAGTCCTGGTCGATCCCATCGTAGGGGATCTCGGAGATGTCAGGGTTTACGGCGGGATCGGTGTCGTTGCAGTCGTCGCCACCCACCACCGCGCTGTCGTGGCCATCTGCGTCCACGTCGGTGAGATCGATCCCGTCGCAGTCCTGGTCCACCCCGTCGTAGGGGACCTCCGTGGCGTTCGGTCCCGCGCTCGGATCCTCGTCGTCGCAGTCCGGTCCGCCTACCTGGTAGGCCCGGGCTCCGTCGCCGTCGACGTCCGTGAGATCGGAGCCGTCGCAGTCCTGGTCCACCCCATCGTAGGGCGTCTCCGTGGTCCCTGGTGCGATGGTGGGGTCCAGATCGTTGCAGTCGCTCCCCCCCGCGGCGACCGCCGTGCTTCCATCCTGGTCCTGGTCCACCAGATCCTCACCGTCGCAGTCCTGGTCGATCCCGTCGTAGGGGATCTCCGTGGCCTCTGGGTACACTCGATGGTCCAGGTCGTCGCAGTCCGTGCCCTCGCTCGCCGGCCCCACCCAGCCGTCGCCGTCCTCGTCGACGAGGTCCTCGCCGTTGCAGTCCTGGTCGGTGCCGTCGTGGGCGATCTGTGCGGCTCCCGGATGCACCGCCGCGTCGTTGTCGTCGCAGTCGACACCGCCAGCGTCCGAGCCCACGAAGCCGTCGCCATCGACGTCGACCAGGTCGCCGTCGGAGCAGTCCTCGTCCACGCCCGTGTAGGCGATCTCCGTGGCTGCGGGGTTCACGCTGGCGTCGCCATCGTTGCAGTCGTAGCCCCCCACCACCGTGGCGTCGTAGCCGTCTCCGTCCACGTCCGTGAGGTCAGCGCCGTCACAGTCTTCGTCCACGCCGTTGTAGGGCAGCTCCGTCGCGCTCGGGTGGATGGTCGCGGCGAGATCGTTGCAGTCGTCGCCGCCGGCCGCCGAGGCGTCCCAGCCGTCGCCATCGACGTCCGTCAGGTCATCTCCGTCGCAGTTCTGGTCGATGCCGTCGTAGGGAATCTCGGCGGCCCCCGGGTACACCCAGGCCAGGCAGTCGTCGCAGTCGTCGCCGCCGGCCGCCGAGGCGTCCCAGCCATCGCCGTCCTCGTCCTGGGAGTCTCCTCCCGGGGTGCCCAGCCCGGTGTCCCCCAGCTCTCCACAGGCCCCCTCGGTGCAGGTGTCGGCACCTGTCGTGTCGATGTGTTCGTCGGCCGCACACGAGCGTGCCATCCAGATCCCGTGGGCGTCCTCCAGGCCGGACCAGGAGCAGTAGACGTAGTTGCGGGTGCAGTCGTCCTCGTCCGGGTCCACGTAGCACCAGTCCAGCGGGCCGTTGGTGCCGGCGTCGCCGCCGCACGGGGAGCCGATGACCGAGCCAGCCATCAAGGGCGGCCAGGGGCACTCTCCCAGCAGGGTTCCCAGGGCGTAGGCAGGGCCGGTATGGGCCAGCGTGGTGAGTACGAGCATGGTTCTGATCGGATGCGTGAGATGCATGGTGTTCTCCAGGTTAGAAGCGCCGGGAGAGAGCGATCCCCGTCTCGAGGGTCGCGGCTCCCGTGCCGTGGTAGCGGGCGGCGATGAAGGGACCGAGATCGTGCTCCCCGGCGGTGAGCTGGGCGGCTGCGCCGATCTCCAGCACGTAGGTGTTCAAGGGAACCTCGAGCCGGGCCGAGCCCCATCCCAGCCACTGGACTGAGCTCCCCGAGTCGGTCGTGAGGGCCAGGCCCGGGCCCACCTGCCAGACGTCCTGGGAGGCGGAATCGCTCTCCACGCCACCCTCGAGGGGCTGGATCTGCCGGCCGCGGCGCGCCAGCAGCAGGTCGAAGCGTGGCGCGACGTGGCTGCCTACCCACCACGCTCCGCTAAGGCGGAGGCTGGTCTCGGCGGCGATGCCGTCTTGCAGGGGCCGCCCGTTGGTCACGACCCCCATCCCCGGTGCGAAGCCGAGCTCAAGGTCGAGCGGGGGCGGGTCTTCGCGGGGCACTCTCCGCCATACACTGGGTGGAGGAGGGGGGGGGCGGAGTTTGGCCGGACGCCCCCAGTCCTCGGTGACGACGATGCGCTGACCATCGAAGCGGACCCGCTCGGGCGTGTAGGGAGCGAGCTCGATCATGGTGACGTGGATGGGCTGATCTTCGTCCGGGTGGTACTCCAACCGATGCTCGCCAGGGGTGACCAGCAGGGGGGTGCGGCCCAGGCCCAAGATCTCGGTGCCATCGAGGAACCACCGGCCCCCCTCGACGTAGATGGCGAGCTGCACGGGAAGGCCCTGCTTCCACCCTGCCTCGGCATGGGCGACCTGCAGCTCAGGAAGCTCGGCGGCGGCTCCGAAGGCGTCACCGCACCCCGCCGGCCAGGTCGAGAGGCAGGTGCGCATCGCGACGTCGGTCTCCAGATCTCCGAGCAGGGCTGCGACGATGGCATGCCCGGCACGGACCTGGACGAGCAGCTCCGCCGGGACGTGGTCGGGATGGCTGCGGAGGGCCACCGCCAAGTCGCGGTGGTGGTCCAGCAGCGCCTGGAGGTCGCCCATCACCTTCGCGGCGTCGCTCTCGCCTTCGCCGTTCGGCTCCGGGTTCACCTGCGCCTCGATCGCTTCGCGGATCCGCTTGCGCTCCTGGAGCAGGTGGGACCGCTCTGCCTCCAGGCCGTCCAGCCGCTGCTGCGTCTCGACGGGCAGGTCGAGAATCTCGCCCCGCTGGCGGGCTCCTTCTTGGCGGGACCGCCCGCCCTTCAGGATAGCGATGGCGTTCGTCACCCGCCGGAACTCGCGCTCGACGCTGCGCCGCTCGAGGAGCAGGGCGGCCAATCGGGCGCCCGGCGATGCCTGGTCCGCGGGGACCTGCCCGTGCGCGAGCTCGGTGTAGTCCCCGATCACCCTCAGGAGCTCGTGGGTGACGCAAGCTGCGAGGCCGTAGACATCATCGTGGCTGGGGAGATCGTCGAGCAGCGGATCCGCGTAGCTCTGGCACGGTGTCGCCACGGCCTCCGGGGAGAAGCCGAAGGTGAGCAGTGCGGCAGCCAAGAAGGAGCCGCGGGGGCGGGTCAGGGGTGAGAGCATGCGATCTCCATGGTGTTCGCGAGGGATTCTTCGAGCTGCTCGCAGGCGAGGGCCTGCTCGCCGACCGACCCGGATTCCCGGGCCTGCTCTGCCAACGACATGATGGGCCCAAGGCTCTCTTCGGCCGTGGGGTTCTGTTCGAGGAACGCTCGCGCCTTGGGTAGGAGCCGGTCCAGGCAGCCTGGCTCGGGCTCGCCTTTGGGCGCTGTCTGTCGAGCGAGCGCGGCCTGGAGGGCTCGCACGCGATCGAGCCCGAGACGGGCGTTGGCGGTTCGCTTCGTGGGCCCCCCATTAGCGAGGCCGGCGTACAGGGCCTCCGCACGGTCGTACACCCCGGCCACGGTGAGGGCGTGGGCGAGCACGAGGTCCTGGTGGCCGGGGGGCAGGCTCGCTGAAACGCAGCCTTCGAGGTGCTCCAGCCCGTCTTGGACGTCACCCGCCGCGACGGCGAGCTGGCCCAGGTTGCACCGGACGGCTGGGGTCGCGACCAGCTCGTGCCAGGTCTGGAGGGCGGAGAGCGGATCGCCCGCTTCCCACTGCAGCAACGCGAGGAGACTCCTCGGCTCGGGGGCCCCCTGGAGGTCGGCCCCGGCGACACGGAGCAGCAGGAGGGACAGCTCGGGCCGAGCCCGGCCGGCCGGAGAGCTCGCGAAGGTGATGGCCCGCGCCGCGACCTCATCTTCGGAGTTGGCGGCCCGGGTCCCCGTGGGGATGTCGGCGGCGATCAGGGTGACAGTGGGGTGCAGCGAAGGCCTCCCCTCGTCGGCCTTCTGGCCCAGCCGGTCCGCAAGGTCGCGACGCCACTCCCGCTCGGCGATGGGCCAGACCTCGGGGAGGTAGAGCTCGTACTCCGTGGCCATCCCGAGGAGCTCGAGCTCTACGTCCTGGCGGCGAATCTCGGCTTCCATGGCGAGATCGGACCGCCTGACGAGGTAGAGCTTGGCCTGGTCCGCGGTCAGGTGGGATGGCATCGGGGCCGCGAGGATCTTCTGGCGGAACCCCTCGTAGAGGTCAATCTTCACCACGGCTGCCCTCGTCTGGAGGTCAGGGGCCTGCTCGCTGTCCCGGATGCACGCATCGGCCAGCTCCCGCGCCTTCTTGATGGCAGCCAGCTGCCGCCGAGTCGCACGCAACAGCTCACGGTCGGTGTCACCCGTCAGGCGCAAGGACGCGGCTCGCTTGGACTGGTCTTCCGCGGCCGCCAGCAGGGCACGCGCGCGGGCGCGCACCAGCGCCGGGCCGTCGCTGTCCGATGCTTTGACCAACCGCCTCTCGTGTCGCCCTTGGAGGGCCTGCGCCTCGACGTCGGCGCCGAGCCTGCCGACCCTCGCGCGCGCCTCCACCGCCCGCCATGCGGCCAGCAACCGGGCCTCGCCGGAGATGCTCGCGTCACCTGCCATCTTCCTCGCCCACCGTTCGGCACCCGCGAGATCTCCGTCCTCGAGGGCCAGCTCGATACGCAGGAGCTGGACCTCGGCTCTCGTCTCGGGATCATCGCCAGGGGGAAGCGGTATCGACAGAGCGGCGATGGCGTCGCCTGGCTGTCCGAGTGCCGAGAGCAGCTCGCCGGCTCGAAGCGAGATCTCGGACCGCTCGACGTCCGACTCGGGGGAGACCTCCTCCAAGGCCGCTCGGTAGCTGGCGACCGAGCCCTCGAAGTCGAGGGCGAAGAGCAGCTCCTCGGCCAGCGTGACCCGTTGGGCCGTCAGGTCCACGCAGTGCTGCTGGTACTCTGCCACCAGGCTTCGCCGCGCGGCGATGCGTTCATCGAGGCGCCCCGTCTCGGTGACGGCCCAGAGCCGCGCGGCTGGGAGCCGCGTGCGCTGGAACTCATCGACGCCCATCGCCTCGGCCCAGGCGTCCACCGACAGCGGCAAGGCCTGCAGCCTTGCCCAGGACCCCTGGTTCTCGAGCCCGGAGATCAGGGCCTCGACGGCCACGGTGGCCTGATCCGAGGGCAGCTCGATCTCGAGATCGACCAGGCCGAGCAGCCGTTCGGTGGACGGGTCCCACTGGCCATGGTTGTAGTTCACCAGCGCCGCCATCCAGGCGGCCTGGGCGCCCTCGGGGCCCTCTGGCCAGCGAGCCCGGTATCCGTCGAGCGTATCGACCAACGCCACCGCCGCCGGGCCGAGGGGCTCTCCCGCCTTGGGCGGCTCGATGATCACCTCCCAGCCGTAGTGACGCTCGGCCTGATCGACGGCGTTGTGGAAGGCGAGCTTGCGCCGTGTCCGGTCCCGCGTCGTCCGTCTGCAGTACGCTCCGCGAGCGCCACTGGCCGGGCCTCCGTCGAGCCGGAGCTCGAGTGCGTCGTAGCGCTCTACGGCCAGGAGGTGCCAAGCCAGGGCCTCGCGGTGAGCGCCCTTCCAGGCGAGGGCCCGTGCGCGTGCATAGGCCATCCGGGCGCCGTTCCGCTCCCGATCGGGGAGGGACTCGTGCAGGCCCGCGAGCGCGATCAGCAGCTCGATCCTCCAGCCCGCTCCCTCCATCTCCAGGCCGCGCTCGAGCTCCTCGGCGGCCCCCTTGTCGAGCTCGAGGAGCAGATCCTCGACGCCCCGCGAAGTGAGATCCTCCAGCCGGGCCTGGGCCTGGCTCCGCTGGGACTCGGAGGCGGCCTCCCACCAACCGCTCCCCATCGCGACGGCGTCATGGAACGACCCGAGCCGTGCCACCAGGGCCTGACGCCCACCCCGCAGCTCTTGCTCGACCAGCAGCGTGTGCATGGCCGGCACTTGCGGATGGAGCGGCGCCTCGGTGAGGATACGCTCCGCGAGCAGCACGACGCGGGCATCGGACGGCAGGCGGTCCGTGTCCGAGCCGACCCGTTGGTGGTAGGCCATGGCCAGGGCCGCGGCCAGCTCGTGGGCGAGCCCCGGCTCGCCGAAGTGTGCGGCGAGCTCCCGGTGCTCATCCCAGGCCAGCTCGACGTAGCCGAGCTCGAGGGCCGTGGTGGTGAGATAGGATCGCAGCTGAGGCGTGAAGCTCTCAGCGTCGTCGCCGTTGAGCTCGAGGTGCTGGAGCAGGAAGCTCCAGGAACGCTCGACTCTCCCCTGGCGCATCAGGAGGTAGACCACCGCTTCTGCGATGTGCGCGCGGGCCTCCGCGGTGGCGTCGGGCTGGTGCCCGGCGAGGTGCCAAGCCGTGGTGTAGTGCGGGAGCGCGGCTACCCTCTGGGCAGCCGCCTCGGTCTCCGCCGCCACGGCTGCTTCCAGGTGCCGCAGGGCCTCGGCGGGGCTGCTTTGCGCGGCCGCCCTGTGCTCCGACGCTGCCGCTGCCGACAGCTCCGCGGAATCGAGGTGCAGTGAGGCCAGGGTGAGCCTCGTGTTCAACACGTGGGGCCCGTAGGGGTGCTCGCGGAGCTGACGCTCGTGGATCTGTCGGAGCTGATCGTAGGTCTGCCGGACCCCCTCGCGGGAGGGCTCCATCGTCTGCAGCTCGAGCTCAGCGAGCAGCTCGAAGGCTTCGGGTCGACCGGACCACCATTCCCATGTGTTGATCAACTCTTCGAGGTCGGCCCTGGCGAGGTCCAGGTAGGCCTCGGCCAAGGCGTCTTGGCCGCTCGTCTGCAGGGCGCTGGCCCGTTCCAACGCCTCGGCGCCTCGTTCGAGCAGGAGATAGGGCGCTGGCAGCGTGGCCGAAGGGTAGGCCTCGGGCCCCAGGTTCCTCACGTCCAGCAGCGGACGGAAGGGCTCGTGGAAGGGCGCGGCGGGTGGCGAGACGACGTCCGGGGTCTCGATGCCCACGTCCATGCAGGCCTCGTGCCGTTCCTGCTCCTCCCGCTCGTCCGAGCCCTGCTCCTCGGAGACACCCTGGTCACCGGGCGTCGCATGGAGCGTCTGTGAGCTGCCCAGGATGAGGAAGACCAGCACAAGGACGGGTCGGAGGCGAAGGTGCCGAGGGGCCATGGTGGTGACTCCATGTAGTGTTCAGCTCCTCAACGGAAGCCGCCGCCCTCGCCTCTCCTGTTCCCCCTACATTCCTCCTTGTTTGATCGACGTCGAGAGAGGGGAGGTGGCTGCGAGACGTTGGAGAAGACGTGGCACCCGCAGGTCAGCGGTCCCCCTGGGTGTCGCATCGCATCGATGGGGCTGCGACGAGGAGGTCCCGTGAACCGGACGCGAGCCGAGATGATGATGACGACCGTGATGACCCATGAGGAAAGGGACCGGCTGAGCTGCGGGGAACCGCGCTCGCACAAAGCGCGGGCCAGGGGTGCCCAGCCGTCGCGCCGGCCGACGCCAGGGCGACGGGTGGGCTCCTTCCTGGAGGATCCCGAGCTGGCCGTGCCGGCCTTCCAGCGGGTGCAGCCGACCGTGAGGGTCGAGCCCGAGATCCAGCTCGACGGGGTCGCCGAGCTGAGGCAGGCCGACGCACCCGCGTGCCCGCAGCTCACAGAGCCTGCGTCGTCGGTCCACGGACAGGAGTCGCGAGTGTGCCCAGAGGCCAGCCCGCTCATCTCTCGGCTGCCGCAGGCCGCGCTGCTGGTCTCGCTGGTGCTGGTTCTGTACCTCACCGTGGGAGCCATCGTGTTCATGGGGTCATTCGCCGTGATGCGGGGGGCACAGGCCGCGCTGCCGTTCGCGGTAGAGCGGCTCCTGCAGGGGGAGGCCCGGTGAAACCCACGCTGCGGCTGGACGTCAGCAACGCCATCGTGGGGGGGCGACCGGCCCAGCTGCTGGCCAACCCGGCCCGACTCATGGATCCAGCGTTCTGCACGGTGGATCTGGTGATCGACCTCCCACCTGAACGAGGCGGGGGCTGCCATCTGGTGCTGGTGCTCGATACGAGCGGGTCCATGAGCCAGTCGCTTCGACCGGGAGAGGCAGCTCAGAGCCCCCAGCACGGGCAGCCTCTGCTCACGGATGGCGACGATCGTTTCGCCCCCGTCCGTTCGGCCCGGGCCGGGAGCTCCCAGGCCTCGCGGGTCTTGCTCATGGGAGCGCTGGCGAAGGGAGTGTTGAAGAGGGCTCCGGTCAAGGTCACTCGCTTCACCTTGGTAGGGGTGGGGCGGGCCGTCGATGTACGCCTGAGCGCTGGAACCCGCCTCGAATGCCGACGGGCGCTCGATGGCATGGACGTCGGCGGCGACACCGGGCTCGCGGCCTGCCTGGATCAGGTGGCCTCGGATCTTCGAGTGGGATGGGACAATGTCGTCTTGTTCATCAGCGACTTCCGTCCGCCATGCCGGGGCGCCCTGGCGGACTTTTCGGGGGGCCTCGCTGAGCTGGCCCGTGGGCACCCCGGTCGCCCGAGGATCCTCACCGTGGCCCTGGGGGGTGAGCCTCCTCCGGCTGTTCTCTACGGCTCTGGGAACGCCACCCAGGGACCCTGGGCTTTCGAGCGCGTCCCGTCTCGCCGACGCTTCTGGCGGGTCGTCCAGGAGATCGTGGATGCGTTCCCGGCGCTGGAACCAACTGCCGTTCGCGTCGAGCTCGACTTTCCTCGCCACGTGCGGCTCGCGAGGGTCGTGTCGGCGCGGCACACCGCCGGAGGGGCATCCGCCTTTGCTCCACCACCGCCCGGTCTGCCGGGGCTCCATGGCTCCGGTCGGGCCGCGGCCAACGGGCGGGTGGTCCTCCGGGACGAGATCCGACTTGTCGCTGGGGAGCGGTACTGCTGGCGCCTCACCTGCTGGTCCGAACGGGTCACGCGGGGTGAGGACACGATCGAGCTGCGCGAGCTCGTGTCGGGCCAGCGCACGTGCCGGGAGCTCCGCGTCCGCCCACGGGCGGCAGCGCTGTTCCCCGCGGAGCGAGACAGGGACCGCGCCCTCGCTCCGCCCTCCGGTCTCGGACGCCGTGCAGCCAGGAGGCTTTGGCCGCCGGACTCCCCCGAGCCCTACGGCGTTTCTCCGCATGCGCTCCGTTGCCGCACCCCGCGCTGTCCGCAGGGTGGACTGGCGAGGGAGCTCTCGCTGTTCACCTACGACATCGTGCAGGGGGCTTGGCGGTGCGAGGTCTGCGACCACGAGGGCCGCTGCGCGAGCCTTGTGGACGTGGAGTCGACGCTTGCGCACTGCCCGGGCACACCCCTCACCCAGCCTCGGGTGCTGGTGCGCCGGCTCGGCCGGGGCGACCTCTCGGAGCGCCTGGCGGCCTGGGTCGATCTGGAAGGCTTGTGGGAGTCCGAGTTCGATTCGTTGGTGGAGCTCGTGCTTCCATGCCACCGCGTGGTCCTGGACCGCCAGCACCTGGGGGCGATCCTGGGTACCAGGTTCTCCCGCGAGCTGGAGAGCATCCCGAGCGGGTCGCTTGCCGTGCTCGAGCCCGAGCTGGATGGTCGCAGCGTGCGCCTGATCTTCGGCGGCCATGAGTGCTGGCTGGTCCGAAGGTCGGGTCCGGCCTTGCTTCGGGGAGGCGTGGTCACCCTGGCCGTAGGCGATGCCCTGGTGCTCGGCACCGGGCTGCTCCTGGTGTTCGTTGCCGGCGCCACGTCTCCACGGGCGCGCGGCTGAGTTCATGGACGCAGGCTCAGCGCGTAGGCACGGAGCACCCGCCACCAGACGTCTCCCAAGCTTGCGGGGATGCTGCCGAGGAACCTCGGATCTCGGAGCACGGGGGCCAGGAGGCGCCGCAGGAAACCGTCGACCTCGGTGGTCGAGCAGCCAGTCCGGAGCAGCGAGACCTCGAGGCCCTCCGGTTCGACGCACGCCAGGACCTCGACCCAGCCTACTCGAACGGCGGCGACCAACAACGAACCACGGGTCGAGAGGTCAAGCTGACCGAGGCTCCAGACGGACTCGAACGCTGGCAGCCGACCCTGGAGCCAGGCTGTGGTCGCTCGGCTCGCGCTCCGTCCGATTTTTTGGACGATCCTCGCCTCGGAACCGGCACCTCGCCGGGGTTGTTTGGCGGGACCAGCCCTGTCCCCTGCCAAGGCGGCGCTCAGAGCCTCCGCCACACCCAACAGCTCCGGGCCCTCCTCCACCGGACGCCCGATGCAATACCGTCGTGGCTCCGCTGCCTGTTCTGGGTGCAGCGTGGCCCACCAGTCCCCTGGATCGCCCTGCGAAAGCGTGACCCGCTCACCCAGGATCTCGTCGAGCCTGGCGCTCTGCCGACGGAGGAGCCCGTCTGCTGCCTCCCTCCAGGCAAGTCCACTCTCGCCAACGAGCTCCAGCCTCCCCCTCCTGACGCTGGCGATGCGCCTCGAGGTCGCCGCCCAATGCGCGGGTGTCGAGCCAGGGAGGAGCAGGTGCTTCACGGCCGGCTCGTCGAAGACCGCCAGCAGCTCCATCCAGCCCTGCTCGAGCGCTTCCCAGGCCAGGCCGACCCGCGCCGGAGTGATGAGCTCCCTGCCCAGCTCCTCCCAGCCCGGCACGTCGCCCAGGGCCCAGCGCAGCACCGCCCCCCGCAGGGCGACGGCGACGCCCTGGCGCACGGAGGGGCTGCGAGCACGCTCCTCGGCGATAGCGAGCTCGAGATCCGGCGCCCCGCCGTGGGTTGCTCCTGGTCCGAGGCCGACAGCGCCCAGCTCGATGCGATCTGGAAGTGGAGCGCGCAGACAGGCGCGCAGTGTGGCCGAGGAGCGGCACCCAGAGGCCAGCGCTGTCCAGGACTCTCCATGCCCCTTGCCTCGGGAAGGCCACTTGGCCACGGTGAACAGCGGGTACTCGCTTTGGGCAGCCCATGCGTGCACTGGCGTGGCCCGAGGTGTAGCGGGGCGAGGACGTGGCTTCCGAGGGTCGACGACCGGCGTGCCGATCGCGGTGAGCTGCCCGGCGAACGATCCCATCTCGCAGAGCGCTCGCCCAAGCTCGGGACAGGTCGCGCTGCGGATCAGGCCCCGGAGCTGGCGGTGGAACCCGAGCCCTGGATCCAGGGCCCCAGTGCTTTGCTTGGCGTTGCAGACGACGCGGGGCCCGCGCTCGCGGAGCTCGCCGAAGGGATCGCGGCCGGTCAGCGCGATGAAGAGGATCAACCCCAGCGCGTAGCAGTCCCGCCTGGCCAGGAGCCGGGCATCCACGCTGGTGCTGAAGACGGCCTCCGGTGGCATCCAGGGTGGATCACCGATCCATCCAACGGTGGTGAGCCGAGGATCCAGGTGCTTGCGGCTGTAGCCGAACCCAAGGAGCTGGACACCACCGTCCTCGAGCAGCAGCACGGACTCCAAGCACAGGTTGCGATGGTGGACCCCCTGCCGGTGGCAGTACGCGAGCGCCGAGGCGAGCTGGTTGCCCACAGCGAGCGCCCGCCCTTCCGCTAGTTTTCCCTCCCTCGCGAGAACCACAGCCAGTGTTTCGCCTTGTGCGTAGGGCGTGGCTGTCAGGCACCCATCCGGCCCCGCAGAGTATTCGGCGATCTTCGGGAGGCAGGGGTGGTCGAGCTCCCGCAGGAGCTCGACTTTCCTGGCGAAGCGAGCCTCCTGTTCGGAGTCTTCGTGACCGACGCGTTCGACAGAGTAGAGTTCCTCGGAGAGCTCAGCCGCCCCGTGGCGTCGACGGCAAAGGTAGACGACCGAGCCGCGCGGCCGCCGGAGCTCTCGCTCGACGACCCATCGGCCTTCCAGGACCTCGCGCTCATCAACCTGCTCGGGTGCCTTCGAATCGCAAGTGACCTGCTCGCCATGCTCTCCGTGACCCGGTTGTCGCCAGGGTCGCGTCTCGTCGACGAGCGCGACGAGCTCGGTCAGGGCACCCGGGAGATCTCCTTCCCCGCCCAGCTCGCGCCAGAGTTCCTCGAGCCGGGTGCCGTGGGGTCGAACGCTGGGTGCGTGGGCCAGCATTCGGAGGAGCAGTCGCCTGGTGGGCGTGCCGACCTTGCCCGTGCGACCTGGTGCCTTGGCGAGCCACGTCTGCCAGCTGTTCGAGTGTCCTCGCGGGTCCGGAGCCAGCGCCAACGCGTGGGCTAGCTCGAGCACGTCGTGCCCGGCGTACAGCAACCGCGCGGCGACGATGGCGATGTCGTGGAGATCGGCGGCGTGGCTCGAGGAATCACCGGCGCCGAAGACCTCGGGCGCGTAGCTCGCCACCGAGCCCCTTCCCCCCGTGAGTCGCCCCTGCCCCCGGCGTCGGCCTACGTAGGCGTGGTTCAGGGCTTCGAGCCCCACCGTGCCATCCGTGCGCAGCCACAGTGCCATGGGGTGCAGCAGGTCGCCGTGGCAGAAGTGGTGTGATCGCTCGAGCCGGCCCAGCGTGGCGCCCACCGCCACCAGCAGCGCAACGCCCCGCCGCTCGGTCCAGAGGCCCAGGGGGATGTCGCGGAGTCGGACCCCGGAGGGAGGCTCGGTGAGCAGCCCGGGGAGTCCGCCTGCGCCCAGGGTGCACTGCTCCAAGACGCGGGGCAGCGCGGGATCACGGACGGCTGCGATCAGTTCGAGCAGGGCCTTGGCGCCACCTCGGAGTTTCTGCTCTTTCGGGCTATGCCGGAGCAGGCTGACCCGACGCGGCCCGGGCCCGGTCGCCGTCGCCCATCGCACGATCGTGAGTCGATCGAGGGACGGCTCGAGGGGAGCGCCGATCCGGTAATTCCGACCCGTGCCGTCGACTGCATGGGGCATGGGGCCTCCTTTGTTCTATCCGTAGAACGAAGGAGTGAGCCCCAGTCTCTCCCTGGCGCGCGAAAGATTGAGCCCCTCGCAAGAACCCCCTCCTCTCGTCCTCGGCAGATCACCGGCCACCTCGGGGTAGCATAGGAGCGCGCAGGAGGGCCGCTGGCAGGCTGCCTGATGGACGGCGGATGCAGGACGGCCGCCACGCGCGAGGCTTGTCGAAGCGAGGGGGCCTTCCTGGTCGACGCGCTTGACGCGCCCGGCCTACCGCATGGCCCCAGCCAGGGTGAGGTCGGGTTCGATGGCCTTGGCGAGCCGTTTGATGTGGTACTGGACCATGCGTTTGGTGTTCAGGTCGGCGGATTTCAGATGGGCCATCATTTCGACACGAGGGGACCCTCGAACCCTCATCTCCTTCGCCCCGTGTCGCCCCTCGAGATCGGCCGCGCTGGATTCGATGCTGCTGCGTATCTTGTAGTGTTCTTTGAACGCAGACTCTTGCTGCTGTCGTTGTCGTGTCGCCATAGCCGCCTTCGAGTCTCGCCAGCGCAGCACCCGGTCGCCGGACTTCAGACGGCGTGTTGGGCAGCGAGCAGCCAAGGGACAGCCCTCGCGCTGCTCCTTGGTGAAGACCGTGCGGTAGGGCCCGTGCGCGTCCCTGATCTCCTGCTCGACGGGTGCGCGGCCCGCGGGGCAGGCTTCGCTCGTGTCATAGGAGGCGTTGAATCGGAATGATTCCAGGCCCATCGGATCGTCCGGGTCCTGATCGTGGTCCGCCGCTTTGCCTGCCGGTGGCCGCCCCTGCGGCTCCTCGCCCGCGCTGCCCGGCTCGGCACTCGCCTCGGGGATCGGCTCCACCGGCTCCGCCCACCGGTCCACCGCTGCCGGCTTGTTTGGGTCCTGGACCGGGGCCTGGAGGTCCACCCCGTACGGCCCTCGTTCACCTTTGCCTGTGGCTTCACCTCGACACGGGGGCTGGGTGCCGGCTCGCCATCCTCGTCGGGATCGACGATCTCGCACTGCTCATCGAGCAGCCTGACCATCAGACCGTACGATTCCTACGCCCGGACCTCCTCGTCCGCCTCGAACGCCCGCACCAACGCCAATAGATCACGGGCCACTACCGGAAAACCTATTTGCGAAAGGAACAGTCTTGGGCGACGGTTGTGGCTCTGCGCCGTCCCCTCGTCCCCTCGTCCCCTCGTCCCCTCGGGCGGGCAGGGTGGGGCCTGTTAACAGCCGCCTGGTGTGGCTCATCAGGGCCGCACCCGCGGTGATCCGTCGCGGCCCGGATGCCGCGTCTGGTGGAAGACGTACACCGCGGCGCCGGCGCCGGCGACCAGTACCAACGGGACGAAGACGGTGGCGACCCAGAGCGGCAGGCCGTCAGCCATGCCCGAAACACTCCGGCTGACTAGGTACACCAGTACCGCGCCGGCGACATTGCCCCACTTCGCGTAGCTTACGTAGGTGATCATACCCCCCCTCTGCTTCGTTGATTCCTTCCTTCCTGGTGAGGCTAGTTGCAGCGCCATCCGGATGTCGTTGCAGCCCAGGTTCGCCATGCTAAACGCACCGATGGCGACCGCGGCGAAGAGGCAGCCGTGGATGTTCTTGGTGAAGGCCGCCCCCCCCCAAAGGACAGCGGAGCCGAACATCAGCCAGATCATCCAGTTCTGGTAGTCTGGAATTTGAGAGTACCAACGCTCCACGGGCATGTGGAGGCCAAGGATGAGAAGGACGGCAAGTGCGGCGGCGCCCATCATGCTGTTTCCAGCCAGGGCAATCTGTACGACATTCATACTGGCCAGTGGGCCGGGCCAGCCCAAAAACAGGTCCTCGGTGGTGTGGAGATATGGCAGGGCGAACACCATGGTGGTGAAGAGAGCCGCGGAGGCCATCGCAAGCAAGATGTAGAGGAAGGCCTTTCCGAAAAGGAACGCGGGCAACCTGGAGCCTGGTCTGCCGGTGTTCTTCTGCTCCGCTTTGGGCGCCACTGCATCGCGCTGCTTGGCTATGCCTTTCGCTTCCCGATCAGTATCTGTCTTGCTCCGGAGGAGTAGCCACCAAGGAATGACAATGGCCGCTAGTGTGATGGTTAGCGCTGGCATGACGAGGTGGTAGAGCGATCCGGCGTCCCAAGACTCAGGAATGGGAAGCAGGAACAGTGCAACGGCGGCCATGGAGCCGAACATCTGGCCCAGACGCATGGAGAGCAAATGGTGGGCTCTAGGCCCCTTGTCGAACCTGTTCTTGACGTACTGGAAAGCGCCGCCAGCTACGAAGGCCTCGGTGAAGGAGAGTGCAGTCATGAAGCCAAAAAAGAAATACGGGTATTGTGTGTCCGTCAACTTCACGTAGAGACAGAACGCGAGCATCGTAGCGCCGATGAGTGCGCCGAAACAAGCCCCTCCGACTACCCACCGTTCTGGCTTCTTCGCGATGAGATTCTTGAAACCCGCCCCGGCCCCAAAGAACGCCACCGGGCCCCAGAACCGTTTTAGGAAGGTCGGGTCGAACTCCACACCCGGGGGTTTGAGTGCTTCTGCGCCTAGTCCAAGGACTGCATAGACCATCAGGTAGGTGATGGTCAGCGCCAGCATCCAGAACAACATGCTGTGCCAATGTATTGGATTGAATGCGGTGCGGCCGGGTGTCGTCTCTTTGTCAGAGGGCTTCATGGTTTCCTCACAATTCTCATCGTTGGTATTGCTGGGAATGTCATGTCAATCATCTGTGCCGCAATGGGTGCGGTGGAGCTGTTGTCCAGGAACGATTGCAGTTCTGGATACGAAAGTCGACCCGGCTCCGGGTGGGAGAGCCCTCTCGACTATTATCGTGGTCATTTCGGGGAGGACACCCAGGGGGGCCCTCATCGGGGCTCGTCCCCTTATGTACTCTCGTCGGAACGATGCAGGACGCCTTCGACAGCTTTCCTCAACTCGAGACATTTCTTGCGAAATGGCACAATGTCCCCAGGCCCCTTGATAGCGGTGCCTCTCGCGACCTGGTAGTCGAAGTTCAACTCCAGAGCTGTAATGAGGGGCCGGCCCCGATCGCCAACAAGGAAGCAGATGTCTCCAGAGACAGGCTCTTCGCAGCCCTCTGGCGGATCCGGCTGGGGAGTCGAAAAGAAGATGATAGCCTTCTTCTCGTCCCGAGGCAGAGTGAAGATGATGTAGTTGATGCTCGGCGCCGCCACGCGCGGATCGTTGGGGAACGCCACGATAGAAGTGCGAACGCCGCCTACCATTTTCTCAATGCGGTCGGTACGGAGATCATCGTCCAGCCCAGCGATGTACCGCACGGTTTTGTGGCGGTCCATTGAGGCCTCGATAATGGCCTCGCGGAATCGTTCGAAGGCATTGTCGTCTTTCTCCTTGCGCGCCAGCTTGGGTGAGGTTGAGGAATGCCAGATTTCGTGAGCATTCCCAACCAGCATCGTCATGTGGTTGACGGCTGCTATCGCATCCGGCAGACGCTCTGCGTAGAAACTGCCCTCTAGGCGGTGCGTACTTGCAAGGATCTCTTCGAACCGCTTCGAGTTGGAGCGCCCCTGTTCGTCCAGGGCGTCCTGCCGGGCTGTGAGCCTCTCGACCGCCCCACGAAGGCTCTCCAGCTTTGCAGCCATTTCGCTCGCCAATCCCTGCTGATCTTCCCCTAGGTCCAGGAGGCTGCACTGAATGTGGTCGAGCATCCCGAGAATGTCCTCTTCCGCCGGCATGGCTGCGAGGCTGGGCTCCAAATCGACGTGCATCATGCCGTCCTTCGGGATCACCTGCAAGGGGATGCCAGCGCCCATGGATTTCCTCTTGATCCTCGAGCGGAAAGAACTCATGTCCTTCCGCTGTTGTTTGACGTCCTTCCCCATGAAGAGCTTTCTCGTCAGATCCTCCTCGGCGACAGGCCCCTTGGCCAGTAGTTCAATGATCGTCTCGAGGCGCCCGATGTCTTTCGGAATGATAGCGCCGCTTTGGCGGAGCCGGTCCACGCAATCCCGCGCGGCCTCGAGGCTGGTGCTGGTGTTCTCTTCGTCCATGGTCTGAATCCTCACTGGGGTTCGCAGGCTTTACTGGTCCAGCGTGAACCAGGCTCTCGGGGTGGGTCGTTGGCGACTGGTGGGTTGGGAGTCGAGGGGTGGTGGTAGGAGTGATAGAGGGTGTCTGTACGGCGAGCGCCGACGGCGACCGTGGATGGCCCCGCTTGGAGCCGGCGTCCGGCCCCGGCCAGCGGATCAAAGCTCGGCCTCGGAATCCCATGGACGGCCCCGCTTGGAGCCGGCGTCCGGCCCCGGCCAGCGGATCCCCGCTCGGCCTCGGAATCCCATGGACGGCCCCGCTTGGAGCCGGCGTCCGGCCCCGGCCAGCGGATCCCCGCTCGGCCTCGGAATCCCATGGACGGCCCCGCTTGGAGCCGGCGTCCGGCCCCGGCCAG
>Ga0307987_1000259_pt1 | contig 32487 bp, 31 predicted proteins | sample EllFjometagen181_FD_203157 | JGI IMG/M metagenome (GOLD analysis project Ga0307987, IMG submission 203157) | Marine microbial communities from Ellis Fjord, Antarctic Ocean - #181 | ecosystem: Environmental > Aquatic > Marine > Unclassified | place: Southern Ocean | collected 2014-10-08 | reverse complement strand
TCTTTTTTCAAGAATTAAATGAGCCCTTCCTTTTTTTAAAAAACCGTGCTACCTTCTTTTCGAGAACAGGATTCAGATTATATTCAAGAATTTTATTTTCAATAAACCCAGAAAACAAGCCAAAAAAACTAAAATAGAAAACCAAGCCAAAAAACAAGGAGGATATCATGATGAAAAAATCTGTGGCCGCGATGCTGGCGGTCTCTTTTATGGCGGTCTCATTAATCGCTCTGTCTGCGGCGCCTGTTTTTTCAGGGGAGCGGACCCTTCTGGGAGTCAGCTTCCCGGAAGAAAAACAGATAGAGGGCAAAACCCTTAAACTCAACGGGTTGGCCTACAGAAAAGCCTTAGGGTTCATCAAGGTTTATGTCGCCGGCCTCTATCTGGAAAACCCGAGCAACGACGCCAACGAGGTCATCCACTCCGAGCAGATGAAATACATAGAAACCCAATATTTAACCTCAAAGGCCACATCCAAAAAACTCCGAAACGGCTTTATTGAAGTCATCGAAGAATGCAACGCCCCGGATATGGTGGCGGCCCATCGCGCGGACATCGACCGTTATGCCTCATGGCTGGACACGGATATGGCGCCGGGGTTGTCCTCCAGCTCATTGTACATCCCAGGCAAGGGCCTGACCCTGACCTACCAAGGGGTCGTGAAAGGAACCATTCCAGGCTCTGAATTCGCCCAAATGTATTACCGATACAACGTGGGGAAAAAAGCCTCCAAAAAGATAAAGAAAGGGCTTCTCGGCATCAAATAATGGATGCCCTTGCCACGCATTTGCTTGACATTTAAAAAAATCCGCGCCCGGCGGCCCCCTGAAACGGGCCTAAGCGCGGATTTTTTTTGTCTCTTTTGTATATGGGTTTGTATATGGGTTTGTATATGGTTCGCCTATGGACGCGCCGTAAAAAAACAGACCGCCCACTCCATTGATGCGCTCGTACACAACATGACCTCATTTAAATGCTAATTAATTACGGCGACTTGTAGGTTGGGTTAAGCGAAGCAACCCAACATATCTTTACTTTTTACGAGCTTATCATTTTTTAGCGAGCCCCTTATTTTTTAGTTCCCGGTCAGCGCCCTTTCAGCGTTCCCTCCGCAGATATCGTCAATGATCTGTTTTTCTAGCCCCGATTCTTTCAACTCATTGAAATATCGCTCCGGCTTGATCAGGGGATAATCGCTGCCAAACAGTATCTTCTCATGCCCCACGATATCCGAAGCCATTTTGTATATGACGGGATCATACAGAAACGGCGATGCCGCGGTGTCGAAAAAGACATTCTTGAAAACCGGTTTCACCTCTTTTTTTAAAAGATTGAAAAAAAAGAGCCCGCCCCCCCAATGGGCCAGAATAATCCGGTTATCAGGAAACGTTTTTAAAAAACGGTAAATTCCAGAGTGGGACATGGGCGCTTTTCCAGGGTACATATGCCCCACCGGCTCATTGGTGTGAATAAGAATGGGAACGTTTCGTTTCAGGCATATCTCCATGACAGGGGTCAACGCCCGGGTCGCCGAATGATTGATGTCCGATTCGTAAAAGGCCAGCTCCCCGATTCCCGAAAGCCCCGAATCCAGGCATCGCGCGGCTTCGTTCGGCGCTTTGGGGTGAAACGGATCAAAGCAGGCCATGCCGATCAGCCGGTCGGGATGCCGCAAGACCGCCTCAATGATGTAATCGTTGTTGAGTTTGAAATGATCCTGGGATCGCCAGGGGAAACCGAACACAACGGATTTGTCCACCCCCTGTTGGTCCATGGTCTCAATGAGTTCTTCAGCGCCCGACAATCTTGATTTTTTTGATTGATAAAGACTCTTAAAAGCGGATTCAGAAGGAAAATATTTTTCCCGGGCCGATCGAATCCGCTCCGGAAAAATGTGAGTGTGAACATCTATGATCATGCTGGCGCCAGTCCTTTTAAAATGTTTAGATTAACTGCGTTCATATTCTCCCCCGGCTGTCCATCGTGGGTTTCAAGAATCTTTCCCACCCCGGCCAGCCTATGGTCGTTCATAAAAAACCCAAAGGCGTCAATCCCAATGGCGCCCCGTCCAATATGTTCATGGCGATCCACGCGGGTTCCAAAACCTTTTTTTGAATCATTGATGTGGATCAAAAAAAGATATTCAAGGCCGATGACGTCGTCGAACGTCTTCATGGTCGCCTCAAATCCCTCCTGGTCTCTGATGTCGTATCCCGCCGCAAAAATATGGCAGGTGTCCAGACAGATTCCAAGGGACTTTCGCCCATCGACTTTTTCCATGATGGCGGCCAATTGCTGGAAGGTGTGCCCGACGCCCGAGCCTTGCCCGGCCGTGGTTTCAAGAAGAAGACGGACCGAAAGGCCGGGGTTTTCCGAAAAAATTTCATTGATGGTCGCCGCGATCTTTTCAATCCCCTGATCTTCTCCGCTTCCCATGTGCGAGCCGGGGTGAAGGACGGCATACGGGATTTCCAGAAGATCGCACCGCTTGAGTTCATTGGCCAGGGCCAGGCGGGACAGATCATGTTTTTTCTCATCCACGGCGGCCAGATTGATCAAATAAGAGGTGTGGGACGCCACACACTCTATTCCGGTTTTGGCTCTGGCCTTTTTAAACTCTTCAATCTGTTTATCGGAAAGAACCTTCTCTTTCCAGGTGGTCGAGTTTTTTGTAAATATCTGCAACGCCGCGCAACCCAATTTCTCGGCCTCATACAACGCCTGGTGCATGCCCTTTGAAATGGAGAGATGGGCGCCCAGCATCATTTTTTTATCTTTGTCTTGGATCATGATTCACAACCTCCTTAAAAAAATCGGGGGTGGCATTTTATCCCGTGGACCGCCAGTAAAAAACATATTCGGCTTTATCAGTTGCGTAAGTATAAAAAACCCTTTATAAAGAAAGACGATCACGCAATGGATCGGATTTTTTACGACGCCATCAAAGGTATCAAAACCCGGAATAGAAAGCAACCAAAAAGCCCGGTCACAGGATAGGCGATCATTTAAAAAACATACAAAAAATAACGGCGCTCATCCAAAAAAAATCGACCCGGCGGATGCGACGCAACCCATCATTTTAAAAAAAGGAGCAAAGAGACCCATGACAAACACCCATTACAAAATGTACAGCGGCGGACTCAGAGGCACGGAAGAGGCATTTGGGCAATGCGCGGAAAAATATGGGATCAGCGAAATTAATTTTTCGTTTGAGGGGCATGCCTTGGCCCGGGACAAAAACAGACACGAGTTGAGCGATGCGGAGCTGAAACGGGGAGATATAAGCATGGAAATCGTTTCGGCCCGAATGGGAAGACGGTATGCCAAAACAGACAAAATCAGAAAAGTGTTTCAGGTTATTTTCCATATGGTCAACAAAGGGTATCAGGTATTTGGAGTCGGCTGGATTCAACCCGATCAGACCATTAAAGGCGGAACAGGCTGGGGCATTGAGCTGGCCAAATTTTTCAACCGGCCGGTGAGCGTTTTTGACCAGGGGTCCAACAAATGGAACACCTGGGAAAAAAACAAATGGGTTCAAGACGAGCCTCTGATTTCGCATCCAACGTTTTGCGGGACGGGAACCCGAAACCTTTCCGATGAAGGCAAAAAAGCCATTGAAGATCTTTTCGCCCGTTCATTTCCATCATAACGGTTTTGCCCGCCACGTTTATCGACCTCTTTCCATCACTGGAAAGGGGTCTTTTTTTTTGGCCCGCCCCACGGTTGCCCCGGCTCCCCATTGACACTGTGTAAAAAATATCCGTTGGCCCCGTTCAAGACGAAAAAACCGTGTCTTTTTTACCCGGCTCCCCGGCCATTCCAAAAATGCCCCACCCCCTTCAACATTTAATTTAAAAAAATATACCCTTTTATATCAGGTATCTATAAAAATATCGAACCATTTTTTCCCCTTTTTCTTTCCTTTGGCGCCCGCATTGCAATACTAAGAAGACAACAACGTGAACCCAAAGAAAAATAGCCATGACAACCATGGCGAAACAAATCACACACACAATAAGGAGAACAACATGAACACATTTAAACGTTTGACAATCACACTGGTCGTCTTCGGAATGGTGGCTTCAGGCTCCACGGCCTTTGCGCGAATGGGAAGAGGCATGCAGATGGGACAAAACGGGGACGCCGCCGGTCACAGTATGCAGATGGGGCAAGGCATGGGCATGATGGGCATGGCCAATCTGACTCCAGATCAGCTCAAACTATTTCAGGCGGAAAAAGCCGCGCTGATCAAAGAGACCGAAACCTTAAGGCAGAGCCTTTACCAGAAAAGTCTCGAATTGAGAAGCGAGCTGGCAAAAGCCAACGCCGACCCGAAAAAAGCGGGGGCCATCCAAAAAGACATTTCCGCCATCCAGACCAAGCTTGACCAAAAACGCCTCGACCACATGCTGAAGCTCAACAAGATCAAACCCGGCCTTGGCGGAATGGGCATGGACAAAATGGGCAAAATGGGCAAAATGGGCAAAATGGGCAAAAGAGGCATGGGACGAGGAATGGGCAAAAAGGGAGGAGCCAAGGCGCCATGTCCCATGATGAAGTAAAATCATGGATGAAGTAAAATCAGGATGAAATCATCATGATAAACTCGTAAAAAAGCGTTCTATCGGGGCGGGCTTACACTAGACGCCCCGATTATTTTTCCCCTCTCATTTTATACCCAATTTCATGTCATGGCCGCCTTGCGCGGCCGCCTGTTTTATTCCCCCCGGTCTGGCCGGTCGAGTCGCCCCGTCAAATTCCCTTCGCCGTCAAATTCAAGGGTTCCCCGGTCCAAAATTTCAGCGTGGGGCCATTTTTCAATCTCTTTGAACAGCGCGGCGCTGGCGAGAAATTCAGACAGATGACTCGTGTCTTTGATGATGGCGGCGCGGACGCTTTCAGGGGGAACCGGTCCCAGGGTGGCAAAGCAGGCCTGGATCGCTTTGCGTTCCGTGGGCATCCGAACCGGGATAAACGCCTTTCTCAACGACAAACTGGTCAAAGCGTTGATCAAGGTTTTTTCGTAATCTATTTTTTCAAACACCTTTTCCGTGATGATATCGGCGTTTCCCACGCCGATCCCGTTTCCGGCCGTCTGATCGGTGAGATCCAGTATGGCCAGCCGGATGGCCGTCATCCTTTCTGAAAAATCGCTCTCCATGAGATCAAACGCCCGACCGGTCACATTCGGGTCCATTCCGGCCCCGCTGATCTCTTTTCCCGCCTGTTCCACCACCAGAACGTCCAGTTTTGAAAAAGGGAGCCTGGGGAAATGGCGTCTGGCGATGGCCAACAATTCGGCTTCCCTTTGAAACAGAGACTCCGGCGGAATGGCCTCAATGATCATGGCCTGGTCATACCCGTTTTCCACGACTCCAACGCCCCCCAGAAAAGGGACGCGACAGACAATGGCCTCTCCCATCTCCTTAAGCAACGGATAAAATCCGTGTTTAATGGCCCCCCGGTGGTATTCCACGGCTCCGTCATGCTTTCCCATGCCCACGCAGAGCATCTTGGCCATCCCGCTTTCCAGGGGCGCCTTGAATTTGGAATGAAGTTTGATCCGGTTGACGCAGACAATATGGTCGGCGCGCATGGCCGAGCGGGAAAAAAAGACCGGAACGTCGCCAAAAACGGTCCCAATCCGCTGAACATCCATGACGGGGTCCACCGGAGCGCCGCATTCGGCTTCGGTGATATTCATGGCCTTTAGAATATTCTCCTGTCCCTGTGGCACGGCCCCGCCGTGGCTTCCCATGGCCGGTATGATGACCGGATGCCCCCCCATGCCCAAAACGCCTTCGCATATGGCGGCGACCATGAGATTCAGCTGGCCGATTCCCCGGCTTCCCACGCCGATGGCCACGGTTTGACCTGGCCGTATCGCCCCTTTTATTTTGTCGAACTGGCGAGCGGTTTCGCCTTTGACATCCATGATTCGACGGCCCGGAAACGTCATCTGGACGCGGAAAAAATCCGGAAAATCAAACCCGTTTTCGATATAAGATGGATAACGCATCTGTGCCTTCCCCTGACGATTTTTTTAAAAAAAATGGCGCGCCGCTTTTTTTTTATGTTGCGCTCCATACCTTTTTTTTGTAGTTATAGCTAATACTATTGATAAGCTCGTAAAAAACCACTACAACGCAGTAGATCGGATTTTTTACGACGCCATCACTATTGACAAACTCGTAAAAAATAAAGATATGTTGGGTTGCTTCGCTTAACCCAACCTACAAGTGACCGTAATTAATCAGCATATGAATTATGCAATGTGGCGTCTGCTTGCGAATCCGATTTTTTACGAGCTTATCACTATTGATTCAAGCGCTTTTCTTGTAAAAAAGCAACCGCTCACAACCAGACAATTCACGGGAAAAAATGCCAAAGGTCACACCGGGAAAAACAGATGATCGGAATTTTAAACTCTATTTTTTTCATGGTTTGGAGGGGAGTCCCCAGGGAAATAAACCCCGATTTCTAAAGAAATATTACCCCGATTTAATCACCCCGGCGCTCCCCCCAGACATCTGGAGCAGGCAAAAAATCCTTGAAAGACAGGTTTACGGCCCCGCATATATCATCGGATCGTCCCTTGGGGCGTTAAGCGCCATCCTGTTCGCCATGACGTATCCGGAAAAAATTCGCGGAATGGTTCTCCTGGCGCCGGCGGTGGGTCTGTTTGACGCCGACTTAATCCCTGGCCATGTGATGGAAATCATGTCCACATGCGTTATTCCCGACACGATTCCCGCCATCATCATCGCGGCCGAAAAGGACGAGGTCATCCCCATGACGGCCATTGAAGATATGATCGCCCGGTCGTTGTCCTCCAAAATTACGTTTAAAACCGTTGACGATGATCACAGCATGAGCCGTTGCCTGGAATCTATATTAAAAGCCGTAAAAAAAATTGTACCATAACCCATTTTTTTCACACATCACAGGAGGAGGTTGACTATGGCGCCAAATGCGTGGCCCACCCATCGATGGCCAGAGGGAGTTCCCCATGAAATTTCAGGGTATGAGAAACCGTTGTATTCCGTTTTAGATGAAACCGCCCAAAAATATCCTGATGCGACCTATACCATTTTCAACGGCGCCGAGCGACCATTTTCCAAGGTCAAGGAGACCGCCGACAAACTGGCCTGTTTCTTGGGATCCGTCGGAATAAAAAAAGGGGACCGGGTCGCTATTTTTCTGCCCAATATCCCGCATTATCCTGAAATATTTTTCGGCATCCTCAAGGCCGGGGCCATCTGCGTGACATGCAATCCCCTCTACACTCCCAACGAGCTGAATTATCAGTTGAATGACTCCGGGGCCAAAGCGGTTTTCTGCATGGATCACCCGGAGCTTTATCCCACAACGGTCAAAGCGATAAAAAACACGAGCGTGGAGACCGTCGTCATTTGCAATGTAAAATCGTATCTTCCCAAAATAAAGGCGATTTTGGGCGGACTTCTGGGCAAATTGCCAAAGGCCGACGCCCATGAGCCGGGGCATCTTTTCTTTGACGATGCGATGGCGGGCGCCGATTCCACGCCCCCAACCCAAGACATTGATCCCACACGGGATCTGGCCCTGGTGATCTATACCGGGGGAACCACCGGGGTTCCCAAGGGGGCCTCTCTCACCCATGCAAATTTTATGCACAACCTCATGGCTCTCAATGAATGGGGACGAATCGCCCATGAGCCGGGGCTCCCCAAAGAGACCTTGAGACATGGCGGATTCCACTCGTTTTTAGGGGTTTTGCCCTGGTATCACAGCTTTGGAATGACCGTCTGCATGCTGGCGGCCTGCCAAACCGGGAGCAAACTGATTTGCATACCGAACCCAAGGGAAGGAAATCCGCCGTTTACCGGTGTGTTGCAGGCGGTTCAAAAATACAAACCCACATTTATGCCCGCGGTTCCAACCATTTTTGTGGCGTTCACCAACCACCCGGACATAGACAAATACGATTTGACCTCCCTGATCTGTTGCTTTTCAGGCGGGGCCCCCCTGCCTCCCGAAGTCTGTCGGCAGTTTGAAGCCAAAACAGGCTCTGTTATTTTCGAAGGCTATGGCTTGAGCGAAACCGCCCCCATCGCCACCGCGAATCCAGCGGATAAGGACAATCGAAAAATTGGCGCCATCGGTTTTCCCATACCAAACACGGATGTGAAAATCGTCGATATCGAAACCGGAATAGAGGAGCTGCCCTGTGGGGAAGATGGGGAAATCGCCATCTCCGGCCCCCAGGTGATGCAGGGATATTGGCAACGGCCCGAAGAGAACAAAGCGGTCTTTCGCGACATTGACACGAGAAGGTATTTTCTCACGGGAGACATCGGCCACATTGACTCAGACGGGTTTATCGTCATCACCGACCGGAAAAAAGACATGATACTGGTGGGTGGATTCAACGTCTATCCCAGGGATGTGGAAGACATTCTCTTTACCCACCCCAAGGTCGCCCTGGCCGCTGTGGTGGGGGTTCCCGATTCCAAAGCCGGCGAAAAAGTCAAGGCGTTCATTCAGCTGAAACCCGGACAAACCGCCGATGAACAGGAAATCTTTGATTTTTGCAAAGAGAACATGGCCGGATACAAGCGGCCCCGAAGCATTGAGTTTCGAGACGAAGTGCCGGTGTCGCCGGTTGGAAAAGTATTGCGCCGGGTGTTGCGTGACGAAGAGGTTCAGAAGTAATCTGTCACGGGCGCGTCGGTCCATATCGCATGGCGGGGGCGGAATTCACTTCCGTCCCCGTCAGCTCTATTTTTTGATTCTAAACAGCTCTTTAAAAATAAAAAGAGATTTTCCGATGCTGTCATACTGAATCCTGGAGTCTTCATGGTGGGTCCATGTGACGGGAAACTCGGCCACTGAAAAACCGTTTTTTTTGGCCAGCCACAAAATTTCGGGATCGAATATCACGCTGTCCAGCCGGCTTTCTCCAAACAGCTTTTTCGCGGCTCGGCGCGTAAACATTTTGAAGCCGCATTGGGTGTCCTTGTAGGTCATCCCCAAATAAAAATTTTGTATCAGGGTGTAGCATTTCCCGGAAAGCTCCCGAAAAAACGATTGATGGGCCTCCACCACCGATCCAAAAATCGCTCTGGATGCGATGGCCGCGTCATGGCCGGATTCGATGAGCGCCATTCCCGGCTCCGCCATTTCAATGGGAACCGAATAGTCCGCGTCCATAAACATGATGATCTCCCCGACTCCCCGGGTCATTCCATAGCGAACCGCATACCCCTTGCCTCGGTTGGGGTGGTATTCCAGCGCTTTTAACGACACATTCTTTGCCGGGGCGAAATCATTCTCCACCACCCGGACGGTTTGATCCGAACTCCCGTCGCTGACCACGATAATTTCAGAGGAATAACTCTGCTTTTCAAGGTAGGACAGACTGTTTTCAAGGGTCGAAACAATCCGGTCCTCTTCATTGTAAGCGGGTATAATAATGGAAAGTTTCATATTCAGCCTTGGCCTCCTCCGCTTTCAAGCTTGGGACCCGATCCTTTTTCGGCGAATTTTCGTCTGAAAAAGGCGATGAGGGATTGGGCGGGCCAAGCGTAAACCATTCCGCAGGACGTCCCGGCCACGGCCCCCGCCACCACATCAAAGGGAAAATGGACCCCCAGATAGACCCGGGAATACCCCACAAGAAACGCGATCAAATAAAAAAACGGCGCCAGCTTTCGGAAAAAGAAACTTAAAAAAAAGGCTCCGGCAAAAATATTGGTGGCATGGGAAGACGGGAGGGAATGCGACTCCCCCCGCACCACTTTGGCCAGGGGCGGGGTGACGCTCCATGTTTTTCCCATCCGGTCATACAGATGAACCTCTGAAACGCTGTGATAGGGCCGGGGGCGCGCAAAAATCGGTTTCAAAACAGCGGAGCTTAGATTTTCCGAAGAGGAGATCACCAGCAACACAAAGACCGCGACCACTCGAAATTTGGCGTTGTTTCTAATCAGCAGAAAGGCCAGCGCCAGCCCCATGGGAATGTAAAAAAGCGTCACATCGGACATGATGGGCATAAACACATCAAAAAAAGCGTTTCGCCCGGCCTGGTTTATGACATAAAACAGTTGAATATCTATTTTCTCTATAAAATCAATAAGCATCGTTTCATCCTTAAAATAAAATGCCGTTGGAAAAAAATGGCCGGTTCACTCCATCTGAAAAACGGGTCGGTTTTCAGCGAGTTTTAAGCCCATGTCTTTCACTTAAAAATCATCCATTCAGAGCCGGTGAAAAAAACTCAATTCACTGATTTGACATTGAATCCATTTTATTTTTTTTTTCATACGGCCAACCCAATTTTCTTAAGTTAATGGTACTAAGTTCTAACCCACAAACTGCATTTGATGCAGTTTGAAATACTCGCCCTTAAGCGCTGCCAATTCGTCATGTTTCCCCTGCTCCACGATGCGGCCCTTGTCCATGACAATGATCGTGTCGGCATGGCGCACGGTGGACAGGCGGTGGGCGATCACAAATGTGGCGCGCCCCTCCATGAGGTTTTCCAGGGCTTTTTGAACAATCATTTCCGCGCCGGTGTCCAAAGAGGACGTGGCCTCGTCAAGGATCAGTATGGGTGAATTTTTCAACAGCGCCCTGGCGATGCAGATGCGCTGTTTTTCGCCCCCGGAAAGCCTGGAGCCCAACTCGCCCACCCGGGTGTCGAAACCGTTGGGAAAGCGTGTCACAAAATCATAGGCATACGCGGCCTTTGCGGCGTTTTCCACATCTTTGGTGGAAACGTTTTTTATGCCGTAGGCGATGTTGTCCGTGATGCTCTCGTTAAACAGAATCGGCTCCTGGGTCACAATGGATATCTGTTTGCGAAGGGAGGCCAGGGAGGTCTGCCGGATATCCACGCCGCCGATTTTAACGGCCCCGCCAGTGACATCGTAAAACCGGGGAATCATATTGACCAGGGTGGTTTTTCCGCCGCCGCTCATCCCGACCAAGGCCACCACTTCCCCAGGATCGGCCCGCAGATCAATATCCTTTAAAATCATTTTTTCGTTGTACTTGAAAGAGACCTTTTCAAAAACAATGGAATGGGGCCCGTCCGTCAACAGGATCGGCGACTCGGGGTCTTTGATATCCTGCCTGGCCTCGATAATGTCATACACACGGTCGGCGGCCCCCAGACCCTCTTGGACCGTGTTGTTGATGCGGCTCAGTTTTTTCACCGGATCATACAACATCAAAACAGCGCCTAAAAAGGAAAAAAAAGTTCCGGCGGTGGAGGTTTCATTGATCACCCTGAGCCCGCCGTACCCGATGATAAACGCGATCCCCACACCGGCCAGCGCCTCCATGATGGCCGGAGAAATGGCCTTTGCCACCACCGCCCGTATCTCTATGTTGAAAAGGTCATGGGTCTTTTTGAAAAATCGGCCCTTCTCATATTTTTCCATGCCAAACGCCTTGACAATCTTGTTCCCGGAAAACGTTTCATGGAGAAACACATTGATGTCGGCCAGGGCTTCCTGACGCCCGCTGGTGAAACGGCGGACTCTTTTTCCGTATTTGATCACCGGGAAAAAGGCGGCGGGCAAAATAACCACGGCAAAAAAAGCCAGCTCCCAGTCCCTGTAAAAAATCACGCCGACCAACAGCAGTATGGTGAAAAAATCCCGCAGGGCGCCCTTCACCGCGTCCGAGGCCATGGCCCTGATCACGGTGACATCGCTGGTGATTCGCGACATCAAAGAACCGGTCTTTTCCTTGTGGAAAAAAGAGAGGGGAAGGTCCATGATCTTGTCATACAGCTTGTCCCGAAGATTTCGTATGATGCTCTCCCCGATAAAGCTCATGAAATATTCCTGCCCGTAGATTCCCGCTCCCCGGACAAAATACATGACCACCACGATCACGGGCAACAGTTTTAGCAGCCCCATGTCTTTTTCGATAAAAATGCCGTCTATGACATCTTTGATCAGGTACGCGGACCCGGCGGTCGTGGCGGATATGGCCAGACTGCAGAGCATGGCCAGTAAAAATTTACCCCGATTTTTAAAAATCAGTTTCAGGAGACTCTTGTGTCTCGGCTTCATTTTTTTGGTGAATGGGCGTTTCATTGATGGTTATGGTCTTTCTGGTTTTGTTTTTTTGGTTTTATTTTCTTTGGGTTCTTTTTTTTGTTTGTCTTCTTTTCTGTATTTTTTGGGGGTTGTTTTCTCTGGCTCGCCTTCTTTGATACGTTCGTAAAAAGTCAAGATATGTTGGGTTGCTTCGCTTAACCCAACCTACAAGTAACCGTAATTAATCAGCATCCAAGTTAAGCGCTATTCTGTCTGCTTGCGAATCCGATTTTTTACGAGCTTATCTTTTTTGATCTATTTCTTAGACCATTTGTCCATTCTTTTCAATTGATGGATAAACTTACGGGTATCCAAAAAATAATTGGGGTAGGCCCGGCGCAAATCGCCAATGGAGTTTGCGGAGACAAGAACGACTTGAATATTTTCCCCCATGGAAATGCGTTTTTCGTGTTTGGCGTACTCTTTATTGGCTGCCGCAAGGCATCTCCTTGGATAGGTTTGAACCCAAACGCCCTTTTGATCAAGATTCAGTATAATAAGATGATAAGACCCCTTCTTTTTTTCTATGCGCACCTGTTTGGCGGCTATGGAAAACGCTTCTAACCGGTCATAAATACATAGCCTTTCAGCTTCATTTAGCATTTCCGCATATATTTCTTCTTTGCTTTTCCCTTTATAAACGGGAGCAATCGGGGTATCTTCCCAACAAGCGAAAGCGCAACCCGCTAAAGAAAAAAAATTTAGCCATTCCTGGGGCCCTTCGCTTGATTTTAAGGCATATTCTAAAAACGTTCCCATCGTCTCCACGGCGGTGGCCCAATAATGCTGCAACTTTGAACGAATTTGCAATTCTATGTGCAAACCATTATATTCAGGGACTTTATTATTCTGATACTTATACACAAGGTGAATGCTTCTATAACCGGATTCTTTGGGATGGCTGATATAATCTTTTGTCGAAACCAGGCCATGCTTAAACCTGCTTTTTCTGTATTTTTTTTCAAGTTCGCGAACTTTTCCCAAATCTGACACCACCGCCCTTAATCCCCCGATATCCTGCATCCGGGCCAGTTTCATTGATTTGAAACGCCTGAGTTGGCTAATCATTGAAGGCATCCGCTTCAATCTCTGGACCACCAACGCGTCTTTATCCACCGTTTTTAGTCTATTTCTCAAAGTCGCCTGAAACGTATTTATGGGATGCGCATGGGATGATCGCCAATTCTCCACAACGCCATATGACCATAGCCATTCACTCATGGAGGGATCTTCTTTCGTCAATATCTCCCCTGCTTTATTGACTTGAGATTTGGAATATTCAGGCGTGGATAAAACCATAACAGGCAAATTTTATAGATGATTTGATTTGACAAATAATCTTCTATACCTTTTCCAGGTTTGGGGTTCGCTCAATAATAAATTTATACTTTTTTTTTGGGGGGAGGTTAAGCCGCCTGTATGACAAGACAAGGCATGACAAGACAAACCGCCACGCGGCAAAAAACCCCTCCAATCATCCCCGTCTGCAATATTTCAATTATTTCATTCCGCGACTCGCAAAGCCCACCCCATTGCCCCTCTCTTTTGCCAAGCGGGTCATCTTGACACGCTCGTAAAAAATTGAATTCGCAAGCAGGCGCGACATCCCATAATTTAGATGCTGATTGATTACGGTCACTTGCAGGTTGGGTTGAGGGACGAAACCCAACCTATTAGACTTTTTGCGGCGCCAGCCATCTTTATACCATAAACGAAAACAGATACAAGATCAAAAATGATTGATTAATGGATTGATGGGTTGATGGATGGATGGATGGATGGATTGTCAACACGCCGTAAAAAACTTTATCCCGCATTCCTTATTCCGCATTCCGCAGACCCATGCGCTTGGTTTGCCTGTGGGCTGTGGTTAATTGTCCGTGGTCCGTTGTTCATTGCCCGTGGCGGGTTTGGGCGGCCATTTTCCGCCTGAGATAATGGCATAGATTTCCGAATCTCCACGATCTTTATCTGCGTTAATCGGCGTCATCTGCGGATACCCCCAACGCATGCCAGTATGGCCCAAACCCCTCCTCCACAATCTCTGATATCAAAGACAAAAATGGGTCGTAATCGCCGGTTTTGTGCGCTGTGTCCAAGGACTCATAATACTCCAACCTTTTTCCCACCGACAAAACCGCCGGGGGAAAGCCGTCTTTGATCAGCTCGAGATTCATCAGCAGGCGTGCGGTTCGTCCGTTTCCATCCACAAAGGGATGTATCTTGACAAACTCGGCGTGAACCCTTGCGGCTCGCTCCACCGGGTGGAGTTTTTTGGCGTCTTCCCCATGCCATTTGATAAATTGCCCCATCTCGGATGCGACCTGTTTAAAATCCGGCGGGATGTGATCCGCGCCTGAAATAATCACATTGATGCTTCGGTAAATTCCGGCGTTCCGGTCGTCAATGCCTTTCAAAATAGACTGATGAATGGATTTGATCTGCCATTCGGACAGGGACTCTCCTTTTTGCGCCAGCTCTTCCACAAAATAAATGGCGTCCCGATGATTAATGGCTTCAAAATGCTCCCGCATGGTTTTCCCGCCGATGGTGATGCCTTCCAGGACGACTTTTGTCTCCTTTAACGTCAGGGTGTTCCCTTCGATGGCGTTGGAATTGTAAGTCCATCGGAGAACCATATCCTCATGGAGATTGGCGACTATTTCCGGTGGCAACGGGCGAAATGAATTGAGCTTTTGTTTTAACCGATCAAGCTTGTCGTCATTTATCATGATTATTTTCTCTTGTTATATAGAAATGGACACATATTGTTTTTTGGCCTCTAATAAGCGCTTCTGGCTTTTGCTCTGCCTTGCCGATTTGGCGGCATTGATTTTTTGTTTTTTTCTGCCAGTTTTTCCGCCCAATTCAAGCGCAAAACTGAATCAATGCCCCGCCGCCACATAAACCGAATGCATCACTTGTTTGTGCTTTTGCCACAGACAACGGACTACGGACCCATAACGTCGGCCCGCCTCAAAAAATGAGCCGAATTCTCAATGAAAATTCGAGGCTACCAAAAATGGCGAATGGGGTACTGTGTGATCAGCGGGTCAGGAGTAAGAATGGTCAGCGAATACTCAATGGCCGGACATACAAGCATACGGTCGAAAGGGTCTTTGTGGGGAGTCGGCAACTTGCAGAGATGAGAAGTGTCTTGTTCCGATAAATCCAATGGCGCCACCCAATGTCTTTTTCTCTCTTTGAGAATAAATTTATCAGGTGAAAGTGGAAGATGCAATTTTCCTAACCGATATTTGACATTTATTTCCCAAGCGGAAACAGCGCTTAGAAAGACCTCATTTTTGGGGTCCTCAAAAACCTCGGCCGCATTAGGGGACAGCTCTTTGCTTCCCTTTGTCAACCAGAGAAACGCGCAGGTGTCGAGCAGAAGTTTCACGAGTCTTCGCCATTAAAAGCGACGACCATGTCATCCGGGAGGGGCTCAAAAAAAGCGTCGCTGATTTTAAAGTCAGGGTATTCTTTGCCAGCCAAACCAATGGGACGTTTTTTTTTTGGAAAAGCCGCGATCGGTTTTATGACAGCCACAGGAACATTCCGCTTGCAAACGACGACTGTTTCGCCATTGCTGACTCTTGAAATGCAACTTGAGAACTGAGTTTTTATTTCATTTATATTTAAATTTATCATGCCCATATTTTAGGTTGTCATGTTCATCATGTCAATAAAAAATATAATGGGGGGAATTCCCGCAGTTTGCCGACGTCATGGGATAAATGCGATGCTACGCCGCTGTCCGTGGTCCGTGGTCTGTGCTTCGCTGTCCGTGGTCCGTGGTCTGTGCTTCGCTGTCCGTGGTCAGTGGTCCGTTGTCCGCGGGGGGTTTGGTCAATTCGCCAGCGCCGTTGGATAAATGCTCTGGGCAACGATGCGTTAAATGCCAAACATACCCCGGAATATAGTGTTAATTCGCTCTTGCCATTTTATTCGCTCTATTCCTATATCGTTCTTTTTGGCTCCCAAAAGGTGGTTATTGCCTCATTTTGAGGCCAAAATTAACATTAATACTCTTTAATATTAAATGGTTAATTTGGTCCGACCCCAGTCAATTTTCCGCTGAATCGGCCTTCCGATTTGGCGGCATTGATCTTTTGTTTTTTTCTGCCAGTTTTCCCGCCCATTCAACCGCAAAACTGAATCAATGCCCGTTGACACGCCAACCAAATGCATCACTTGTTTATGGTCAGTGGTCCATTGCGGGTTTGATCAATTCGCCAGCGTCGTTGGATAGATGCTCTGCCTTGGCAAACCGCCACACTTCAAAGACAAGGCATGCCTTTCTAAAATTAAAATTCACCTCAAAATTCCTTTAACGGGCACATCTTCAATGACAAAATCCATCGGGGTTGTGGGCTTTGAGGGGGGCGTTTCAATGCCAAACATACCCCGGAATATAGTGTTAATTCGCTCTTGCCATTTTATTCTCTCTATTCCTATATCGTTCTTTTTGACTCCCAAAAGGTGTTTATTGCCCCATTTTGAGGCCAAAATTAACATTAATACTCTTTAATATTAAATGGCTAACTTGCTCCGACCCCAGTCAATTACCAACGGATCAAGCGTCTGTCGCTCTCCACTTTGCCGCCACACTTCTTCGCGCCTGGTGAAGTGAGATGTTATGCTTCGGCAGGTATATAGTCAGATGAAGACTTCTTAAGCGGAAGAATTCGTCGTTCAATATCCGCTCCGATTTTTCGTTTCATTATCCGCAGGTCATATTCAGATTGAAGATTCAACCAGAATTGTGCTTCAATCCCGAAATATCGATCCAATCTGAGCGCTGTGTCAACCGTTATGCCCCGCTTGCCGTTTATAATCTCGCTTATTCTATTTGGTGGAACCACAAGATCCCGCGATAATTGATTCATACTTATGCCCATGGGTTCCATGAAATCTTCACGTAAAATTTCACCTGGCGTAATGGGATCAAGAAAATCCTTGTCGCTCATTTTTTCACCTCAATGATAATCGACGATGACCACGTTAAACGCATTGCCATCATACCATTCAAAACAGACTCGCCATTGTTTATTGACACTGATTGCATATTGTCCTTTTCTATTGCCTTTCAAAGCGTGAAACATATTTCCTGGATTTAACATCAACGCATTCAGAGTTGGGGCGGCATGAAGAACCAGCAGTCGCTTTCGCGCTTGTCTCTTTCAAGACACGCTCCAGATTGCCTGGCTTTTTTAGTCAGCGTTATTGTTTCGCGGCGATCAGGAATGCTGATCATTCGATCTCTCGGTCCGTCCTGAGCGCCTCCAATTTTTTTCTCAAATACCAGCAGGGCCGCTGTTTCAGCGAGGGCTTTTTCTTTGCGGTTCAATTCTTTTTCAAACTCTCTGATTCGCTTTTGATTGGCCCTTTGTTCCGATTTCAATTTGTCGTTGGCCTTGCGATCCCAATCATTGGCATTCTCACAGGCGCCGCGCCATTGTTCCAGTTGTTCTGATTCACTATCGGGTCAACGTTCGTACATGGAACATCAACACTAACAAATGGCAATTGGTCATAGTCTCAATCCCCTTCACTATCGGGTCAACGTTCGTACAAATAAAATAAAAAAAATAAAAGGAGGTTAAAGTCTCAATCCCCTTCACTATCGGGTCAACGTTCGTACATCAAATGACCCGGTATTGGGTATTTTGGAGGTAATGTCTCAATCCCCTTCACTATCGGGTCAACGTTCGTACCACAGTGGTGGCGTACATTGCGTACGTCATATTTTGTCTCAATCCCCTTCACTATCGGGTCAACGTTCGTACCCAAATTTAATACAAATCAACCGCATCCTGAGTCTCAATCCCCTTCACTATCGGGTCAACGTTCGTACTGAAAGAGTCTTCGTCAATCAAAGCCTTCAGGGTCTCAATCCCCTTCACTATCGGGTCAACGTTCGTACAACTTATTATCGTTTATCATGCAAAAAGAAATGGTGTCTCAATCCCCTTCACTATCGGGTCAACGTTCGTACACATGATAGACTTTGATTAATTTTCTGGAATTTACGTCTCAATCCCCTTCACTATCGGGTCAACGTTCGTACCCCGGCCGAAAAATTATTTCACATAAAAACAGTAGGTTAAGGCCTACTTTTTTCGGCCGATTTTTCGCCAAAAAATTTAGCTGTAATTGCAATAATGGCGCCATCATCTTTTCCGAACTTTTCACATTTTCCCTCCTTTCATCATTTTATACAACATATAGTATGAATAGACAAATCTTACCCCATCATATTGCGGTCAAAATTTTTCATTTTTTTGGACCCTTCGTTTTCAGACTTTCAAAAACGCTCATTTTGGCCTATGCCCCAGAACGCTAGCTTTTTAAAAAATAAAATGTCATACATCGCTGATTATACTGATAAAAAGGCAACTCGTAGTCACTTTTTTTGCCCACTGGAAATTTTTCCAAAACTCCGAAATACCCATTTTTCATTGCCTTGTTGCTCGTGGTTAATTGTCCATTGTCAGTGGTCAGTGATCCATTGTGGGTTTGGTCAATTCACCAGCGTCGTTGGATAAATGCTCTGCCTTGGCAAACCAGCCATATCAACGCTACGGGAAATTTCGCGCTTCCCCTCAATTTGAACTGTTCGGAATTTCCTAACAGTTGCCTCGCGTCTCAATTCACCTTGATCATAAATATTTTTCAAATGCCCATTAATCGTGGGAACCGCCACATCAAAAAGTTGAGCCATCAACTTTTGTGTCAGCCAGATGGATTCATCCTCATACCGGGCTTCGATACTCTTTTCGCCGCTTTGCTGCGTAAAAATCAAAAACTCAGCCGCGCTGTTTCGAATCAATTGTGTTCCTTTGTCTTTATCCTGCTTCATGGCTCATCTTTGCTTCGCTGTCTGTGGTCTGTTTTCCGTGGGGGGTTTGGTCGGTTTGCCAGCGCCGTTGATAAATGCTCTGCCCCGGCAAACCAGCCACATCGTAGAGACAAGGCATGCCTTGTCTCTACAACCCAACTGCCGCGCCATTCTTTACCGAACCGGGCTGTCATTGGCCCTTTATTTTTTTGCCGCTTCAACCACACGATTAAATTAATGCCCCGTTGCCATGCCAAGCAAATGCATTTCTTATCTATGCTTTTGCCACGGACAACGGCCAATCATTGGCGTTCTTTGCAACGGACGCCTGACACCGAACATGGACGACTTCAAAGCCTTCAATTCTAATCGGCGCCAATTCTCCGGCCATGCTTCAATATTTCATGCGCAACCGGATCTGACATATTGAAATCTTGCTCTCTGAAAGGATGCGGCTCGATCCTGCTGTCAATTTTGCGCCTCAGTCTCATTAATTCCAACCGCATATCCATCGAATTTTCAAATTCCTTCAGAATGACGGCAATGTCAATATCACTTTCATCGTGATGGGCGTCCGTTGCGTATGATCCAAAAGGGTCAAAAACAGCCCTGTAAGGCTCCCGGCTCTTTTAAAGACCATTCCCGGTCTGTTCGACCATTTTTCGGCCCCCAGGACGCAGGTTTTTTCGCGTCCCCTTCAGCGACCTGTTGCCTTGTTACAGATTGTTTTTACTTGATATTATCAGATTCCAGAAGGGTCTTAACCGCTTCCTTCAGAATCGGCAAGTCATTTTCAACCATCAACCAAACTTCTGAAAGATGTATGCCGTCATATTGATGAATCAAAACATCCCGTAATCCCGCAAGCTGCCTCCATAGGTATTTCCGAAACAGTCTGCCGTGTTTCTTCGGAAAGACGTTTGACCGCTTCGCCGATAATTTCAAAATTACGAATCACCGCATCCTGTGTCTTCGGATCATTTGAAAACGACGATTCTCCGTCAACCGTGTATTGTTGAATTCTTTCAATACTTTATTTTATATGAATAAGAACAAGTCGTTGGTCTTTCATAAGGGCGCCGCTTCCTTCATAATCCTTTCACGAACATACCAGTGGAGACTTTTTTCTGTGACAACATCTACTTTTCTGCCAAGCAAATCTTCCAAATCCTGCTTAAACGCAATCCGTCTCAGCAGACTTCCCTCCATATTTATCAGAAAATCCACATCGCTTTCAGAGTTATGGTCTCCTCGCGCAAATGAGCCGAAAATCCGTATGTTTGTCGCTCCGTATTTTTGGGCCAGCCGCACGATTTTATTCCGACTCTGCCTGATGACATCTGCCATATGAATCATCCCCCTGTCGCGATTATTTCATATCGTTTTTAGGAAAGTGAACGGGGTCACATCTTAAATCTTAAATATTCGATGTTCAGCCCTTCCTGTCTGATGCTTTAAGCGTCGATTCCCTGTTGCTTCCTTCACAATTCGATTGCGCATGATCTGACTATTATTTCTTTTTCCATATTACGGTCCCGATATCTTTCATTTCTCAATTCGCTACGATGTCCGTGGTCCGTCGCGGGGCGGGGCGGGTCGGTTTGCCAGCGCCGTTTGGATACCATTGGATCAATGCTCTGCCTTGGCGAACCGATGCATCCGTAGAGACAAAAGGCATACCTTGTCTCTACCAACCCAACTGCCGCGCCATTCTTTGATGGGTCGGTATTCTGATTTCGGGTCATTTGTCCTTTGATTTTTGTTTTTTTTCCGATTCAACCACACGATTGAATTAATGCTCCGTTGCGATGCTAACCAAATTCATTTCTTATCTGTGCTTTTGCACCGGACAACGGACTACGGACAACTGACCAATCTCCCCTTCATTAGCGGGTCAACGTTCGTACGGTGACTGTGCCTCTAAAAATATAAATGGAGTCTCAATCCCCTTCATTAGCGGGTCAACGTTCGTACAGAAAGAAAGCCAGAAAGACAGAATCCCTGTCAAGTCTCAATCCCCTTCATTAGCGGGTCAACGTTCGTACTTAACAGTTTATTCTAATCAAAAAATAAAATTGTCTCAATCCCCTTCATTAGCGGGTCAACGTTCGTACCTGAAACATCTTCATATTACGATGGAAAAAGGGTCTCAATCCCCTTCATTAGCGGGTCAACGTTCGTACAGAAATTCTTCAAGCAGAAGAAAATCTTCAAGTGTCTCAATCCCCTTCATTAGCGGGTCAACGTTCGTACAGAAATTCTTCAAGCAGAAGAAAATCTTCAAGTGTCTCAATCCCCTTCATTAGCGGGTCAACGTTCGTACGATGGTCGGAGTGTGTTTCGGCGGATTTATGTCGTGTCTCAATCCCCTTCATTAGCGGGTCAACGTTCGTACAGCACAGAATTTACAACCACAAGAAGAGGTTTTTCGTCTCAATCCCCTTCATTAGCGGGTCAACGTTCGTACCCCGGCCGAAAAATTATTCCATATAAAAACAGTGGGTTAAACCCTACTTTTTTCGGCCGATTTTTCGTCAAAAAATTTAGCTACAATTGCAATAATGGCGCCATCATCTTTTCCAAACTTTTCACATTTTTCCTCCTTACGCTATTTTGCACAACATATAGTATTCATATCAAAAAGTCAACCCATCATATTGCGGTAAAAATGTTTTATTTTTTTTAGCCTCCCCATTTTCAGACTTTCAAAAACGCTCATTTTGGGCCATGCCCCAGAACGCTAGCTTTTTAAAAAACGGAACGCCATAAATAGCTGATTATACCGATAAAAAAGCAAGTCATAGTCACTTTTTTTGCCCACTGAGAAATTTTTCCAAAACTCTGAAATATCCATTTTTTATTGTCTTGTTGCCTGTGGTCAGTTGTTATTTATTGTCCGTGGTCCGTTGCGGGTTTGGTCAATTCGCCAACGTCAGTGGATAAATGCTCTGTCCTGTCAAATCGACGGATTTCAAAGACAAGGCATGCCTTGTCTCTACGAATGCCGCGCTATTATTCACCGGATCGGCATCCCAATTTGATGTCATTTGCCCTTTGCATTTGTTTACCATTCAAGCACAAAACTAAATTAACGCCCCCGCCACGTAAAACAAAAAAATACGTTTGAACTACACGGAAAAACCGAAAAAGTGGAGGTTATAATTCGTGGCCTCTTATTTTGTTTTTTACACAGTTTTTACAGCGCTTCCTAAAACATGATCCGAATTGAGCGGTGTGCATACGCAAATATAGTCTTTCGTTTGATTGTTATAAACATATACTGTTCTAAGATTATTGAATGGGATGGCTAAATACATCAATAACCAGCCGGGGGCTCTTCCTGAAAAAACAATAGGTAAATCGAATTTTAAAGGTTTACCATCTGAAGTTGTATCAGCGACAAATTCTTTGATATTAAAATTCCACGTTTCTATGAAATTCGATATTAAGGTGCCTTTGGTAATGGAAAATTCAATTAAAATAGATTTTTTATTATTAAGTGATATTGATTTTAACGGTTCAAACTTAACGGATTCATTTCCCCAAAAGCCATTCAATAAATTTTTTATACTTTTATCAAAATCGTTCGGGTCAAATGCTATATATGCTATTTTACTAAAAATTTTTATTTCAAAAAAAGTCTTTAATTCTAATCTGTCACCAAATTTTAACTCTGATTTTTCTTCCAAGAGGATGGGGAATATTTTTATCTTATTTCTACGAGCAAGGGTAATTGCGTCTTCAAGTTCATCAAAACACCAATCAGAATGAATGTAATTGTTTGTAATGATTGGCGCAAAATAATCACATCCTTTTATTCCTTTTAAAATTTCTTCAGTTAATCTACCTCCGCCTGGAATATCAACTTCATCTATCCAGGTTTTAATTAAACTATTTTGTAGAGATTTCTCAATTTCTTCCACCATTCTTTTATCTTTTGAACAATGGCTTAAAAATATTTTTGGCATAAAGCTCCTTTAATATTAAAAAAAATATGTTCTATCCTATACACAATATCCATTAAAAATATTTTTTTTGGGTCATGAATTTTACATTTCGATATCCTAAAAAATATTTATTGAATTGATCGTTAATATTCAGCGTCTATTCTTTAGTGTTGAGCAAATCCAGAATCCCCAACGCCCATTTTTTTTTATTTTTACAACTTCTCTTAAATTGTTTTGCATTAAAAGCGTCCTTTAAAATACCTGCCATCTTTATTTTATTTTTTTTATTCGTTTCTTTTGAAATTTCAGACCAAAGTTCGCCCATGATGCCCGGCAACTTATGTCTATCATCCGGAATCTTTTTCTTAAACTTATCAATGGCGCTTAGCGGAACAGACCTATTATTCTTTGAACTCTCCAAAACATCAAACCGCCCGTAGCCAGCATTGGTCTTTCCACCTACTCCGATTGCTCTCAACGCTCCCGTGAGAATATCCATCGCGTTTCTGTTCCAACCGCATGGACCCCTCACGCTAAATAAAAATTTGCCCGTGACCGCCATAATTTGCACTGGAATAGGCTGATCCCAGTCAGCGGGTGGATCGCCTTTCCCGCTATAATACGTTTGATGATGGCAATTAATGATTTCCGGCACAAACGGACTTGTTGAGCCAGGCGCCCACCATGCATTCATAAAATCTATTATTCCAGCGGAATCCGTTTTGTTTTTATCATCGTTATTGCCAAAAAAAGTTCTATGATAAACTCCCCCTCTTAACCAATCGCGGTCGCCTTGTTTTTCACCTAAAAATTTATGCGCATATAAATTGCACACCCCTTTTATGCTTGAACCAGGGATATATGGCATTCCATACGCGTGTTGCAAATTTATTCCAAATTCCATGACCGACGCGGAGCCAACTCCAATAAATAGGCGATTATCCGTTTTTAGTATTTTAGACTCACACCAGGGCTTGTTGGATTCAAGAAACCCATTCCATCTATCATAAGCGGTTTTATACAAAGACAAGGAATCCTCATTTATTTTTTCGCATTCTTTGGTGCGATCAGAATCGGATTTCAATTCTTTATTGTAGCGATTTAACCGCAATCCCAAATTTGATGGGAATTTATCGCCTATCAAGTCTCTAATATTCTTACGTAATCCAGTCCCTTCCATTATTCTCCCTCCCCAAGTTTAACCTTAAGCACAGATTGTGCAAAACGCCTGTGCCACTGGAAAATAGAAAGAATCTCTTTTGTTAGACGCATGTATTCTATCAAGCCGCATTCAGATCTGATGTAATTGTTTAATTCTTTGGCATCACTGGCAATAATTTTTAATTCTTTTAATTCATTATACAAATTTTTAAGTAAGATTTTATGATGCTCGTCATTTTTTGCTTCATAAAACGCTAAGGTCTGCATTAACCCGGCTGTCCGAATTAAAGTCGGCGCTGAAATGACAAGAGAGCCATATTTCTGTTTTATCCCCTGGCATTCTTCCGTTTTGCTTAAATCTAAAATCTCTTGAATATGTTTAAACACAATTTCCGCCCGTTTTTGATCACGGGTTTTTAATTTTTTATTCATGACGATTCTCCGAAGGTATAAAAGTAAGGTCGCAAATGCCTTGTCCTGTGGTTGCGTTGCCCCCAAATTGAAGCGTCAATTTTTCTTCCGCAAAACAGGACAATATCTCCTCCGCATTACATATTATTTTATTATAGGCGTCAACCGCGCCTGTTATCCCCCACAAAATTGTTTCCGCAGGGAGCGACTCTTCATACCATAACGCTCCGTCTTGAACTGTCCCGGTGTTTTGGTCTATTTTGATTCTGGCAATCACGGGCAAGGCGGTATCGCATAAAAAACGAAAAACATTGTCGGATACAAGAATCATCCTGTCTCTTACATCGTCGCTGTCACAATCCGGCAGAGTAAGACCTGCCAAATAAGCCGCCCACTTATCCCATCCCTCATCTTTTGTCGCTTCAAGTTCCAAATCCTCAAGCAAGATATGATCATTAACAAGATTTTTGCAATTCTGAGTTGCCATGGATTGATTATCTTCAACTTTTGGGATTGAAAAATTAAGACCAGGAAACACCTGTTTTAAATCACGATAAAGCCGTTCAAGTATCATGGGAGAAGTGACATAAGCAAAAACGCCATTAAACGATCTGACTGGCATGAATAAAATTTTTGCGTCTGTAATCATTAGAGCAGACGCATATTCATTTCCCGTTTGATTTTCAAAATCAGGGCCAAAGGCCGCCCATAATTTATTTTTTTCTTCACCCAAAGCATTCTCATAATAATCTCTTAGAACGCCTTTGACGGTTGAACCCGGAACTATTGGAAAGCCGGTGGCAGCTTCTTTAGCGGTCGGCAAATCAATATCCTCCACTCCCTGGCCGGTTCCACAATGGATATTGCTCATGGCGTGAATAACGAAAATTTTTTTCTTCATAGCCCTTTTCTCCTGATTAATAAATTGAGACGCTATTTCTGTTTTTTTTAAAGCCAGTTACCAACTAAAACTCGCCCCAAGCCATCACGGCGGTCTTGTTCATCTTCACATAATGATGTGTTCCAAAGCTTTTGAGCCACTTCTTTCATTCGGCTTTCATCTTCCACCTCAATAAAATAAACCGATCCAGCCGGAACCATTTTTCGCATCGGTTTCGGCGCTCCAAATTTTCCTTTTGTCATATCCCACCCATGACATGGGACAAAATTGGGTATGCAAGCTGATCGCAAACGTATCAAGATATCGGTGTTGAAAAATTTTGACCATTTTCCATTTTTAAGTGACTCCATAAGCATTGAGGGGAGCCATCCATCCTTAAAAAGTCCCGGCGATACCAATATCAATCTTAAGCCCTGGCCGTTATGGCCGATCTCCTCCGGCAATTCCGTTGGCCACTTAAAATCTTCCTTACAGTCAATATGAACTAAACGACGCTCGCCCCCCAAAACTGCCATATCGCGTTGTGGTATGTTGAAACTTTTCGGGATATCCGCTTGAACAAAAAATCTTAAATCGCTTGAATAGTCATAGTTTTCCGTTATGTAGATTGAAGAATCCAAGGCGGAACCCGTTTTTTTATTAATGCAAACATGCGTTCGTTTTTCCACCACAGGGGGTTCTTTAAATATTATTTCTTCAATATCAATATGACGACCAGATTCCATTACAGAGCCATATATGAGCCAATTTAAATATGCCGACCAACGCCAGAATTCCGGCATTTCTTTTGGCTTCTCCTGTTCCTCAATCCATGGATATTGAAAATTTTCCCATTCAATATCCGTTCCCTCGTCTTTTGCAATGGTTCTTGGTTCAAGTCGCTTAATCAACAAAAGTTTGTTGTTTTCTTTGTCATCAGAGGGATATGCCACGGCATCTGCCGGGGCAGGCAAATAAATAGTGTCATCTTCGATGGATGTTCCCGGCAAACATAAGCCGATACTTATTTTCAATACCTCTTCAACGTTTTTTTTATTATCACCGCCAAAGTAATCGCTGTCTGTGGCAAGGCCAATGTAAGTTCTCAACATTCCGGCTAAAGTCCCATATCTCGGCCATTTTAATCCGCCTGAGTATGCGACGCCCGCCGGGCCAAATGGTCTGCCATCTCTAAAAAGCAATGGATCTCTGGGCGTTATAATCAAATTTGAGCTTCTCATATTATTTCCCCTCTGCTTGATCTTGCGATTGGGCGACAATTTTTGTGATTATCAATTCGTTGGCTAAATCGTTGAGGCTATTCAAAGAAGATGCGGCGGCAATGATTTTATTAATTTCTTGTGTGTCTAACTCATTTTTTCCGCCATGTGCTTTTTTTCGATTCAGAATACGCAAAAACTCATAATCTTGCATACTATGAGGCAATTCATCTTTAAATGTCAATTCATCGCCTAATATTTTGCTTAGTCTTTTCAATTCATAGGCGAACTTATCTGGAAGTAAATCCTCCCGGTGGCAGGTTATCCATTCATCAAGCCGTTCGACAAATTTACTGTTCCAGCTCTGGCAAATTTCAACAGGATTTCCGCTACGTTTTGCCAGAATAACGGCCAATGAATTTCTACCATTGTCTTTGGCCATCCGTTCAGCCGATCTTGCCATTTCAATTGAAAACCCCATGGGCTGAATATGATGAACAATGGCAATGCCTATTGAAAAAGTGGGGGAGCCATTATTCGGGAAAACCGGCGTCATCGTTTCAACAAAAAGTTTTTGCAAGTCAGCCGCGCATTGAAAGGTAGTGTCCAATGGAGCAAAGGCCAATACGTCATCCCCTCCGCTATAAATTAGGCGGCCTTTGTTTTTAACGTCCACAACCTCCTTTGTCCCCTTGGCAAATTTATTCAAGGCTTCTGAAAAACGTTGATGATCTTTTTTTTCAGTTAAATTTGAAAGAGATTTCCCCATCCAATCCCCATCGCCAATGATTATGGATGCGTAAGGCAATGGCTCGCCGCCAGCTTTTTTATAAATGGATTGAAGATGGCGCGTTATCTCTTTTATTTTCGGTTGACTGATCGGGCTATCATCAGTCGCATGGTCAGCGTTAAACCTTGATTTGAATAAAATTCCAGGCCCAATATTTTTCAGCGGCGCGTCAGAATATTTCGAATCTATTTTTGACAACTCATCATTCGGAATATTTTCCGTTATGAGGGTGTGAAGTTTGTTTAGTTTGTCCCAAATGGATTTGTTTTTTAAAATGCCTCTATAAAATGGGTCAATGGCGAGATCGGAAAAACTTTCAAAATGTGGCAATCTATCTTGCGAATCCGTTCCGTAACGTTTAACCCATCCAAGAGCGTCTAATTCTTCATACTTTTTTATTCCTTTTTTTTTCCTGTCCCCCTGTGACAAACGGAAATCAGGGTGAAGAATGGATTCACGCACACCATCCAGACTGGATTTTGGCAATCCGCCATGATCGTTAAAAAAACTTAAATCCACCTGACCAAAATTTCTTAAACATTTTCTGGCGGCCAGAAGTGATTCAACCTCTTTGCGGGCATTATTATAGTCGATTTCGTCTTCCATCAAAACCCATGCCCCGTAAATTTCTGGAAATTCATTTATCTGGATATCGAATAACTTGTGATCAATGTATTCTTTATCCCTCTTGATGGTTTCTTTTGAAATTTCCCTCCAGAATTTTATAAGTTCGGTTTTTATGTCCTGAAAAAATAATTTTGGACTTTCAGATTGAATAGTCGCCAACACCTTGTTTCCGACGTTCATATCCGACTCTTCATGTAAATCCTTTTCAGAATTTTCAGGATACGGAAAAATCAATCCAGCATTTTTCTTATATAACTCCTGAGCCACTTTCTTTGACAATTCAGAAAGCAGATAAGAACCATACCATAGATCGCGCAATTTTCGCGCTGATGCTATAAAATCCTGGACAGGCCCGATATGAATCATCATTAAATAGTTTTTCATTATTTTTTTTCTCCTCCCAGAATCATTCCCTTTCCACCCATTGCCTTTAATAGCGCTGTATAAGGATCATTATTTTCTAATGGAGGTTTTGTAATCAATGAATGCCTTTCCAATGGACCAGCGCTTGCAGGTATTAATTCCACGCCTGTTTCACGCATCAATTTAAACGATTCAGGCAATTTCGAATTTAATTTTAAACAAATTTTTAAATATGTGCCTGCGCTAATTTTGAACGTTTTAATAATCACCGGGCTTGCCCATCGGTCCGTTTTATTCTTCATATTCGGATGCAGTTGTGAATTAAACCGAGGATTATTTTTAAAATGAAACATAATCGGCAGACCATAAGCGGCGCGCGGGAAAAAAAGGTCGCTCGGATTTCCAGAACGAATCGCATTCGCCTCCGGCCATGTGCTAATCCCATAAGGATCAAGTCTTGACAGGTCTTTTTTGTTTACGCGATATTGCCTAAATTTTTCATATTGCCTAATCCACTGCTTCCAAATTAAAATGGTGTCATCGGAAGAGGGATTTAATTTTTTCTCTGTTATGAGAAGCCTTGCCCCGAACAGATTTGGCCATCCACGATTCTCAAAAGTTTTTGAAGTTGGCATCTTTCTTTTCAACCATTCTTCAACATCATTTTTATTTTTCCAGCCGGTTAAATCGGGACAGGACAGGCTGCCCATTCCACGCCTGGTTCTTGCGCCGATGCCTCCAAATAACAACCAGAGTTTCAACGATGTTAGAATTTCATCTCTGTCTCTATCCTTTTTTAGATATGTCAAATACAGATTAAATTTGATATCTTTCATTAGAGTAAATGAATTAATATGCTGTTCCTTATCATTTTTCGTATTGTTCAACGGAAAAATAACATACTTAGGCAAATAAGGATTTTCTTTTTCTCGATAGTAAATGAATTTAACGCCAGTTCTTTCTATGCTTACCCTCATCTTAACGCTGGAAGCTTGCTTTGTGCTACCCCATATTTTTTCTTCTTTTTCAAACAACTCCTGGGCAGACTCGCATTTCTGAAATGTTCTCCACCAAAATCGAAGATGCCCCCTGATTGATTGGACTCGGATAGGCATATTCTCGTCTATTTCAAGCGACTTAACGCCGCCCCCCAATAATGGCGTGTCAAGTGAAATAGTATATTTTTCTGCTTCTTCCTCTGGCATTTTAAGCTTATCAGGAGGAATAGCCAAATCAGCGGTTGCTTTCCAACGCATATGAACTCCTTTTTCTAAAAGCTAAATTTTGATTTTTTTTATCATTATTTTTTCAGTCTGCGTCTCTTAAATTTATAATTTCAAAAAAATACCCCCCCACCAATATTTATAATTCAATCGAATAACAAGGGGTAAAGCCCCCCTACCCCAAAACCTCAAACCCAAACTTCCCCAACCCAAACGCCGCCTGCTTGCCCACATGAACCTTTTCGCAAAACTCCATCAACGGCAAATATTCCGCCAATCTCCCCTCATACACAATATCCCCCACCATGCCGCCCATCATCATGCTCTTCTCCTGGCGGCCCGAATACCGGGTCCAGTCAAACCATTGAAGGCGATTTTCCACGATTTCGACATCACCGGCCCGGTCCAGAAGATCAGAATAATGGAGTTCAGGCCGGCGCGTGTCGCAACAATAAGATAAAAAGTTGATTCGTCTGAGCATGATTTGTGTGAAGAGATGAAAGGGCAATTGGTTGGCCAAACGATTTTTATATTTGAAGCGCAGGGGGGTTTCCAGGGTGATTTTAACGCGGAAAAGATCGTCGGCCCGGCTCGTTGTCTCGGGACTCCCAACCATGATATCGGGGTTCCCCACCATGATATCGGCGAAGGCGTCTTCCATATCGAGTTGCTTGTCCACGTCTGAAAAGATGATTTTGTTTTGGGATGAGACACGCTTGAGGGAAAAAATCCCTCGTTTTCCGTTGACGCGCTTCCCGATTCCCATTTTTCCCATCTGCTCAAAGGCGTAAACAAAATAGGGGAGGTTGTGGTTGGCTTCGCCAAAAAGAAGGAGTGAAAAATCGAAATGCGAGTCCGCCGGAAAATGCTCCTGGCGGGTCAGGGGCGGCTCAATCACAAAGGGCCGGGGAGGGGAATGGATGGTTTTTCCGTCGGGGAGGATCAGTGGCTCCCCGGTTTCAAATATCCGGGAATAGACGCACCTTTTTTTCAGGATGCAGTCGTTGCAGTCCTGCTGTTTTAAGGCGCACACGACCTTTTTTAAGGCCAGACCAAAGACGCCGCGAAATGTGGAGCCTTTGTATGCGGGAAGGATGGATTCTGTTTTTAACGCGCAGTGAAAGTCATATTTACCGTAAAGCATTGATCTGTGCCGCCTGTTTATGGTTTAAGTGTTTCTACTTTTCCATTCAACAATGATGCCCTGGCTGTTTGTCTTTCTTTTTTGCTGTCTTTCCTTTTTTTACTTTCTCTCCTTTTTTATTTTCGGATATTTCTAACAGGATACGCCGGATTAATAAAGAAGTTTTTTTATTCACTTCGTTTTTTTTTCTTAAATGGGCGTCTCAATCCCCTTCAACAACGGGTCAACGTTCCAACTGGGCGGAGGTTGCGGCATCTGAGGAAATGGACGAAGTCTCAATCCCCTTCAACAACGGGTCAACGTTCCAACATTCACCAGCTCAGGCAGCACTTGGGGCTTATGCTCGTCTCAATCCCCTTCAACAACGGGTCAACGTTCCAACGATGAGGCGTCCTTTAAGTGGGGTGAAAAATTTTTGTCTCAATCCCCTTCAACAACGGGTCAACGTTCCAACAAAAAAAAGGATCAAAAAAATGAGATTAACCAAAAAAGTCTCAATCCCCTTCAACAACGGGTCAACGTTCCAACACGGCTCTTGGCGTTAGCGCCATAATCACGTTGTCAAGTCTCAATCCCCTTCAACAACGGGTCAACGTTCCAACAACAACGACGGCATCCCCTACGCAGAGAAACACGGGTCTCAATCCCCTTCAACAACGGGTCAACATTCCAACTTGGTGTATGCCGGCAAAACAAGCATAATACTGCGGTCTCAATCCCCTTCAACAACGGGTCAACATTCCAACAGTGTGGGCTGATAGAAACGCTCGGACAACAGAGGGTCTCAATCCCCTTCAACAACGGGTCAACATTCCAACGGATTGCGGCCGACTTATTAGCCACAGGCTTTGTAAGTCTCAATCCCCTTCAACAACGGGTCAACATTCCAACCTCAATGTATCTGCCGACGTATGCAATATTGGGAAGTCTCAATCCCCTTCAACAACGGGTCAACATTCCAACCTAGGGGGTGGAAAATGGGAAATATAACGGTATTTTGTGTCTCAATCCCCTTCAACAACGGGTCAACATTCCAACCTCAATATATCGACCTCAACACCGCCAATCATAACGGTGTCTCAATCCCCTTCAACAACGGGTCAACATTCCAACACGAAGTATGGGACTATTTATTAAGGATGGCCAATTAGTCTCAATCCCCTTCAACAACGGGTCAACATTCCAACTTTTTTTTGTTTTTCGTCGCCAATGGTTTTTTTAGTCTCAATCCCCTTCAACAACGGGTCAACATTCCAACTTGTATTTTACGATAAAATGAGGCGACCGTTTCCTTGTCTCAATCCCCTTCAACAACGGGTCAACATTCCAACGTTGTGCCGTTATTGAACTCCCATGATTCGTCATGGAGTCTCAATCCCCTTCAACAACGGGTCAACATTCCAACCGTGTGGGCCTTAAATTATCAGGAAGAGAGTTGTGGGTCTCAATCCCCTTCAACAACGGGTCAACATTCCAACTGGAGTAATGCGGAAACAATAGAGGTAAGTCTTCGGTGTCTCAATCCCCTTCAACAACGGGTCAACATTCCAACGTCGTCCCTTTTTCCCATGCGGTCATGGCTGGGGAGTCTCAATCCCCTTCAACAACGGGTCAACATTCCAACCAGGAATGAACCGGTTTATATTTCACAATCAAACTTTGTCTCAATCCCCTTCAACAACGGGTCAACATTCCAACCCCAATTTCCAAATTTTCACTTACATATCCAATCCTTACTGTTTTTTTCAAAGAGAGATAATTGATCATTTTAAGCCTCTAAACATC
>Ga0307987_1000258_pt1 | contig 32539 bp, 16 predicted proteins | sample EllFjometagen181_FD_203157 | JGI IMG/M metagenome (GOLD analysis project Ga0307987, IMG submission 203157) | Marine microbial communities from Ellis Fjord, Antarctic Ocean - #181 | ecosystem: Environmental > Aquatic > Marine > Unclassified | place: Southern Ocean | collected 2014-10-08 | reverse complement strand
CGTTTTCGAACCAGAACGCCTTGATGGTGGGCGTGGTCTGGATGCCCGTGCTGGGGGCGAAACCGACGGTGTAGTCGGAGTCCCGGGAGTCCACGTTGGCCGTGTTGCCCAGCACCTTGGCCCGGAAGGTGTAGCCGCCCTCGGGGCAGCCGATGGGCAGCTCGAGCAAGCCTTCGGCGGCGCCCACCTGCAGGGCGCCCGCGGTCTTGAGGGGCAGCTCGGAGGGGACGTACTCGGCGGGGCAGCCGGTGGCGATCAACAGGGCTGCGGACGCGGAGATGAGGGAGCGGGACATGATGGACCTCACGGGTTTCACCGTGTTCTCTACCACGGGACGCACGATCCGGCGGGCATAGCGATCGCCGGACCGGCCGGCGTCCGGCCAGCCGCCACCCCACGCGGTATCTTCTCCAGGCGCTGCCCCTTCTCATAAAGGACACCGACATGCCGTTCATCGCCAGGCTGACGCTCTCGCTGGCTGTGCTGTGCGGGTGTAGTCCCACCTCCAAAGACAGCGTCCCCACCGACAGCGAGCCCGCCGTCGACACCGATGCGGACACCGCCAGCCCCCAGCCCTGCGTGGTGCCCAGCGACCCGGCCACAGTCTTCGGTGAAGTGACGGCCGAGCTCTCGGAGGCCTACCCCACGGTGGCGACGGTCCGCTGGGCACCGATGGTCGAGGGAGAGAGCTGGGTGTGGTTCGGACGGGCATCGGATGAGCCTTGGTCTGCCCCCGCATTCGATGGTGAGACCAGTGGCCGGCAGGCCATCCTGCTGGGCATGAAGGCCAGCACCGAGTATCGCTACCAGGTGGTGGTGAGCACCGACGACGGCACCCTGTGCACCGAGCCCGCCAACCTGACCACCGGCGCGCTGGACCCAGGGCTGCCCAGCTTGATCCTGGACGGGGACAGCCCCGACCTGGCCAGCGGTGACTTCACTCTGCTGCCCATGTGCGACCAAGGAGGTGACGGTAGATGTTGGACGCTCATCCTCGACAGCGACGCCGATGTGATCTGGGCCCACCCGGAGGGGCCACTGCGGGCCTGGCTGTCCCTGGACGGGCGAGCGGTCCTGCTCAACGATCACGCCTACAATCCTGACCTGGAGAGCACCATCCGCCGCGTCCCCCTGGACGGCGGGGAAGCCACCAAGCTGAGCTTCCTGGGCGCCCACACCGACTTCGTAGAGGTCGAGCCCGGGGTGTACGCGACCTTCGGCTGGGACCTGCGAGAGTACCAGGACGGTGCCCGCACCATCGCCGGTGAGAACATCGTGGAGATCGCCGAGGGTCGGGAACCACGGGTGGTGTGGAGCACCTTCGACACCAGCGAGCCCGACCTCTCCCAGCAACACCCCACCGACCCCACCTGGAGCACCGAGACAGAGATCTGGTCCCACCTCAACCACCTCCACTACGCCCCCGACGAGGACGCCTACTACGCCACCTCCCGATACTTGGCGGAGGTGTACCGCATCGACCGTGCCACGGGAGAGACCACCTGGACCCTGGGCCAGGGGGGCGGAGACTTCCAGCAGACAGGTGAGGGCCAGTCCAGCTTCAACCCCCACAGCGCCATCCCCACCGCCGACGGTCTGCTGCTGTTCGACAGCGGCAGCGTCACCAGTGGAGGGTGCTCGGGCATGTCCAAGTTCGCCATCAACGATCCGCCAGGAACGGTGGAGCACACCTGGCTGTACACCACCGAAGAATGCCTGGTCACGAACTACCTGGGAAACGCCATCGAGCTCGAGGGTGGGAACCTCATGATGGTGCTGGCCATGAACGCCCAGCTGCACGAGGTGACGCCAGCGGGGGAGCTGGCCTGGAGGCTCCAGGGCCCCATGGGCTGGATCTTCGGCTACGCCACCCGAACCGCGTCTCTGTACCGATAGCGCCCCACAAGGGCGCGGGAGTGTGGGAGGATTGGTGGTCCTCGACCGCCCCGGAGCACCCATGGCCCACCGCAGCATCGCCATCGGCGACATCCACGGCGACATCGACGCCCTGCTCCGCCTGATGAAGAGGCTGCCCACGCTGGACGCCACCGACACCCTGGTGTTCCTGGGCGACTACGTGGACCGCGGCACCGACTCCGCCGGGGTGGTGGAGTTTCTACGCTTCCAGCTGCCCCAGCTCACACCAGCAAAGCTGGTGTTCCTGCGGGGCAACCACGAGGAAGCCTGGCTGAAGGTGATCAAGCAGCAGGGCTGGTCGGGCTACACCCAGCCTCGTTCGAACGGCTGCTTCGAGTGCGCCGACAGCTGGCTGCAGCGCTGGCCCCAGCCCCCCGCCGACGCCGACAGGGCCGCGCTGGTGCACACCGGCGGCTTCTTCCCCTGCTGGGTAGCCCACTGGTTCGCCAGCCTGCCCTACTGGTACGAAGACGACAACGCCATCTACGTCCACGCGGGCCTGCCCCTCGAAGACGGCCGCTGGCAGCACCCCTCCGACGTCAAGGAGCGCAGCAAGCTGGTGTGGGATCGGGACCACCGCTTCTTCACCGAGTACGTCGGCAAGAAGGTGGTCTGCGGCCACACCGTCACCCGCACTCTGCCCAAGGACCTCTCCCGCTACACGGTAAACGACCACGAAGACCTGTTCTGGGCGGGGGGCTCGGCCTACCTGATCGACACCGGCGCGGGCAAGCCCAGGGGCTTCCTCACCGCGCTGGAGCTCCCACGGCGGCAGGTCTACGAGTCGCGCTGAGGGGCTGCCCCCACCCGTCGCGGGGAGCGGGAGGCTCTCGCTGGCTCGACCTGCGACAGGGTGCCCCCGAACCGGACAGGGACCGCCATCAGGGACGCGTATTCGAGGGGCCCCACTGAAAAACGTCCGTTTTCGCGGTGGCTAGCCAGCACGACCCAGAGCGGTGTTCGGTCCACGGCGACCCTGTCTCCACTGTGTCCGGTTCAGCCCAACCCTGTCGCCTCCCAGCGCCAGGTCTACACGTCGCGCTGATCGGCCTGGGCCATCGCCTCGGAGAAGCGCTCGGCCACCTGTTCTGCGGTGAGCCCGAAGTCGGCCAAGGTGGAGCTGTGGGCACCGACCGGGGGCCCCGAAAGCGCAGTCCACGGCAGCCACGAATCCGACGCAGCGCTGCAATAGGATGGAGGAGAACAGGATCTCGATGCTTCGAAAGCCGGGGAAGAGCAGGTGATCCCGGGGACCGGACCGGAATGGCGGCTCCGACGGCGGACAGCCGCGGCGACGCAGGTGTCGTCGGTTCGAACGCTGCAGTCTTACGCGGCCAAAGGCCCGCGGGGCGGCGTTGAGCCGCGCAAGCTGGCGCTGAACGCAAACGCAAAGGAATGAACCACCAGCGAGACGACGATCGTCAGGGCCGCTTGATGTTCGCCACGTGCAGCTCGCCCAACGACTTGTCGGGCACGCCTGCGGGGGCGCCGGACAGCAGGCACTGGGCCGAGGTGGTCTTGGGGAACGCGATGACGTCGCGGATGTTGTCGGTGCCGCACAGCAGCATGGCGCAGCGGTCGAAGCCGAAGGCCAGCCCGCCGTGGGGCGGGGCGCCGTAGGCCAGGGCCTCGAGCAGGAAGCCGAACTTCTCCTGGGCTTCCTCGTCGCTGATGCCCAGAGCCGAGAACACCTTGCGCTGGACCTCGGGGTCGTGGATACGGATGCTGCCGCCACCGATCTCGTAGCCGTTGCAGACCAGGTCGTAGGCGTCGGAGCTGACCTCGCCCAGGCGCTCGGGGGTGTCCAGCAGGGGCAGGTGCTCCACCGCGGGGGAGGTGAAGGGATGGTGCACCGCCACCCAACGGTCCTCTTCCTCGTCGTGGTCGAAGGCGGGGAAGTCGGTGACCCAGACAAAGGCGAACGCGCCGGCGGGGATGAGCCCGCGATCCTTGGCCACCTGGATGCGCAGGTTGCCCAGACCAGCGTTGACGGTGCTGGCCTTGCCTGCGCCCACCAGCAGCAGGTCGCCGATCTCGGCGCCGGTGAGGGCCAGGACCTCGGCCTTCTCGGGCTCGGACAGGCGCCCCAGGGGGCCGGCCCACTTGCCGTCGGCCACCTTGCCCCACAGCAGTCCGCCCATGCCGTAGCGGCGAACGAACTCGGTCCAGCCGTCCAGCACCTTGCGGGAGCTTCCCTCGGCGCCGCCGGGGACCCGGATGGCCTTGCAGATGCCGCCGCCGGCGAGGGAGCCGGAGATCACGCGGAACTCGGTGTCCACAACCGCCGGCAGGATGTCGATGTGCTCGAGGCCGAAGCGGGTGTCCGGGGCGTCCTTGCCGTAGCGCGCCATGGACTCGTCGTAGGTGATGTGGGGAATGGCGGGGATGTCGTAGCCCAGGATGCGCTTCCACATGGCCCGCACCACGCCCTCGGCCATCTCGATGACCACCTCGCGGGTGGCGAAGCTCATCTCGATGTCGATCTGGGTGAACTCGGGCTGGCGGTCAGCCCGCAGGTCCTCGTCCCGGAAGCACTTCACGATCTGGAAGTAGCGGTCCATGCCCGCCACCATCAGGATCTGCTTGAACAGCTGGGGGCTCTGGGGCAGGGCGTACCAGGTGCTGGGGTGCACGCGGCTGGGCACCAGGTAGTCCCGGGCACCTTCAGGGGTGGCCTTGGTGAGCACCGGGGTCTCGATCTCGAGGAAGCCCTCTTCGTCCAGGTACTGACGGGTGGCCTGGGCAGCCTGGTGACGCACGGTCAGGGACTTGGCCAAGGCCGGGCGACGCAGGTCCAGGTAGCGGTACTGCAGCCGGGTCTCCTCGGAAGCCTTGACGTCATCCTTGGGGGCGAAGGGCAGCGGCTTGGTGCGGTTGAGGATGGTGAGCTCGGAAGCCACCACCTCGATAGCGCCGGTGGGGATGCGCTTGTTGACGTTGGCGCGGGGCACGGCCTGGCCCACCACCTCCACCACGAACTCCACGCGGCAGGCGGCGGCCAATTCACGGGCAGCTTCGGGGGAGCGCTGGTCCACGGTGATCTGGGTGATGCCGTGGCGGTCGCGGAGGTCCAAAAAGACCACCCCGCCCATGTCGCGGGCGCCATCGACCCAGCCCTGCAGCACCACGTCGGTGCCGGCATGCTCGGCACGAAGCTGACCACAGGTATGCGTACGGCGGGCGGATTCCAACATGGGACCTCCAGGGGGGGGCGGGAGAGGCCCGGCTCATAATCGGGGGACCTCCGAAGGGGTAGCTGGGTCTAGCCTTCCTCTTCCCAGGAAAGCTCCGGGAACACCGCCCGCTCATCGGCCTCGAGCCACGGCGCATAGCGGTCGTCCCCCTTCAGATGCAGTCCCACCCACGCGGTGACCAGCACCTGGGTGATGGCGTGGGCTTGCTCGATGGGGATGTAGCCCTCGCCCTCGGTGTCGCACTCGGGCAAGAACAGGTAGGCCACCTCGCAGACGTCGGAGAACGCAAAGTGGCCCGCGCCCTCGAGGGTGCCCAGGGCCTTGGGGCCCGAGGCGTGGCTATAGGTGGGGTGGATGTGTTCGTCGTAGTCGAAGATGTCGTCCACGGTGCCGCCGAGCATCAGGATCTCGTCCACGGTTGCCAGGCCCTCTCCCTGGGGCCCGAAGGCGTACCAGAGCCCCGGGGACATGGCCACGGGGAACAGCGCCCGATCGTCCCCCTCGATGTCCGCGTTCAAGATGGCGGGGTCCACGTCTTCCACCAAGCTGCAAAGCCAGCCACCGCGGGTCTCGCAGTAGTCCACCATGCTCTGCCCATCGAGCTTGGCCCCCACCAGGATCATGCTGGTGATGGCGCCGAAGCTGTGCCCCATGGCGCCGTAGCCCGCGGCGGGGTCCACCATGCCCCCCAGGCGCTCGTGGTCGCCGCTGACCATGGCCAGCAGCTCGTCTACCGCGTAGCGCACGTCATCCGGCCGCTCGGCCATGACCTCGCCCACCATGCTGTCGTCCACATCGAACAGGGTGTTGTTCGGGTGGTCCGGCGCCACCACCACGAAGCCGTGCTGAGCCAGCACCTCGGTCAGGAAGATGCTCTGGTAGCGGATGCCCGAGAAGCCGTGGGAGAAGGCGATGAGGGGATAGGGCGCGCCACGACGATCCGCCGGGGCGTCGCGGTAGGCCTCGCGGGTGATGGGCAGCAAGGGGTAGGGCTCCGGCACCTCGCCATCGTCAGGCACCGCCGGGTACCAGACCTCGATGACCATCTCCTTGCCCCGGGGATCGGTGTACTCGAAGGTCTCCACGCCGGCATCGTAGGGGCCGCGTTGATCGGGGGCCACCCACTCGGGCGGGGGCTCCACCACGGGGGCGGTGTCCCCGATGTCCAAGGGCGGCTGGCAGGCGATCAGGAGCAGGGAGAGCAGCAACATGATGCCTCACCATACCAGCCGACAGCTCGGGCCCGACACGGCTCGCGCTGAAGGGAGGGGGCAAGCCTGCCGATAGGCTCATCCCCCCCGCCACCGCAGAGGCCGACATGCGCATCCGCTCGATCAGGTCAGGCATGGCCGTCCTGGCCATCACCGGCATCGGCATGGGTCAAGCCTACGCGTCAGAGACCGACGCCAGCCCACACACACTGCTGCGAGCCATGCACGCTGCGGTGCTCAGCGGTGAGGCCGAGCAGGCCATCGACCTGAGCCGGCAAGCCAAGAAGGTGCTGCTGGCCAGCGCCGAGCCGGTCCCCGCCCACGTGCAGGGTGGCCTGGCCATGGTGCAGGGCGCCGCGTACTGGAGCATGGGGGAGCAGGACACCGCCATGAATGCCTGGCGCAGCGCGCTGCGGGTGGACCCGCAGCTGGCCTGGGATCCGGACCTGCCAGCAGAGGGCGACGCCGATGCGGTCTTCGAGGCCCTGCGTCGAGAGGTGCGCGGACGCCCCACCACCGTGGTGGGTGTGCCCGCAGACCTGGGCGCCACTCGGCTGTTCGTGGCCGGCCAGCCCGCTACCCCGGACCTGGCCCTGGCTGAAGGCAGCTACCTGGTGCAGGCCGCCTGCCCCGACGGAGTGCTGCGCAGCCGCTGGTGGAAGTCCTCCAAGCCGCTCAAAGCCGAGAGGAGCTGCCCGGGTGGGCTGGGGGAGGCCACCGTGGTGGCCGGCCAGGGCTGCACAGGGCCCACATTCGATGCGTTCGGCAACCCGATGGATCCATGCGGCGGAATGGGGGTGGCTCAGGGGAACTGAGGGGCTCAGCCCGGTCGGGGACCCCGGGTCAACACCGAAAGACCGCTTCGCACTACGGGTACAGCACCCATGCCGGAGCCGATATGTACGTCCTCACTCTCAGCAGCCCTAGCGGCCCCCATCATCAATGGAAGAGACCATCGACATCGGTGGCGGCGACGAGACCCGCCAGTGCTTCGGCGACTCCGGCGGCCCCGCGTTCATGACCGTACAGGGCGATCACCCCGCCCCCCAGCGCGTCGTGGGCGTGGCCTCCCAGTGTGTCTCCGTCAGCGGCTGCGAGCAGGACGGCGTGCGAAGTGTGCGGGTCAGCGTCTTCCGAGACTGGATCGACCAGGAGATGCGGGACCGCTGCCAGGACGGCACCCGGGCCTGGTGCGAGGTCGAGGGTCTACCGTCCCAGGCGGAGATCGAGGACACGGGTTGGGCTGGTGACAGCGGCGTGAACGAGGCTCCGACAGGGTGCGCCTGCAGCAGCGGCAAGCGCCCGGGCGGGGGCGGGGCTGCGGTGCTGGGACTGCTGGCGCTGGTGGGGTCGGTCAGCCAGCGGAGACGGCGTGATCCAGCAGGGCCAGCGCTCGACTGATGTTCTCGGCGAGGGTGGTGGATGTCTCGGCCAAGCGGTCCAGCTGAGCCTCGATCCTTGCCGCCCAGGGGGCGCTCAGGCCCTCTAAGTGGTCCAGCTCGAGCAGCTCCCAGCGCAGCAGCCAGTCCTGGGGGTACTCGGCCTCGAGGGCCGCCGCCACGACATCCAGCTCACGGGCGGAAGTCCGGGCTGCGCCCTGCTCCCGGATGCGCTGAACCTCGGCGTACAGCCCGCACAGCTCCCGGTTCTCGGGGGTCATGTTGCTCTTGTGGACCCCGGGTTCGTAGTCGGCATCGACGGTGGCGAGCTGGTAGGCGTAGCGATCCGCGGCGCCTCCGAACACGCTGGTGACCACCCGCCCGCACCCCAGATCGAAGGTCCCCCACTCGGGCTGGAACAGGACCTCTTCGCCGCGGGAGACCGTGCAGTCGGCGAAGGCCAGGACCAGGTTCTTCCCGTCGCGTCGCACCGTGTCCGTGAGCCGGCCCGTCAGCGCGATCCCGGACTGGAAGCGCAGGGTGCCGACACCCCCACCGCCAAAGCCCAGCTCGGCGAGCTCGGTCTCCGTGAGCTGGTCACAGGTCTCAGCGGGATGCTCCAAGGGCCCCAGGGGCGTGCTGTAGCCGTGGGCATGGTAGGTCGCGCCGTGTCCTGGCAGCTCCCGATCCTCGTAGGCCAGCTGGGCCGGGCCGGTGAACCGCAGGAAGCCAAGCTCGCCCGGGGTGGTCTCGGCGAACTCGGTGACGATCCCGCTGATCTGCAGCCCCGTGTCGAGCTGAACGGTACACACCGTGCCGCCCTCGATGGCCGTCTCGAGGCCTTGCACACCGCCGATACGGAAGGCCATCAGGCTGGCCAGATCTTCGAGCACCTCGCTCAAGTGGGCGAAGTCACGGGCGACGAACAGCTGGGGCTGCGGTTCGGTGATGTCGAAGTCCTGGTGGATGCAGGCGATGCTCAGGGGGATCTTGGCCACGTGCTCATCCAGGCACTGGTGGCTCTCACCGATGGATGACAGCAGGCCGGCGCCGTAGATCTTCGGGGTCCCATCGGCCAGTACGAGGCCATACTCGGCGGTCCACCAGCCCAGCCGGGAGACCCAGTCCACTTCGCTGGCATAACGAACCCCCGCCAGAGCCCCCTCGAGGCCAGCCTCGGCGGCGGCGATCTGCACCGGGGTACAGCGTGGGTCTTCCTTGGTGTCCGACAGCCGCCGGATGGCGTTGTAGACCTCGAGGTTCTCCTTGGCGAAGATGGCCTTGCGGGCGACCTCGCCGTAGCTGCGGAGGTAGTTCGAGTACGCCGGGTCGGCGATGATGGGCGCGTGACCCGCCGCTTCGTGCACGATGTCCGGCACCGGGGTGTAGCCGATGTTCTCGAGCTTGCGGATGTCACAGGCGATGGGCAGCAGGCCGTAGGACTGCAGCTCCAGGAACACAGCGGGGGGGATGAAGCCCACCACGGGCACAGCCCGCCACTCGAAGCGCCGCAGGGCGCGATCCATCTCCTCGACCTTTGGGATGCGCTCGCTGGAGATGCCGGTCTGGGCGAGCCCTTCGAGGTACAGCTCATGGGCATTGTCATCGAAGAACGGTGCCGCCACCTTGCAGATATAGCGCCAGACAGCCTGATCGATGGGCGTGTAGAGGCTGTAGTCCTGGACCGAGAGATAGCGCACCAGGTGGGCGGGGATCTCCTCGGTCAGAGGGTGACGAAGGATCGCTGCGGTCATCGAAGGCCTCCGCGGAACGCCTGCAGCCCAAAAGGGTAGCCACCGAAGCGGTCCACGCACCGCCTCGGGGGCCACTTCCCCGCGTGGATGTAAGCCTGCTCGCGGATGGCGAATGAGCGGGTGGGGCCTAAGGCACCGCCCCGAGCATCCCCGCCACCAGGTAGACCGCGCCCGCCTGCAGCTCGGGACGATCGGCGCCCTCGGCGCCCACCGCCAGATCGTCCAGGCCGTCGCCGTTCATGTCCCCAGGACCCGCCAGCGCCAAGCCTGCGTTGTCACCGGAAGCCTCGCCCACGAAGCGCAGCGCGTCGGTGGCCAGGTCTACGGTACCCACGCCCGCAGCGAAGACCACGTAGACGGCCCCGGAGCCCGAGCCGTTGAAGTTGGCGCCGGGAGCGCCCACGGCCAGATCGGCCCAGCCGTCACCGTCCAGGTCGCCTGCGACCGCGACGCTGGCCCCAGCACGTTCGTCTCGGCTGGCGCCCACCATGACGAGATCGGCCTGAGCCGCGCTCATGCCATCTTGGACAGGGCCGTAGAACAGGTAGGCCGCGCCCGCGAGATCACCGCCGCTGTCTTCACCCTCGGCGCCTACCAGCAGGTCACCGTGACCGTCGCCGTCGAAATCCCCAGCGCTGGTCACGAAGTCACCGAACTTGTCCCCTCGAGCAGCGCCATACAAGGTGGCATCCGCCACGCCCAGGTCCACGTCGCCATAGACGGGGCCCAGCACCAGGTGGGCCGCTCCGGCACCGGCGCCACCAGCATCCTGACCCCAGGCACCCACGAGCATGTCGTCGAAGCCGTCGCCATCGGTATCACCGACACCCGCGATGGAGGTGCCAGCGAAGTCCTTCGCCGTCCCGCCCAACAGGCGCGCGTCCGCCGCCGACAGCAAGCTGGTACCGCTCACCGGCCCGAGGAAGAGATAGGCGGCGCCAGCGCTATCACCAGCGCTGCTGTCACCGAACGCGCCCACCAGGATATCGTCCCAGCCGTCCGCGTTCACATCACCCACGCCGGCCACCGCGCAGCCCGCCCGGTCGTCCTCGGCCAGGCCCAGCAGTCGCGCATCGGCGGCGCCCAAGCTCAATTCTCCATCCATGGGACCCGACACCAGATAGGCGATGCCCGACGAACTGTCGGACCCATCGAAGCCCGTGGCGCCCACCAGCAGATCCGAATGGCCGTCACCGTTGACGTCACCTGCGGCGGCAACGGACCAGCCAGCGCCGTCCGAGGCTTGCTCGCCCATGAGCTTCGCTCGAGCGGTGACCAGGCTGGTATCGCCCACCAAGGGTCCGTCCACGATGTAGACCGCACCGGCGTTACGCGCTGTGCCATCTTCCATCCAGGCGCCCACGGCCAGATCACCGTAGCCATCGCCGTCCAGGTCACCCAGCGCCGCCAAGGCGTTACCGGCCTTGCTGGCCGCAGCCTCGCCCACCAAGACCGCATCGGCAGCAACCAGGGCCGCCTCGTCGGGCCAGCCGGTGCAATCGTCCAGCAGGCCGTCGCAGTCGTTGTCCACGCCGTCCTTGCATGTCTCGAAGGCGTCGGGGCTGACCTTATCGGTGCTGTCGTCGCAGTCCAGATCGTTTTCCACGTAGCCATCCGGCGCCACACAAGATGCAGACATCACAGTGGGGCTGCCGTAGCCGTCCCTGTCGCGATCCCGATGCCAGGTGCGCTGGTCCACCGCGCCGTCTTCGTCCACCAGCGTGTCACAGTCGTCGTCCATGTCGTTGCAGCGCTCGAGAGCGTCAGGGTTGACGGACGCCGCGGCGTCGTCGCAGTCACCCTTGATGGTCACGTACCCAGGCTGCAGCTCGCAGGCCTGCAGGGCGGTGCCACGGGCGCCGTAGCCGTCACCGTCATTGTCGGGCCACTGGGAGATGATCTCGGTGGAGTCCAGGTCGATGATGTCGTCGCAGTCGTCGTCGATGCCGTTGCAGAGCTCGGTGGCGTCGGGGTACACCCACGGGTCTGTGTCGTCACAGTCCGTGCGGGAGGACACCCAGCCTTCGGGCGCATCGCAGGAGACGACGGAGCTTCCCTTGAGCCCGAAGCCATCGCCGTCACCGTCCGAGTACCAGCGCCCCGCGTCCACCGCATCGTCCTCGTCCACGACCGCATCGCAGTCGTTGTCCAGGCCGTCACAGATCTCCGGCGCACCAGGGTGAGCCACGGCGGCTGTGTCATCGCAGTCGCCTGCGTCGGCCACAAAGCCATCGGGGCGCAGGCAGGCATAGGCGGCGGCGCTGTCGAGGCCGTAGCCATCGCTGTCCGCGTCAGCGTACCAGGTCAGCCCGTCCAGCGCGTCGTCATCCACCAGCCCATCACAGTCGTCATCGACGTGGTTACAGAGCTCATCCGCGGTGGGATGCACCGCCTCGCTGCCATCGTCACAGTCGGTGGCGTCCAGCACCGAACCCGCCGGCTGCTCGCAGGCCATGCGCTCGTCGCCCGGATCGCCGTAGCCATCCGCGTCACTGTCGCTGTACCAGCGGATGGCGTCCACCGCGCCAAGGTCCACGCGGCCATCGCAGTCGTCGTCGATGCCGTTGCAGCCTTCGAGGGCCCCGGGATTCACACCGGCGTCGGCGTCATCACAGTCCTCGCCCTGGCCGATCCATCCCACAGGCTGGGTGCAGCTCTCGGCGCCAGTGCTGGCGTCACCGTAGCCGTCGCCATCCAGATCCAGGAACCAGCGCGTGGCGTCGGCCGCGTCCGACTCGTCGGCCTCGGCATCACAGTCGTTGTCCAGGCCGTCACACAGCTCCGTGGCGCCAGGATGGGCCGCGGCTGTCGTGTCGTCACAGTCGTCGTCGCTCGCTGCGAAACCTTCGGGGAGATCGCAGGCCGAGGTGGTGACATCGGCCACACCGAAGCCGTCCGCGTCGGTGTCGACATACCAGATGATGGCGTCCAGAGCGTCTTCGTCTACCGTGCCGTCGCAGTCGTCATCAGCGCTGTTGCAGATCTCGCTGGTGCTGGGGTTGCGCCCTGGGTCCGCGTCATCACAGTCGCTCCCGTCCGTGATCCATCCGTCAGGGGCTTCGCAGGCCAAGGAGGCGGTGGCGGCATCACCGAAGCCATCCAGGTCGCCGTCCTCGTACCAGGTGATGCGCCCGACGGCGTCCTCATCCACCATTTCGTCACAGTCGTTGTCGATACCGTCGCAGATCTCCATGTTGTCGGGGTAGCGGACCGGGTCCAGGTCGTCGCAGTCACCACCGGCCAGCACGAACTCGTAGGGCTGGTAGCAGGCCAAGGCCGTGGTCTCGAAGTCACCGACGCCGTCAGCGTCCCGATCCCGGTACCACCTGGATGCATCCACAGACTCGGGCTCGTCCACGATCCCGTCGCAGTCGTTGTCGAAACCGTCGCAGTACTCGGCCCCGGGGGCTCCGCTGGGCTCGCTGTCATCGCAGTCACCAGGCACGTTCACGTAGCCTGACGGGGCCTCGCAGCTGACCACGATGGACGTTGGCGTACCCCAACCGTCACCGTCGCTGTCCAGGTACCAGGTCGTCTGGTCCACCGCTCCGACGTCCACGGCGCCGTCACAGTCGTTGTCCAGACCGTCACAGATCTCCATGGCCCCCGGCACGACCGCCGGACTTCTGTCGTCACAGTCCCCGGCACGGGCGCTGGTGCCCGCGGGCTGTTCGCAGGCCTGTTGGCTGCGGGACACATCGCCCCAGCCGTCACTGTCGCCGTCGCGGTACCAGGTCGCCGCGTCGATGGCGCCGATATCCACCGCACCGTCGCAGTCCTCGTCCACACCGTCGCAGCGCTCGGTGGCCTCGGGGTTGATCCCCGGATCGCCATCTTCGCAGTCGCCGTCCTGGTCGACTTCGGCGCCGATGGCCACACAGGCCACCCGCGCGGGGCCGGCGCCCCAGCTGTCACCGTCGGTGTCGGCGTACCAGGCCGTCGCGTCCACCGCGTCGTCCTCGTCGGTGACGCCGTCGCAGTCGTCGTCCATGTCGTTGCACAGCTCATCGGCGTCGGGGCTGACCAGGGCGTCCAGATCGTCGCAGTCTCCGGCTGAGCCCGTGTGACCCTCGGGGGCGTCGCAGGCCACGCTCACCAGGCCCGCCAGGCCCCAGCCGTCGCCATCTTCGTCCTGGTACCAATCGACCATGTCCAGGGCGTCCTCGTCCCGCTCACCATCACAGTCATCGTCCGCACCGTTGCACAGCTCGGCCACGCCAGGCCGCACGGACGCGTCCGCATCGTTGCAGTCACCGGAGTTGTCCACGTACCCTGACAGGGAGTCGCAGCTGAGCTGCTCGGCGCTGGGATTGCCGTAGCCGTCGCCGTCACTGTCCAGGTACCAGGCGATGGCATCTCTGGCGTCGTCCTCGTCCACGGCGCCGTCGCAGTCGTCGTCCGTGCCGTTGCACGCCTCGTCGGCACCCGGATGTACCGCATCGTCGCTGTCGTCACAGTCGCTGGCCAGCGACAGAGCCACGTAGCCGTCTGGAGCGCTGCAAGCGGCGGTGCTGAGGCTTGGAGAACCCCAGCCATCCGCATCGGCATCCCGGTGCCACGGGGGAGCATCCACGGCGTCGGATTCGTCCACCACGCCGTCGCAGTCGTCGTCATGGCCATCGCAGCGCTCATCTGCGCCCGGGTGCGTCTCCGCGTCGCCGTCGTCGCAGTCGCTGGCATCCGCGACCTGGCCTGCTGCGGCCTCGCAGCCCACCTGTGGGCTCCCGGAGTCGCCGTAGCCGTCGCCATCGCTATCGACGTAGAAGGTCAGCGCGTCGGTGGCGGCTTCATCGCTGCTGCCGTCACAGTCGTCGTCCAGACCATTGCAGCGTTCGGCGGCGCCGGGGTTGATCTCGCGCTGCGTATCGTCACAGTCATCGGCGCTGGCAACGTAGCCTTCCGGCGCGCTGCAGCCGAAGCTGCTCGAGGCCGGATCGCCGTAGCCGTCGCTGTCCGCGTCGGCGTACCAGGCCGGGCCGTGCCAGGAAGCGAGGTCGGAGTCGTCGCAGTCGTCGCCAATGGCCGCGTAGCCCGAGGGCTCCGAGCAAGCGACGACGCTCTGGGCGGGATCGCCATGTCCATCGGCGTCGGCGTCCAGGTACCACAGGGGTCCCTCGCCCGGATCTTCGTCGATCTCGCCATCACAGTCGTCGTCCATGCCGTCGCAGCGCTCCACGGCGCCGGGGTGGACCGCGTCCACGGCATCGTCGCAGTCCTGCGCCGCGTCGGGGCTGGCGTAGCCAGAGGGGGCGGAGCAGGCTCGGAGGGTGGTCGAGGCCACGCCGTAGCCGTCACCATCCACGTCCAGGAACCAGCTGCCGGCGTCGATGGCGTCATCCTCGTCACGCTCGCCGTCGCAGTCATCGTCGCTGCCGTTGCACAGCTCGTCCGCGCCAGGGAAGGCGGCGACGTTGGCGTCGTTGCAGTCGCCAGGCTCGGCCACGTGCCCGCTGGGAGCGGCGCAGGCCACCTGATCGCTGCGGCTGCTGCCGTAGCCGTCACCGTCCGCGTCCGCGTACCAGGTGGGAGCGTCCACGGCGGCCTCGTCCACGCGGCCGTCGCAGTCGTCGTCCACCTCGTTGCAGCGCTCATCGGCGCCGGGGAAGATCAGGAGCGCGCCGTCGTGGCAGTCCCGGTCGTTGGCGGCGTAGCCAGCGGGCAGACTGCAGGCCACGGTGCTGCCGTGGGGTCCGCCGTAGCCGTCACCGTCGAGGTCGAGGTGGTAGGTGTCGCCGTCGGTGGGGTCCAGGTCCACCGCGCCGTCGCAGTCGTCGTCCAGACCGTTGCAGCGCTCGGCGGAATCGGGGTTGACCCGGGCGTCCACGTCGTCGCAGTCGCCGTTGAGCAGCACATGCCCCTCGGGCTGTTCACACGCGATCACCAAGCTGGTGGTGACGCCGAAGCCGTCGTCATCCGTGTCGGCGTACCAGACCAGGGAGTCGATGGGCGCGTCGTCCACCGCAGCGTCACAGTCGTTGTCCAAGCCGTCGCAGAGCTCCGGGGCGCCGGGGTTGCTGACAGCTCGGCTGTCGTCACAGTCCAGATCGTTGTGCACGTAGTCGGGGATGATGTAGCAGGACAGCGCTGAGATGTCCGGATCGCCGTAGCCGTCGCCATCCTCGTCCCGCCACCAGCGGGTGGCGTCCACCGCATCGTTCTCGTCGGTGACCCCGTCACAGTCGTTATCGATTCCGTCGCAGAGCTCGGGGCCCATGGGCGCGCTGCTGACCACCATGTCGTCGCAGTCGTCCGGGGTCGCCACGAAGCCGCCGGGGCAGCTGCAGGCGGCCTGGCTGGCCGCGGCGTCGCCGTAGCCATCACCGTCCACATCCGCGTACCAGATCGAAGCATCGCTGGCGTCATCGTCGACGCCGCCGTCACAGTCGTTGTCGATGCCGTCGCAGATTTCCGAGCCGCCGGGGCTGGCGCCCGCGTCACCATCGTCGCAGTCGGTGGCACTGGCCACGAAGCCCACCGGACAGGAACAGGCACTGGTGGCACGCCCGGCATCACCGTAGCCGTCAGCGTCCACGTCCGCGTACCAGATCGAAGCATCGCTGGCGTCTTCGTCGACGCTGCCATCACAGTCGTTGTCGATGCCATCGCAGATCTCGGACCCGGAGGGGCTGGCGCCCGCGTCACCATCGTCGCAGTCGGTGGCACTGGCCACGAAGCCGCCGGGGCAGCTGCAAGCGGCCTGGCTGACCGCCGCGTCGCCGTAGCCGTCAGCGTCCGCATCGGCGTACCAGACCGAAGCGTCACTGGCGTCTTCGTCGGTGGCGCCATCGCAGTCGTTGTCAACGCCGTCGCAGGTCTCCACGCCGCTGGGGCTGGCGCCCGCATCGCCGTCGTCGCAGTCATCGGCACTGGCCACGAAGCCCACCGGACAGGAACAGGCACTGGCCACGCGCCCGGCATCACCATGGCCGTCCATGTCGCCATCGGCGTACCAGATCGAAACATCGCTGGCGTCTTCATCGATGGCGCCATCGCAGTCGTTGTCGATGCCGTCGCAGGTCTCCACGCCACTGGGGCTGGCGCCCGCATCGCCGTCGTCGCAGTCATCGGCGTTGGCCACGAAGCCCACCGGACAACCGCAGGCGGCAGCGTTCACGTCCGCGTCGCCAAAGCCGTCCATGTCGCCGTCGGCGTACCAGGTCGAGGGGTCGATGGCGTCCTCGTCGACGCCTCCGTCGCAGTCGTCATCCACGTGGTTGCACAGCTCGTCCGCACCGGGGTGGACGCCCGCGTCACCATCATCACAGTCGCCAACCATGTCCACGGACACGTGACCGCTGGGCGCTTCGACAGCCAACACAGAGCTGTCGAACTCGCCCCACCCGTCGCCGTCGGCATCCAGGTACCAGGTCTGGGGTTCCGTATGCTGCCCGCCGCCCTGCTCACAGATGAACTGGGCCTTGACCGTGCAGGGGGAGTCGTACCAGCCGGTGTCGGGCTCATAGCGGTTGAGCCGAGCGCAGTCCTTGCCCACCAGATCCTTGCGCTTGTCCTCGCGATGCCAGTTCACGTAGGTGACCGGGCTGCCGTCCTCCCAGGCCCAGCTGCCTTCGACCTCGCGATCGTTGAAGCCCATCCACCACTCGGGCTTGGGCTCGATGAGCTGCTCGTACACCCAGGCCTCTTCGTCGGCGTCCGCCAAGGAGAGCATGGTGTAGCCGTAGGACGCACAGGCCTCCTGGGCGTCCTCCCAGTCGAGCCGCTCCGGGCAGAACAGGTAGCTGTGGCCGCCGTAGCTGTGCTTATCGCAGGGGTGGTCGGCGCAGTCCGCACCATCGTCCACCGCTCCGGAGCAGTCGTCGTCGACCCCGTTGCAGGACTCGAGCGCGTCGGGATGAACCGCGCTGTCGCCATCATCGCAGTCCATGGCATCGGGTACGAAACCCTCAGGTCGCCAGGGCGCATGCTTCGCGTAAGCAGGGTCGCCAAAGCCATCCCCGTCCTGGTCGGCGTACCACTCGTCCCAGCAGCCGGTCAGCATCAGCGTGCCCAGCAGGGCGGCGCTAGGCCTACGGGCGCCCATCACGGACACTCCAGAATTACCAAAACCGCGGAAAAACGTGCGTTTTCTGCGGCTTCGGCTAGTTCTGGAATTCGCCATGAACGGGCTCCCAGCCCACGGGAACCGCGAGCGGACATAGTGAGGTCTACGGGGAACTCATCGGTCGGAGCGAGGCACCGTTCCAGTCGCGGGCGTCATGTTTGTGTCGAGCGCCGTTTTTTCGAAATCGCGTATACGACGACATCACCACCACCCTGATCAGGGTGTCTGCACCGCCTGCTCGAGCGCCTTGCCTGCGGCGTCCATGATCACGTTGCTCGAGTTGGTGGCGCCGGAGACGGCGTCCACCGAGGTGGACTGCTGCTCCACCATCAGCTCGGGCAGTACGTCATCGCATTGGTGGCCGACACGGGAGGCGTTGTGGGTGACCAGCTCCACCTCTGTGAGCTGACCATCCTCGACGCTCACCCGCACCGTCGCGGCGTTGGGGAAGCTGACGGAGTGGGCCTCGTAGGACCCATCGACCAGCCCCTCGAGGGGCAGCGGCCCACCTTGTGGGCTGGTGATGCAGGCAACCATCCCCAAGGTGAGGATGAGGATCGAGCGGGTAGGACCAGACATGATGGCTCCGTGCCGGACAGCTTGGCTGGCGGGGAGATGGGAGTATCCAGTGTGCCGCTCGGCGTCCGATCACGCGTCAGCCCGGGCGGAGGACACCGGGACGCCGAGGACGTGTGTCCTCGAGCAAACAGGGAGACAGGCGCTGCAGCCGAGGCTCGACTCCGTCCCCAGCGCTGTCCAGGATTTTCCAGAGGTGGTTGTCCCCGAGGTGTGTCTCGGCACAGCCTCCAAACAATAGGCGGCGCCCTCGACCCTGTGGATAGAGCGTGAGCCCACCGGCCCCCTGGGCACCGCCAAATGACGGATACGCCTCGATGACAACGGCGTGCAACAACATCGCCCTGACCTCTCCATTGGGGGCAAGGTCGAGAACGTGGTCGTCGGGCAGAAGCTCCGGGCGCAGCTGCTGCAACGCCGCGAACGGCGCCATGACGGGCTCTTCACGGTCAGCCAGCAGCGCAGCCCGTTGAAGCCGAGCGGGCCTCCCAACGGGCAGATCGCTGAACTCGACCAGCCACAGGCATAGCAGCGGCAGCACCAACCAGGGCCACTCGGCGGCGCGGCGGAGGACCGGCAGGAGTCGAAGAAGAAAGGCCCCACCCGCCGGGGCGAAGACGGGCAGGATGAGAATGGCTGTCAGGTGGTAGCGAAGCCGGGGCGGCAGAGAGGCCGAAGCGACGAGGCTGCTAAGGAAGAAGGCGCTGACCATCGCGATGACCAGCAGGGTGGGAATCCATGGAGTGGGCCGACGACGAACGGTGGCGGGTCCCAGGCACCCCAGCAGCCCCATCACCGGGAACAGCCAGAGCCCACGCCCGCGGGAGAACTGCTCCATGAAAGTGACCCAAAAGCCGCTCTGGAAGTGCACGCCACTTCTTCCGATGGCGCCGATCTCGCGGAGATACTCCAGGGTTCGAGGGATCTGGAACAACGAGCTCCATTCCCCGACGATCCAACCTCGATCCGCGGGCCATAGCTCGCCAGGCGTAGGGTGGACCGAGGTGACAGGGACGTGGCCGAGACAATCGGAAAACACCAGATCGGTGGCGTGCTCGAGGGAGTTGTAGAGCAAAGGAGAGCGGGCGAACAACCACCAAACGGCGACCAACGGGACGAGCAAAAAGAGCAGACGCACGACGGGACCACGCGGCTGCGCACGCACACCCAGCAGCGCGCGTAGGCTCAACAAGGGTATGGCGATCACCAGCCAGGTGAGAGCCTTGGGGGTCGCCGCCATTAACGCCGCGAGGCTGATGCCGGCAGCGGCATAGGCCAACAGGTTCCCCCGTCGTGTGGCCCACAGGCAGGCTGCGGCCGAGAGGACGAGGACCCAGGTGCAGAACAAGTAGTCACTGACGAGACCCAAGCTGTCCACGAGCACGGGCAACGAGCCACCCAGGAGCGCTCCACACAAGGCCACGAAGGGCGGCGCGATCTGCCTGGCCAGCAGGTACAGCGCAACGGGGATCAGACCTGCGGCTATCACCGCTATCCACAGGTTGCCCAGCGATGGAGACAGGTCGAACAGCGTGCAGAGCTGGGAAGCCAGCCAGGGGAAGAGTGGGTGGCGGAACGCGGGTGGGGCGGGCGCGGATGGGTCGAGAAAGTGAGCAGTGAAGCCAAGGTACTCCCAGTAGTCGGATGCATACGGAAGGAGCTGGGGACTACGGACGGGGAGCAGGGTCAAGACGTTCCAGAAACCCCAACCCAGAGCGACCAGTAGGCTCGCCCCCTCGACGAGCAATTCGCCCTTGCGCGCCTGCGGGCGTGGCATCGGGCGCGAGCGCGAGCGCGAGCGCGTGGGGGCCGTGGCCAAGTCATCTGCACTCTGGCTGTCATCACTTCGCTGCATGCCGACGAACTATCCGTCGCTGTTGTCGTGGACAAGCCATCGAGAACGTGCCGCTGCTGGGCGAGGATCACCGCCATGACTCGTCCGGCCCGCCTTCGGGGGCATGGGAGCAATACGAGATGGTGGTGCGGATGGAGTCGGTGAGGAGACCACGGCACCGTTCCAGATGGGGGGGGCGGGGATAAGAAGGACCAGCAGCCCGCTTGCCGTACAAGCGGGGTGTCGCGTGTACAAGGAGCCCGCCCTCAGTGGCGCGATGAGCTTTGGGGGAAGTGGAGTAGGACAGGACGGCGCCATCTTGGATAGATGCAGGTGCAACGATATGGATCGATCTGGGTATGATGGACCACTCGACATGAGCGGTACCCGAGGCGACTCGCGAGGAAGGAGCAGGGAGCATGAGGTTGAGCACGCTGGCCGAGACTTCGTTCGTGGTAGGCTTGTTGTGCGCCTGTCAGGGGCCTTCTGCACAGATGTCGTCCACATCCCGCCAGCCCGGACAGGCTGCCCCCCACATGCCCGCAGTCTGGTATCTGGACGCGGACGGCGATGGCTATGGTGATCCCGACACCTCCACCTCGAGCGACAAGCAGCCCGACGGCTGGGTGCAGCTGGCCCAGGACTGCGACGACGGCGATCCCAGCGTCCACCCGGACTCCCGCGATTGGTGTGACGACGGCAAGGACCAAGACTGCGATGGGGCGGATCGTGCCTGTGAGGTGCTGTACGCCACCGACGCGGAATTCGTGATCCACGGGGAGAACCAGGGAGACTACTTCGGGACGTACCCCCGGCCCGCCGGTGACGTGAACGGCGACGGCATCGACGATCTGTGGGTGGGTTCGCCCAATGTCGCCCCCACCAATGGCGCGATCTACCTTTTCCTCGGGGACAAAGACGGCGTGCTGGCAGAAGACGATGCTGCCGCCAACGCCCACGGCAGGATCATCGGTGGCAACCTGGTCAGCAATGTCGGCGAGGCATTCAGCCCAGTGGGGGATGTGAATGGTGACGGTTACGCCGACGTGCTCGTGGGCGACGGGGTCTTTGCGCTGTGGAGCGGTGCCGCTTGGCTGTACCTGGGTCCCATCAGCGGCGACGTGGACCGGGAAGACGCCGTCGCCACCTTCACGACCACGCAGACCGATGCCGAGCTGGGTACCGCGGTGCGGGGAGTCGGCGATCTCGACGGCGATGGCCTGCCTGACCTTTTGGTCACCGCCCCCGATATGCCCGGATTGAGCAATGGCGAGGGCGCCATCTTCCTCCTCCCAGGCACCCTCACCGGCGAGCACGCCGTCGAACGGGAGGGCTTTCGGATCGGCGACTTCGCCAGCTATGGGCGCCTGGACCACGGCCTGGCGGCGAGCGATCTCGACGGTGACGGCCTGGGTGACATCGTCGTCTGCGTCTCTCGCAACACGGGCGGCCTCTACGAGTACAGAACACTGGTGTTCCTCGGGCCGTTCACCTCCAATCGGGACTGGGGTGATGCGGACGCCGAACACGAACTGCCTATGGCCGACGAGACGGAGGTCGTGGGGGACATCAACGGCGATGGGCTGGACGACGTGCTCTTCCTGAACGACTACGGCGCCGTCGGAGAGCTCCAGCTCTTCACCGGCACGGATCTCCTCGAGGCCGATCCCTTCCCCACAGCCATAGTCCTGGACCTGGACGATCTGGTGGACCGGGGCCAGTGGGCTTCGGCTGCTGGGGATGTGGACGGCGACGGCCGGGACGACCTGCTGGTCGGCTTCCACGACACCCCCGGCCTGCCGGAGTCCACGGCGGCGAGCCTGCTGTTGGGGCCCTTGACCGGAAACATCGACCTCAATTCGGTCGACGTCGGCTTCGTCAACACCATCGATGGCGACGAGGCCTGCCATCGCGCGGCGGGCACCGGGGATGTAGACCACGACGGCGTGGGCGATCTGGCCCTGAGCTGCTCCGGAGACAACACCAGCGGGAACGGCACCGGCAGCCTGCGGATCTTCCTGGGAGGGCTCTGAGATGACCCGCATCCTCCAAGGAATCCTGCTCGCGACGGCAACCCTGCAGCTGCTGAGCTGTGGAGATCCCGACAAGGACGACAGCGCCGGGCCCGACACCGCCCCCCACGGGGACAGCGACAGCGGTTCCCCCGACTCGCCTGTGGACACCCGCCCACCCGATGACACCGCGGTCATCGTCGACGACGACGGCGACGGATGGTCGCCCGACGATGGCGACTGCGACGACGACGACCCGACGGTCCATCCCGGGGCCGACGAGACCTGCAACGGCATCGACGACGACTGCGACGGGTCCGTGGACGAGGAGGTCTGTGGCGAGGACTGCGACCTGTGGCTGCCCTGGCAAGGCGAGTCCATCCAAGAAGCCGTCGACCTGCTCCCCGACGGTGCCACGCTGTGTCTCGACGCGGGCAACTGGTCCGAGCCGGTCGTCATCGAGAACCGCAGCTTGACCCTGGTGGGCCTTCGAGGCCCGTGGATCTCGGTCTTGCAAGGTGGCGAGGCACACACACCGCTGACCATCCGCGGCACCGCTGCCGATACGGTGCGCATCCAGGGCGTCGGAATCTGGCTCGGGCTCGGCGCCACGGGGGGTGGCCTGGCCATCGAGGGCGCCACGGTGGAGCTCGAAGACGTCATCCTGTGGGAAAGCGAGGCCGACCGTGGTGGCGGCATGGCCGTCACGGGAGGTGCCACGGTCACGGCCTCGGCGCTGCTCGTCGAGGACTGCGACGCAACCCACGGGGGAGGAGGCGTCTACGTGGACGAGGGCTCGTCCTTGACCATCAGCGACAGCGAGCTGCTCAGCAATGGCGACGACAGCACGGTGTCGGGCACCGCCATGGGTGGGGCGCTCTGGGCCGGCGGGGGAAGCGAGCTGCTGGTCCAAGATGTGCTCATCCGGGAGAACACAGCCTCGAACTGGAACGCCTATTACTACGACGCCGCTGGCGGGGGGGTCTACCTCGAGGACGTCAGCGCCGAGCTGGTGAACGTCTGGTTCGAGGACAACGTCGCGAATGCTGTCTACTACGACGCCATCGGCGGTGGGCTCGCCATTCTGGGCGCCAGCGAGGTCGACATACAGGGGGCCAGCTTCACAGGGAACCAGTCCACCACATCCGGCATAGCCGAGTGCTATGCCGCCGCGGTTCACGTCGGCGGAAGCAGCCAGGTGAGCATGTCCGACGTCCTGTTCCAGGACAACACGCTCGAGCCGGATGAGTGGACGGAGAGGGCGTCCGTGGGCGGCATGAGGTTGAGAGACGAGTCCAGCCTGGTGGGCTCCCACCTGGAGTTCGACGCGAACGATGACTGGGCACTCTATGCGGATGGTGCCTATGTGGAGCTGTCGCACACGGTCTTCCTTGGCGGCGGCGACGACAGTCGCGGGATGATTGCGGGTGGTGATGCCGCCGTCATGGACGACATCGTGGTCCAAGACAACGTCTCCGGTGGCCTCGACATTTCGACCGCTGTCAGCGCCACCCTGACCAACCTGCTGATCACGGGCAACGGCTCCGAGGACAGCTACCGGGGAGGCCTGAACATCACCGCGGTTGGATCGGTGAGCATCGACAACGCCATCATCACGAACAACGACGCGGAGAACGGGGGCGGGTTGCAGATCCTCCACTCCCCCGTCTCGGATCTGGACCTCACGCTGAATGGGGTCGTGATCGTCGACAACACGGCCAGCTCCCAGGGTGGCGGCATCTGGTTCGAGGAAACGAACAGCGACCCGAACACGCTGACGGTCACGATCTCCAACAGCATCATCCACGAAAACACAGCCGCCGCGGCTGGCGGCGTGGGGAGCGAAGACGAGACGACCACGTTCACGTTGGCCTTCGACCACTGCGATCTGTACGGCAACAGCCCCGACGATGCCCAAGGCATCGACGACCCCGTGGGAAGCGATGGCAACGTCTCAGTGGAACCGGATTTTCTGACCCAGGGGGATCGCGAGAGTCATGGCCTCCATCTCGACGTCGGCTCGCCTCTGATCGACGCAGGCGCCTCGAGCGCAGCCGACCCCGATGGTTCCCCCGCCGACATGGGCGCCTTTGGAGGACCGCTGGGCGGGTCCTGGGACCTGGACGGCGATGGCTATCCCCAGTGGTGGCAGCCTGGAAGCTACGACAGCAGCAGCTACCCCGCCGCGGGCTGGGACTGCGACGATCACGATGCCGGCGTCTACCCCGGGGCTGGCTGCTGAGCGACGCTCGGTGACGAAGAGCGTCCCCGAATGTTCGGTATCAGAGCTCGGTCATGAGCCAGAGCCAGACTCCGTCCACTGAACTGTCAGCGACGAGCAGGTCGATCACGCCGTCACCGTTCTGGTCACCGGCGGGTGTGAGATTGTACAGCGAGGTGTCGCGCCATTCATCATCGTGGGTTGGAATCAGGATCAGCGCTGCATCATCGGGGCCCAGGCTCCCCGAGATGGGGCCTGTGAAGACTCCTACAGGCCAGGACATCTCGGACCACACCCTGAACCCTCGGCGCTGGGAAATCGCCACGCCGAGCTCGGAGCTGCCGTCACCGTCCAGGTCCCCCAGCCGATAGGTGACGGGAGATGACTCGATGGTGGCTGTCGCATCGCTCGAGTCCTGGGCGCCCGTGACAGGCCCGGCAAAGACGTACGCCGTCCGGGTCTCGTAGTCATTCACCACCAGATCGTCGTGGCCATCCCCGTCCAGGTCCCCCGCCGCAGTGGCGTTACCGTACGAACCCGATTGGCTGATCCCGTGGATGGTCGTAGGCGCATCCGCCGCCTGTACGGTGCCGCTGGTGGACGCATCCCACAGATACACGACCCCGTCGCTGTCCTCGCCATTGCGGTACGATTGCATCGCGAGGACCAGATCCGCCACCCCATCTCCGTTCAGATCACTGCCGTGGCTGGGGCAGGTGTAGAGGTACGCCTCGTCGTCAGCCATGAAGGTCGCCACGGCCGTCTCGTCGACCAGCTGGGTGCCAGCGGTGATCCCGTTGATGAGGTACGCCCGGTTGTCGTTGGTCGCGTCGCCAGAAGGGTAGGAGCGGAGCAGGATCTCGACGTTGCCGTCACCGGAAGGGTCCCCGAGGAACTGTACGCTACCACCCAGACCGCTGGAGCGTGTCTCGACCAGAGTGGCCCAGGCGTCCGACCCCGCCGACATCGTCCCGGTGAGCGAACCGTCGTCCGCCCCCGCGAACACGTAGACGCCGTTTTTCCAGCTTCCGATCAGCAGGTCGTCCACGCCGTCGCCGGTGACGTCGTGCCCTCCGTCGACACCGCGGATGTCGCCGACCTCGATCACGTAGCCAGCGTCCTCGAGGGTCGTCTCGGTGTCCAGGTCGTCCAAGAAGATGTAGGCATCGTCATCGGTGCTGACGAGCAGATCGTCACGTCCATCGCCATCGAGATCACTGTCCGGGTCGATGTAGTAGCCCAGGCGGTTCTCGCCGCTGATGCCGAGATACGCCTCGTCGACCTTCCGGAAGGGCGGGGGCGCCGCCAGATCGATCTCCGCCAGGCCCTGGGAGCTGACGTAGAACTCGACCCCACACCCCATGTGGGCGGCATCCCAGCTGGTCTGGAGGCTGGCGGTGCTGGTCCGGAGGGCTCCCTGGTACCACAAGCTCCCCAGATCGAGGTCCCAGTCCCCACTCGTGGACTGCTGGCCGCGGACCTGCCAGCCCGAGCCTTCGCGGGGAAGCAGCAGCTGCTGGGGCAGGAACCACGAGCTGCCCAAGCGGCAGGTGTCGTCCACCGTGAAGCCCCTGCGCTGGACACCGCCCAGATCCATGTCGATGATGTCGCCCCAGTCGGGGTCCGGAAGGTCCGAGTACTGGCCCTGCGTGGCGGAGGACCAGGGGTAGTAGTACCACTTGTGCTCCATCACGAGGTGGTCCGTCAGCGACCCGCTGGCGAAGGACCAGGAGCAGGTGGTGCGGGCCTGGTCGACTCCCCATCCCGTCGCGTCGGGTGACAGGACCTGCACCGTCCCGCGCACCGACGCCATGGTGGCCCGCATGTCGATGGCGTCTATGGGACCTCCGACCAGATAATAGGCCGTCGTGCCGTAGTCCCCGATGCGCATGCAGTTCAGCTCGGTCCCCAGCGTGCGCTCCCAGGACAGCCCCAGGGTCCCCTCCTGCACCGTGGCCCGGACGCCGAGTGGATGGCAGTCGGCACCCCAGCAGTCCTCGTCCTCGCAGTCCACCAGGCCGTCGCCGTCGTCGTCCAACCCGTCGTCGCAGGTCTCAGCACAGCCCTGGCCGCAGAAGCAGTCGCCGTCTTCACAGTCCACCAGGCCGTCGCCGTCGTCGTCACCGCCGTTGGTGCAGTCCTCGCAGCTCTCGTCGACCTCGCCATCGCAGTTCGAGTCCACGCCGCTGCAGGGCTCGCCGGCTCCCGGGTGCACGCAAGGGTCCGTGTCGTCGCAGTCGCTGCTGTCTTCGACGGTGCCGCTGGGGGCTGCGTCGCAGGAGGGGTCGGAGGCGTTGTCGGCGTCGCCATACCCGTCGCCGTCCGTATCCAGGTACCAGACTGCGGCATCGATGGGGTTGTCGTCCACTGTGCCGTCGCAGTCGTCGTCGGTGCCGTTGCAGAGTTCGTCCGCGCCGGGATGCACCTCGGCGTTGTAGTCATCGCAGTCGGGCTCGCCGCCGGTGGCTACATGGCCGCTTGGCTGCTCGCAGGCCTCCACCACGGCCGTGGGGTCACCGTAGCCATCACTGTCCGCGTCCGACACCCACTGCACCAGCGGTGCACAGGCCGTGTCTTCGGGCTTGTCCTCGCCGCAGCCGACCCACAAGAGCGTCGCCAACAACAGTGCCATCTTCGAGCCTCGCTTCCCGACCATGAGCGACCTCCATGCGACCCTGCACGCGAACTACTCTACCATAGAGGTGGACGAGGGCAGCGGCATGGATCCACACCGGGGGGCATGGTGGTTGCGATCTACCCTGTTCACTTCTCGCTGGATCACCCGGGGGGTGTTGGGAACAACCAAACCTCCGTCGAGTTGACCCCAGAGTATTCACGGAGGGGGGGGAGGGGCGGCCAGCGTCGGCCTGTGCTGACCAACTCGGACGCCCCCCACTGCACACGCGGCCACGATGAACAAACCCATCCCCGGCCGGCGGTCACCGGATGGAAGTGGTCACGATCCAGAGTGGCGGCCAGCCAGGCCAGCCAGGCCAGTGTTCAGGCAGCCACCTCCGCCGTGGTCATCGGTTGTCGTAGGGCTTTGGCCACCGACCTCCAGAGCGCGGCCTTCGAGGGCGCGATGCGGTAGACGACCTGGCGCGCGTGACGCACGATGGTGCATGCGCCCTTCAGGAAGCGCTCCCGAACGCGGCGGAGCGACCAGCCCTCGTCGGTGACCAGCGCCAGTATTCAGCGGACGGCGTGCATCAACTCGTAGGCGATGGCAGCCAGCAACAGGCAGACCTCGTTCTCCGCCATGCCGACCTTGCGCTTGCGGTGGGGGGCGCCCTGGCGATGGCGCTGCACGCTGGACATCGTGGGGGCGACTACGCCGATGAACTCGCCGATGTGGGCCTCGGCGGTTCCGCGCTGACGGTAGCAGTCGAGCAGCTGTCGTGAGGTGGCCAGCGGCCGAGCGACGTTGGTCGCGAGGAAGAACTGGTAGTGGAACAGCCCCGAACGCTGTAGATCTCGCTCGACCAGGACGCAGACGACGCGGATGACACGGGTCCAGCCTGGCGACCGGTGCCAGAACTCACGGGTGGCCTCCCGTGGCGGACCGTCAGCGACAGGCTCGGCCGACCACTTCCTGACTGTGCGCTCCGTCCAGGCCTCGACCTGGCGTTTCAGCTTGGAGTTCCTGGGAAGCCGTGTCACGAAACGAACGCCTCGCTGGTGGAGCCAGGCCATCAGCTTGCCGTCGGAGTATCCGGCGTCCATGCGCACCCACAGGTCGTCGCAGTCCTCGGCAAGAGCCGTGATGATGGGCAGCAGGAACCGGCGCACGTCCTTGGCCGTGTGGACGTTGCCTTCGCGCAGCATCACGCCCACCATGTCCCCTGTGTCGGTGAAGGCGGCCAGTGGATGGTAGCCAGAGTCGCGATAGTGACCGTTGTAGGCCACTCCCTCCTGGTGGCCGTAGACCGCCACGAAGAGCGAGTCGACATCCAGCACCATGCGCTTGCGGCGACCATGGGCCGCTTGCATCCTGCGCCGGGCCGTCTCCAGCAGGATGCGGCCGAGCTCCCGACGGTTGTGCTCGCTGGCCAACATCGCTTGTGTCCGCGAATGTGTCGGCTGTGACGGCAGGCCCTCGGGCTTCAGCGGCGTTCGCGCCGGCTGGACTGGTCGGTCCCCACGTCGTGATGACACCGCCACGCGCAGCGCTGCGTCGTCTCGCAGGGCGTCGGCTTCATCCTGGTCGACCCAGCCCTGTGCCATCAGAAGCACGCGCGTCAGCACCAGCTCCTCGAGGGGGTGCGTGACGAGGTGCTGAACTCGATGGTCGAGCAGGCTCCCGAGCAGCACGCACACACCCAGTTTGTCCGCCACATAGCGCAGCATCAATGCTCCCGCGTCCTCCGTCAGACTCTCTGCAGCCTCCTCGACCGACACTGCACCGTTGAACTCAGGCCGAAACACGCTATCCTTGGCTTCACCCATCCCGTTCTCTCCGTTGAGGGTTTGTACTCAACGAACAGGTAGTCTGTTCCAGCCTTTTCGGCTAGGCGGGATGGGTACCTTTCCCCCGGGCGTGAATACGATGGGCGGAGGTGGGCCGGAGCGGAGTCCGCTGGCGGCTCGGGTACGATCTCGCTGCGCCAGGCGCGGCGTGACGCGAAAACGCCATGCTGCTGCACAGCGCGAAGAGCTCTCGTTCTTCCTCGGGGGCGGGATGAGAGCGATGATGCGCTGCAGCAGTTCGCCGCGGGTGAAGTGGATGGCCGAGGTCCCATCGGACCAAGGGGTCTTCAACCGGAGAAGCGTTGTTCACCTTCATCGCCGCCGTCGCAGAGCTGAAGAAGGACACTTTTCAAGAGCAGGTGATCGCCGGCGGCCGAAGCGCCAGCGATCAGGCGCCAGCCTGAGAGGTTCGAAGTGGCTCAGTTCTGCCGTCCCCGATGTGCCGCACGACCGCCTGCATTCTTGGCCAACACGGAGGGCAGAACCAGCGCCTACGCGACGGCGGGAAATCGCTCGAGTGAACATTCTGCCTCGGGTGGCTCAGTTCTGCCGTCCTCAGGGTGGCTCAGTACTGCCGTTCTTTGACAACGATCCCGGACCCACCGTCCAACGCCTGGCTGAACATGCTCCTGCCCGAGCCCGTATCAGACCTGAACGGTGACGGCAGCGCGGACTTGCTCGTGGTGGACCGCACCTACACCCGTTGGACCGAGGCCTGGCTGGGGCGGATCTGCGTGCTCGAGGGTCCCTTCGCCGGTGAGATGGACCTCGACGAGGCCCCCTGCAGCTGGTGGGCAAGTACGAGCAGGCCTCGGATCGAGAATAGGGCCGCTTCATGGTGGCGGCCGCTGTGGGTGACGTGGACGGTGGTGGGCCGGACGACATCCTGGTAGCGACGCCCACGTCCCCATACCTGCAGAGTCACGAGCGGGTCTGCTGTTCCTGGGTGAGGGCTGGTAGCAGCGTCGTCCTAGGGCCGGCAGCGGAGCCCGTTCGACACGCCCGTTGTACCTCTTGCTCCAGGTTCATGGGTCGGGGCGCGCACTCGGCGGTTCAAAAGGCACTTCGGGGCAAGAGCCCTCGAGCGAAATGCAAAGATGGGCACGTCAACTCGGGTCGCCGGGAGCACCGCTGGCGGAGCTGGAGCGGTAGGCCATGACCCCGATTGCGAGCGCGCTGATCAGCGCCAGCAGCCCGAACACGGGCCAGGCGATCTCTTTGGGTACGAGCTGGAAGACCAGCTCGCGTAGGCCGACGACGGCAATCAAGCCGAGGAACGTCTGCATGATGACGGAAGCATAGAGTGCTCTACGTTCGCCCCGTGCCTTCAACCGGTCCCCAAGCAGCGCCCGCTGTTTGCGGAGCAGGGTACGTCGCTGTTCGCAGCGTCGCTGCGACATGGCCTGCGCCAGATAGTCTCGCTCCGTTGTGTAGTGGAACGGGTTGTCGAGCCAGTCGATGTCGAGCAGGACAGCGAGATCCGTGTGGACTCTTTCCAGCTCGCGCTCGGAGGGGGCGGGCTCGAGCAGCGATGCCGCCTCGCGTAGTAGCTGTTCGTTATGCAGCGCTACGGCTTGAGGGATGAGCAGGTACGGCGAGAGTCCAAGCTCGTGCTGTATCACCGGGAGGCTGAACGCCCGATCGGCAGAAGAGATCTGGAGCGTGGTCGAGAGCATTGCCCAGCAAAGACAGTCGGGATCTGCCGAGAAGGTCTGGCCGATGCTATCGGCGAGTTCGTAGCCATCTGTTTCCTCGAAATCCCACTGCGAAGTGAGTATCCCCGATATGGTCTGTGCCATGACCATCAGATCGCCCTCATCTTCGGTGGCAACAGCGAACGCGGAGACCGCTCCGGCTTTGTCTTCATGAAGCTCGAAGACATGCTTCATGAAGTCCATCCACGCGGGGTCTGTGCCTACGATAATTTGAACGGATTGACCCAGGATGTTGGCTCCGTCGCCGAGCTCTTTTTCGGCCCAGGAGGACAAGCTGCTGGTAGCTCCATCGCATTCGAGGATGACTTGATCCCCGAATGGCCGGCCGTCAGTGGAGTCTCCCAGCATGGTCAGTTGAATCACGTCCCAGTCCGAGACATCCTCTTTCGGAGCAAAGATCGTGCTGTGTACGACCCTGCCGTCACGAAATGTGGTCGCAGCTCGGTGCAGGCTGATGGTCAAACGGCGTGGAGTACCAACCCCATCCGCACCGATGGCCAACACCTCATTTTGATCGCCTTCGGCCTGATAGGAGATTGAACCAGGGAATACGAGGGTGGCTGGTCGAGAGCCGAGTACCCTGGTGCGCATGGGGGGGCATTCGCGGCTCGGATAATCCAGGATGTCCTGCTCGAAGGACGCCACGATCGGGCATCGTCTCGGAAGCTTGTCTTCCCGTCGATCCACGGTCCAGAAGAGGGAGACAGCCAGGGAAGGCAGAGCCATGCGTTGCCGTTGGTATCGGAGCTTCCGAGTACGACAGTGTGCGGAACGGATGGAACCGATCATTGACGCGATACAGCTGGGGTCAGAGCCTCTGTGGATGCCCTCGATGAATGACACGAGCGTGCTGGTTGCGACTCGCGCGACAGGGTTGTCGCTTTGTGTGGGAAAGGCCAAGAGCAGCATGGGGAGAGGTTCACCGCCATCGACCGGGGGTTGAAGAAATGGAAGCTCCAGGACCCGACCGCCCCGGGCTTGCATCCAGTCGAGGCGCTTCCAAGCCATTGTGTCGGACTCGAAAGAGCGATGCACACGGGGGTCGTGGACCTCTCCGAATAGGGCGTCGAGACGTCGCCCCCCCTGGGCGGCCAACGCCTTGATGTCAGCAGCGACACGGGTGAAGAGGGAGGCTCCTAGCCCACTCCCTCGGGATGTCTCGACGACAGCGATGTAGGTCAGCAAGCCGCAGCACGCCTTGGGATACCACTCCCACAGTACGGCCCCGACAATCTCGTCTGCTCTGTCAAGAGCCACGGTGCCGCCCAGTGCACTGTCCGGCTCTTCTCCCATGAGCCGTGTGGTCCACAGGGCTGGATCTTCACGCTCTTGGGTATCTGGGAAGCTCTCCAAGTAGAGCCCACCCCCAAACCGAGCGAGCAACTGTCTGCTCTGTTCGTTGGGCCCCAGCGTATACAGCAATGCTTGGTCTTTCATGACTCGATGTCCGTCGCGCGGGAATAGGAAGGACTAACAGCCCGAGAGCAGTACAGATGGGATGAGGAGGCCGGCCCCTCTGGAGCGGGATGCCTGTAGGCTCCCAATGCAATCACGGGCTCGTAGCCCAAAGAACCAGGAGAGCCGGCCATGCGTACAGATAACCAGGTAACGATCGGATTGGACGTGAGCGACAGGTGGAGCCACGTCGCTGTGCTCGATGATCGTGGAGAGTTGGTGCTCCGCGACCGCGTTCAGACCAAGGACAAGGCGCTACGGCGGTACTTCGCGAAATTCAAAGGAGCGCTCATCGCCATCGAAGTGGGACCGCACTCCCTGTGGATGGGCCGCGTGCTCGCCGATATCGGACTGGAGGTCATCGTGGCCAATCCCAGCAAGGTCGCGCTCATCCATGGCAGCGACCGGAAGAGCGACGAGGTCGACGCCGAGAACCTCGCCCGGCTTGCGCGGTTCGACCCCGCTCTGCTCCACCCGGTACGACAGCGCCGCGAAGACACCCAGTCCACGCTGGCCATCCTCCGCTCCCGCGACGTGCTGGTGGAGTCGCGTACCAAGATGGTGAACAGCGTCAGGGGCCAGGTGAAGGCGGCGGGTGGAAGAATGCCATCGTGCACGACCGGGAGCTTCCACAAGCACACCGAGGCCATCCCCGAGATGCTCCATGACGCCTTGGCTCCCTTGATGGAGGTCATCGAGAAGCTCAACGAGAAGATCGCCGAGCGGGACCGCCTGATCAAGG
>Ga0307987_1000257_pt1 | contig 32559 bp, 32 predicted proteins | sample EllFjometagen181_FD_203157 | JGI IMG/M metagenome (GOLD analysis project Ga0307987, IMG submission 203157) | Marine microbial communities from Ellis Fjord, Antarctic Ocean - #181 | ecosystem: Environmental > Aquatic > Marine > Unclassified | place: Southern Ocean | collected 2014-10-08 | reverse complement strand
AATATAAAAAATATGCTTCCAATTCTAACAAGTGATGTTAATTGTTTGTCATTTGCATTTCTATTAATAAATCCTTTATAAATATCTTTAGTAATGGATGTACTGGAAATGAGTACTAATGATGCAAGTGTAGACATCGAAGCAGCCAGAATAAGTAGAAGAATAACAACTGTAAGTGCAGAAGGAATAACTGTAATAAGCATCTCAGGCATTAATGCATCAAATACAGGTTTCCCATTTTCAAACGCAGCTGGGTTGGAGGTCGGATTTAAGAATATTCTTGTAAGAGCACCTGTAAAATAGGCAATTCCTGCAACAAGTAGTGCAAAAACAGATGATGCAAACATGCCAATTTTTACTGATCTTTCATCTTTGATAGCATAAAATTTTTGCAATAACTGAGGCATGGCAAATATTACATCTATCATAGCCATAGGTTTATATCCACCTTGTACAAGATATATCCCAGTGAAAATACTCATGAATAAAAGTACATATGTGGTATGGCATATTAAAAGTGAATTCAAAAAGGAGTATCCTGTCCGATGTAACAAGTAATGCCGAAATCTTCAAATATAGATTTTGCAGTTTGTAAGTCTTCAGGATCCGGAATTGGAAGGCTGTCTGCTTTGAATTCCTTCCCTAAAAGCTGATACTTTTCTCTTCCCAAATGATGTAATGGTAATAGATTTATTTCTCTCCATTTGGTTTCCAAAATCAAGGATGCGATTCCTGATAGATTTACTCTGGCACTATTGAAACCCGGTACAAAAGGAAGGCGAAATACTAATTTACCAGTAAAACTTTCATTAAGCTTTTGCACATTATTAATAATACTTGCATTAGAGAAGCCGGTTCCTATCTTATGCTGATTTGGGTCGATATGTTTCAAATCAAAAAAAATCCAATCAAGATGATCGATAACCATTTCAAAGTTTTTCCACGGCACATTACCGCAAGTTTCGATAGCGGTATGAATATAAGCATCATGACATTTTTTCAAAATTTCCCGGGCAAAATCAACTTGCAGCAAAGGTTCTCCGCCTGTTAAGGTAATCCCGCCATCTTTGCCCCAGAATTGCCTATCTCTTTGAATAACTGCATAAAGTTCATCAACTGTAATTGTGCGACCGCTCAATTGCAACGCATCTGTGAAACAATTATCGACACAGAAATTAGTATGGCATACTTCACAAATAACTCTGTTGATGACCGGCTTTCCGGACATGAGTTGAATAGCGTTGTTAGGACAGGCTTCTTTGCAATTGCCGCAACCGATGCACTTGGTATCATAAAATAATGGGACATTAATTGTACTTATGCCTTCCGGATTGCAACACCAAAAGCAGTTAAGCGTACAGCCTTTTAGAAATATTAAACTCCGTGCTCCGGGACCATCATGAACTGAAAAACCCTGGATATCGAAAATTGTGCCAGATGTATGCTTGGCTACTTCCATGTAAAATCATTACAGGTTATAGCTTGCATATCAGGATATGCTGTTGCCTTATTCATACATAAACCCAAGCTGTTTTCTTTCATCGAGAAGTTTTTACAATGTTTACATTTGGGAGTTTTTTCAAAATCGGAGCAAGCAGGTTCATCTGCAATGATTTTATCTTTTGTTCTTTTACAGATGCCCTTAAAAACGTCTGTTGCTAAAAAATATTTACAGTCTATGTGATTCATATCAAAGTTCCTTTGTATTTTTAAATTTCGGCATATTCAGTTCTGGCAATCACTTCATCCTGGATCTGCTTGCCAAGTTCCACCCAGTATTGTGTAAATCCCGCTACGCGCACCATCAGCCCCCTGTATTTATCCGGGTTTTGCTGAGCATCTTTCAGCATGCGGGAATCAACAATGTTGAATTGCATATGAAAACCGCCTTTCCGCAGATAAGCCCGGATCATTTCCAAAAACTTGCGAGCTCCTTCACGCCCCTGAATAACAGATGGATGGATTTTCATGTTCAACTGCGAATTTTGTGATGAAGCATGATTATAGCAGGTTGCAGAAGAGAACAAAGCATAAGGTCCGTTTTTATCGGTTCCCGGATAAGCCGACACTGAACCATCGGCAAAAGTTGTACCACCAAGTCTGCCGTCAGGTGTAGCCAAAGTAACAGCACCCATCGGACCATGAGTAGATACGGATATTTGACAGGAATATAATGGTTCATCGTAAAGTGATCTATAATTTTCACACATTCCACTGAACCATTCCTGCCATTCTCTGAAGATGCTATCCACATAGTTATTGTCATTTCCATATTTAGGAGCATCAAGGCATTGCTTATAAATTTTGATCCAGGATTGGAAATCTGCAGTTTTAGTTTGTTCCGTAATACTATAAGTACCTGTCTCGGTTGCTGAGATGTAACCAAAGTTTTCTTCCAGGGCTTGTTTTAGTGTTTCAAGCGAGAAATTTTTATCCTCAAAAACGTTCTTTTTCAGCGAAGCTAATGAATTAACCAGATTAACTCCTCCACAAATTTCCACATTGAAGGTGCGGTTATAACGGCTTCCTTTATTGCTGATATCTTTTCCCACTTCCAGACAATCCGGTTTTAACATACTGTTAATAATCGAAGGAGATATTTTGCCCCATACATCGTGCTGGATATTATTTGTTAAGGTCAGCACCTTAACCGTTAAACTGAAATATTCTTGAAACGCTTTCCAGATTTCCTCGTATGATTCCAATTTATAGTCGTGAGCAGGATAGACTCTTCTACCGGTTCGTTTATCCAAACCATTAAATAGAACAGCTTCCAAAACTTTGGGCAGTGAAATGAAGTGAACACCAACACTTGTGGCAGGTGCAGAACCTCCTGGAATATAATGTGTAACTCCATCCAATATAAGCGGCATCCAGCTTCCTGCAGATGTTTCCAGGCAACCACCGATCGACCAGGCTCGTACTTCTTCAAAAGTCATTCCTTCGTTCTTGAAATTGTTAAGCAGAAATTCCATTGCTACTCTGTTATTGACCCAGGCAGGATATCCAGTGCCTATCTTTGTGCATTCGATTCCCTTCAATAAGAATTCTTCAGGCAGTTTTTCATCATATAATAAACTTAGGGTTGGTTGAGGAGTATCGCAAGTCATGGCGGATTCAAGGATCAGCATTTCCAATTCATTCGTTGCGCTTTCACCATCTTTTGTTAATCCACCGATGCAAAGATTATTAAACGTATTGCCGCTTAACACACCTCCGACCACACCCATGGAGGCAAAACAATCTAATTCGGTGAATTTCATTCGCATACATTCCAACAATTCCAATGAGCGTTCACGAGTAAGTATTCCATTGTCCATATCTTTTTTCCAGAAAGGGTAGAGAACTTGCCCCAGTCGTCCGGGAGATAAACCCGAAATGGCATCCTCATTTAATACTGCTACATGAAAAATCCAGACCAATTGTAAAGCATCATGGAAGGTACGGGGTGGATTGACAGCTAGCCATTCAAGACGTTCAGCAGTTTCCAGATATTCTGATTCATTATCCTCATCTTCTTCAAGGGAAGCCATTAATTTTGCTTCTTCAGCATGATTATTGATCCAACTTTGCAGTCCTTCCAACATGGTAAATACAGATTTGTAGAAATATATTCTATCCATACCTGGGTAGCCAGCAGATTCTTTGAGTTTCTCATCACAAATATTTTTTATTCCCTCAATGCCATATTGCAGAGGATAATAATAATTCATCACTTCCCGCCCCTGGGGCAGAGTATAACCGGAATCAAACATACAAATCACAGCACGCATTATTTCTTCTTTTTCATGATAACCGGGAACTAATTGCTCATATTTATGACCGATATCATCGACCGACTTATTGTGCCATCTTTTGGCTACATCTAAAAGTATAGGCATTTCTTCTTTGCGTAGTCCAAATTTGCCGGCAATTGATAGAATATTACCAATACTTTTAGTTACATTGCCACCGCCCTGTCCCATCGTTGTAACTTCATCGGCGCTAACCTTTCCAGCTTCCAGAGCATTTTTATACAATTCGTCCTCATGAGCCATAAAAAAGGCTTCTGAAAGCCAGGGCATTGGATATGAACCGCGTAAGTAATGAGATTTTCCCATAACCAATAATTCACCTGGAAAAATGGCAGGAGTAAGATGCTGGAAACCTGCTTTAAGCGCTTCCGCTCTTCTCACGATTGGAATTTCACCTTCCAGTTCTTCCCATCTCCTGGTATACCAGTAAGGAAATTCTACCGAAGCGGATGATTTGGTTTCAAAATAAAGTTGCCGGGCTTTTTCAACTCTTGGTGAAGGAGATTTACGGATTTCTCTAGTTTGTATTTCGCCTTCAGGTTTGGATCCGTAATAGTTGTAAGCATCGCATTCTAATATAGTTTTTTTCAAATTCATATTTATTCTCCGTTTTAATTATTTAACTCGAAATCGAATTCAACGTCTCCAGCATTTCTTTTCGTACATCTTTCACATCTTCAAAAATAATGCGCGTGATGCAGGAAATTAATGGAATAGAGAGGTTGAACTTTGCGAGTTTATTTATTGTTTTTGCCATGGAAACACCTTCTACAACCATACCTACTTCTTTCAAAGCTTTTTCTCTAGAATAACCTTGTCCCAAAAGTTTTCCGAATTTTCTATTTCGGCTGTTTTCAGAGATACAGGTCGTTATCAGATCACCGATTCCTGCAATGCTATATGCGGTTTTATGATAAACCCCTAAAAATTTCATGATTGTAACAAATTCATCCACTCCATAGGTCATAATAATTCCGAAAATATTCGTTTTAAAACCAAGTCCATCAGCCATTCCCACAGCAATTGCAATGAGTCCTTTTAGGGCAGAAGCAAGTTCCACACCCTTAATATCTCTACTGAATTCAAATTTTAAAAGATCGTTTTCTAGTTTGTGTTGTAATTGGAACAGTAGCGCAACATCTCGTGCTGCCAGTATTGCTTTGGCGGGAAGTCCTTCTGCAATTTCACGGGCAATTGTTGGTCCAGCCAAATTAGCGAATTGAATTTTGGGTAATTTTGCCATCACGGTTTCCCAAACTGTTTTTAATGTTCTATGCTCAACACCTTTGGAAGCATTTACAATAATAAATTCTTCTGCGTTGTTTGCGATAAATTCATCTGTTAGATCTTCAATAAAGCGAGATGGTATGGCAGTAATTACAATGTCATTTTTTTCTATTTGTCTCGAGAATTTTCTCTCAACAATTATATTTTCATTTAATTTTATACCCGGTAGAAATTTGACTTCACGAGATTCATTTATCTCTTGTGCTTCCAGTTCATTAATAGTCCATAAATAAACTTTATTTTTTTGGGAAAATACCATTGCGAGTGTTGATCCCCAATTTCCAGAACCTATAACGATTATTTTACCAAGCTCTTCCATAAATTTACTCCAACCGAATTTAATTAAAACAAGTCTGAAAAGTGTATATTTATAGTAAAGATTTTTTTAGATTTGGGTAATGATTGAAGCTTACGAGTATAGCGAGTAAACGAAAAATGGTGGGTGATACGGGATTCGAACCAGCGACCTCTACGATGTCAACGTAGCACTCTAACCAACTGAGCTAATCACCCACTTAAGGAGTTTAAAAAATTCATTTATTATTTTCCGTCAAGTTTTTGGGGAAATCCCAATATTCTTAATCGTACTCCAATCTTAACTTTTCATTCACTATAGTTGGTTGAATAATTTCCTGCCAATACTCAGATTTCCATGTACCAAGTTTTTCATGCATTAAGAAATATTTCTGCGGAATTGGATGTGTACCATACACAACTTCCAAGCCATATTTTGTTTCAATGAAATTAGTGAAATCCTGAATATATGGACATGGCGGATAACCAACTATAAGTCCGGTTGCCAGATGGATCTTTGTAACATTATTTTTCATCATTTCATCAACTGCATATTCAATATTACCACCCGGACAGCCATCACATGATGTATAACCAACAAGTTCTACATCCATATTTTTGTAACGTGCAAAAGCACCTTCTTTTTTCTGTAATGATCGGAAGCATTTGCCTCCAGCACAGCGTCGATAACGGTCACAAATAATAATACCAATTTTAATTTTTTCTTTCATCTTATTCCTCTACTATATCAAATACACTCATCTGCTTCCGGGTTGGTTTGATATTAAAATGTTTGTATGTTTTCATAGTTGCTTTTCTTCCTTGTGATGTTCTATCCAGAAATCCCTGTTGGATAAGATAAGGTTCATAAATTTCTTCTACTGTTCCGGCATCTTCTCCCAAAGCAACTGCCAGTGTTTTAATTCCTACTGGACCACCATTATAATTTTCAATTAATAATCTTAGCAAACGTTTATCCATATCATCCAGTCCGGCAAAATCAACATCCAACATTTTAAGAGCCTTTATTGCAATATCTTTATTTATAACTCCATCACCTTTTATTTGAGCATAATCGCGAACGCGACGAAGTAGACGATTTGCCACTCGTGGGGTTCCACGGCTGCGACGTGCCATCTCTTTCGTACCTTCCTCATCCAATGGAATATTCAGCAATCCAGCAGATCGTTTAATAATGTGTTCAATGCTCTTGACATCGTAGTAATCTAAGCGCAAAATCAGCCCGAAACGAGCACGTAAGGGAGATGTTAAAAGTCCTGCTCTTGTTGTTGCACCGATTAAAGTGAAGGGTTCAATATCAATTGAGAGCGAGCGAGCTGAAGGACCGCTATCAATAATGATCTCCATCTCAAAATCTTCTATAGCAGGATACATATACTCCTCTACCACATGATTTAATCTGTGAATTTCATCAATAAAGAAGACATCGTTCCTTTGCAGATTTGTTAATATTCCAGCTAAATCTGGTGCTTTTTCTAATACAGGACCAGAGCTTACTTTTACTTCCACACCTAGTTCGTTGGAAATTATGTGAGCGAGAGTTGTTTTACCAAGTCCGGGAGGACCATAAAAAAGTATATGATCAAGGGGTTCATTGCGTAATTTTGTAGCTTGAATGGAAATATCCAATATTTCTTTGATCTTTTCCTGTCCGACAAACTCATCTAGAGATTTAGGACGCAGGGTGCGGTCAAAATCTTTTTCTTCGGGTATATTAGCAGGGTCTATAATTCTTTCTAACATTTATTCCTCTTTTACAGCAGTTTGTTTTTGTATTATCAATCCAAGGGAATAGACGATAATTCCAATAAATTTAACGAATTCGAAGGTTTGTGTCATTATCATCTCCCTAAAATATTCTTAATATACCTCTAGCTGGATAACTCAATTTATTGCAAGAGTTTTTTTTATAAAGTGGGAATAATTCAGATCATTCTTTTAGTGCAATTGTAGCAGGACTCTTTCTCCCGACAATTGGTCCATCCATTACTTTAAATCCAGCAGACACCATATTCTTTCTGATCTGTTTTGCACAGCTGTAAGTACTTAATTTTGCTCCAATTTTCATCTTAGTGTAAATTTTTTTAAAGATTGATTCACTCCACATTTCCGATTGTTTTTTGGGTGAGAACGGATCAAAAAAAACTCTATCAAAAGATTTTTCCGGAAGTTCATCGATTCTTTGTAATGCATCTCCCAATAGAATTTGAATTTTGTTATTGTTACCATCGGTAACATTCAAACTTCCAGCAATATCTTTAAAGGGTTCAAATTCAGTTTTTAAAATATCTGGAATTTCAATATTTCTCATTGCTTCAATTATTTTGATGTCATTTTCTAAAGCGATTATTTGTAGATTTGAATGGTTTTTACAGGCAGCAATAGAGTTATATCCCAGCCCAAAACAGAAATCGAGAATTTTCATCCCATTATCTATTCCCAATGCATTTACATGTTTTCCAAATGCTTCTTCAATTGCTCCAGAAATGGTATGGTAATGTTCATTTGCAACCTCGTTATAGGCTGTGTAAGATCCGTCTTTAGTTTTAACTAATTTCATAATTCTTTACAGTAATCGCTATTTTGTTAAGTCGAGTTACATTACTAACTTTCTAAAACTCTTTGATAAGCTTGATAAATCTTATCATTAGAACACACAAATAAAACTTTTTTGATCTGGGTGTGTTCTTTCATATACTGCCTAACTTCTCTTACAGCTATCTTTGCAGCTCTATCTTTTGGAAAACGATATACTCCACAACTGATTGCAGGAAATGCAATTGAAGCAATATTATTCTGTACGGCAAGATCTAAAGAGTTTGCATAACAGCTAATAAGTAACTCATCTTCTTTTGTCTTTCCACCATGCCAAACAGGACCAACAGTATGAATAATATATTTTGCAGGGAGATCATAGCCTTTTGTTATTTTTGCTTTTCCGGTGGCACAACCACCAAGTTTTCTACACTCTCTCAGCAGTTCATCACCAGCAGCATTATGAATTGCTCCATCAACGCCACCTCCACCTAAAAGTGAAGTATTTGCTGCATTCACAATTGCATCAATTTTTAATTTTGTAATGTCACACTTAATCACTTGAATATTTTCCATAAGTGTAAATTCAATTTTTTCTAAGATAGAAATTGTTTCAATACCCAGTTTTGTAATCAAGTATTTCTGGTAAGAACTTCCCGGTTTATTGGGAAATTTATAGGTTATAAGCTCATAAGTTCTTAAAAGATTTAATGCTCGGTTAAAGTTTCCTGATTTTCCCTTTCGCCCTAGTTTTTCAGTAATAAGTTTAGTTGATGACTCTTGAAGTGAACATGTTTTTAAGATTTGATAATGTAGTTCCGTTAAGTTCTTTGGATCCCAATCAAGTACGAAAGGTCTAGAAGATAAATTAATTTTATTTAGATTAAGTTTTTTCAATTTAGAAAGTTGACCTCGAACTTTTTTATAACGGTTAATTAAATTGTTTGTTGAGTCATCATGGGAAGTAATTGTTTTGGTAGAGTTCAATTCGGGTAAGATTTTATTGGCTAATTGTTTTCCCAGCTCAACACCCCATTGATCAAAACTAAAAATATTCCATATGATTCCTTGAGTAAATATTTTATGTTCATACATTGCGATAAGGTTTCCTAAGGTTCTGGGAGTTAATTGTTTAAAGAGGATTGAATTTGTTGGTTTGTTGCCCTTAAATATTTTGTATGGTAAAATTTTCTTTATTTGTTCTTCTGTTTTCCCTTCATTTTTTAGTTCTGAAATTACTTCTTCCTTTGTCTTGCCGTTCATTAGGGCTTCGGTTTGGGCAAAGAAATTTGAAAGTAATTTCTGGTGATGATCACCAATTGGATTTTGAGAAATTACCGGAGCTAAAAAATCACAAGGTATTATTCTTGTTCCCTGATGGATTAATTGATAAAAAGCGTGCTGTCCATTCGTTCCTGGTTCTCCCCAAATTATAGGACCAGTTTGATAATTTATCTCCTTCCCAGAACGATCTACATTTTTCCCATTGCTTTCCATATTCCCCTGTTGAAAATAAGCTGGGAATTTATTTAAATATTGATCATAAGGCAATATTGCTTCTGTTTCTGCACCGAAAAAATTATTATACCAGACTCCGATAAATGCTAGAATGACAGGGATATTTTTCTTAAAAGGAGTTTCTTTAAAATGGGTATCCATTGTATATGCACCATCCAATAATTCTTTGAAATTTTCAAATCCAATTGCACAGGCAATAGAAAGTCCGATAGCACTCCAAAGAGAATATCTTCCACCTACCCAATCCCAGAAACCAAACATATTTTCTGGATCAATACCGAAGTTTTCTACAGCTTTCACATTTGTGGAAATTGCCACAAAGTGCTTTTTTATATATTCAGAGTTCTTAGCTTTAAATAAAAACCATTCACGTGCAGAATTTGCATTTGTCATAGTTTCTTGAGTTGTGAATGTTTTGGATGCGATGATAAAAAGAGTAGATTCTGGATTTAATTTCTTGAGTGTTTCAAACAAATGAGTTCCATCAATATTAGAAATAAAATGAACATTAATTCCTTTATTATAAGACTTGAGAGCTTCGGTAACCATTAATGGACCCAAATCAGATCCACCAATTCCGATATTTACTATATCCGTTATTGGTTTGTCACTAAATCCTTTCCATTGTCCTGCTATGAGTTTGTTAGAAAAATCTTTCATTTGCTGAAGAACTTTTCTCACTTCTGGCATTATGTCTTTTCCTTCAAACATTATAGGATTAGCTGAGCTATTTCTCAATGCAGTATGCAGCACAGCACGATCTTCAGTTTCGTTTATCTTTTCACCGGAAAACATTGCTTCAATAGCAGATTTTAAATCAGTCTCTTCTATAAGATGAAGGAGCAAGTCCATTGTTTCGTCTGTGATGATATTCTTAGAAAAATCAACCAGAATATCTTCAAAATCGAGTGAGAATTTTTCGAACCGTTTTTTATCTTGTTTGAATAGATCTTTCATCTGAACATTTTTCATGCGTTGAAAATGTTCTTCCAGATTCATCCAAGAAATCGTCTTAGTCGGATTGATCTTGTTTAACATTCTATTTCTCCAAATTATAAATATTTTCAATAACTTTATGAACTACTATTTCAGGTTTGATAAAAGGTGAATAATGATTTCTGGTATAAATCTTTCGACAAATAATTAAGAAAACAATCAACAAAGGAACAAAAATAAAAAGAATACCATTACTGTTCACAGAATTTGTAGTATTTAATTCCAAATGAAAATATGAATAAATTAGGAAACTGATAAAACTAACAATGTAGAATATTATTTTACTACTTAAATGATTGTTTTTTGAAACAAAAGTAAAACAATCATCTTTTTTGTTTATTGATATTATTAAGTTACTAAAAAGTAAGAGTTCTTTTTTTAAATATTTCCGTTCATAAAATGGACGGGATATAGTAATTATTCTATTTATATTGAATAATTCAGTAATAATTTTATTAAAATTTAAGATTTTTGATTTTACAATGATACAATTTTGTTTTTTCTTGATTAAAACATTGTCAAATGATTGTAATTTTACAAATATAATATCAATCATTTTTTCTTCAGAATATTGAAAATTTGAGATATTTTTTTTTTCATTACTAGTTACCAATCACACTAAGTAACCCACTAAAACACGTCTCTCTACACTAAAATCTTGCAACATACTTACTAAAAAAGGTTCTGCTTCAGGATATATTTGCTTAAATTTTTTCAAGCTTTGCACAGAACCATCATTCCAGTTAACTTCAAGTGCGATAAGTTCATTTTCCTTCTGTAAAATAAAATCTATTTCCTGCTTATTCTTTGTTCGCCAGAAATTTATTTTCGTAAGGGAATCAGCTTTTTTGATCAATTGAGAAAAAACAAAATTCTCCATTAATTCTCCTCTGTCAGGACGAAATTCCATTTCACTGAAGTTGGAAACGAGAAAATTTCTAATACCACTATCTATGAAGTAACATTTAGGAGTTTTTCTTAATTCCGTTGCTAAATTACTATGATATGGCTTTATCATTCTAGTGATATATCCAGATTCAAGTGCAGTTAGATAATTTTCCAGGGTTTGTTTATGTAATTTTGTTTCATTCGATAACTGGGTAATATTTAATTCCTTACCCATAAAAACTGCTAATAGTTTAATGAGATGATTGAATTGTTCAGTTTTTTCTAAATTGAAGATATGCCTAATATCCTTCATTATATATGAATTAACAATATCTTCCAAATCCCTTATCTTATTATTTTTTTTCTTTTCAAGTACGATCTTGGGAAAACCACCATAAAGTAAGAACTCTTTTAAAAGGTTTTTTACTTTTTCATTTTCAAATCTTAAGGGATTTTCTTCTAATTTGTATGGATTTATCTCTAAAAGTTTTTTACTCAATACCGTTTCATCTTTAAAAGCACAGAATTCTGAAAAGGTAAGTGGATACAATTCAAATACTATTTTCCTTCCAACAAGTGATTCGTGGAATTTTTTGCGAATCTGTAATGAAGATGAACCACTTAGAATGAACTTATATTTATCCGAATGATGATCTACAAAGTATTTTATTAAACTGGAAAAATCATCAGCATATTGGATTTCATCAATAAAAATGTAGTTAATTGTATCCTTAGCTAATTCTTGTGAAGAAAGAAAAGCGAGAAACTCATTAATCCCTTTATTGATAATGGAAAGATTAGCAGGATTTTCAAGATCAAAATAGAGAGTTCTATCGATTTCAAGTTCTTCCATAAGATGCTTTATTAGTGTTGTTTTTCCAACTTGACGTGCACCTAAAATGAAAATGGCTTCTTTTCGAGTGAGAGTATCCCTAATTTTCTTTTCTAATATTCTAGGATAATATTTCATTTAAACTCCAAGGACAAATGAAATCTCTTTGTAATAATAGTCAAACTATTTTTACACTACGCCGTAATAATAGTTAAACTTTTTTTACAGTGTTCATTAATAAATTCAATACTTTTTTTTGCGATCAATTCTTTATCATAATCCAAAGGAGCAACATGATAAGAATTTTCTAGCCAGATGAGTTCTTTATCTTTTGACCCCAGCATTTTCATTGTAAATGTAGCGCTAATTCTTGGAACTACGTGATCTTCTTTTGATTTGAAAATAAGTACTGGCAATTGTATATCAGGAAGTATTTTCCGTACTTCTTTCAGCATCTGTAGCATTTCGTATACTCCGTTGGTTGGAGTTCTATCATAAGCGATTTCTTGGGAATTTGGGTCTTTAATATCGGAAGCTACGGCAGGAACAGATTTCACGATCTTCCTTAAAATAGGAACAAACCAAAATTTAGGATTTGTAAATTTAGCTGCATGATTAATCAGGATTACACCGCTCATATCAGGATCTTTACCTGCCATAAATAGTGCTAATCCTCCTCCTAGAGATAATCCACATAAAAATATTTTGGAACACCTGTTTTGCAACTTAACAAGCGCGTTTTCCAAATCATCGATCCAATCAGTATATTTTAAGGAATTCATATCCTGCCATTTTGTGCCATGACCAGATAAACCGGGCAATTCTACATTATAACCGACATCAGCAAATTGTTCTGCCAGAAATTCCATGGATGATATTGTTGACGTGATACCATGAATTACAAGCACTCCAACTTCACTTTCTGAAGTATGTGAATATGGTTTGTGAAATTTTGTTAGATCCATTATTTCCTCTGTAATTTTTATTAAGTATCAACATGCAATGGAGACACTATATGTTTAATTTTTCTAGTAAGATTTCTCCTTTTCTTGTTAAATGATATTTTTGGAATCTGCTTGTTGGCTTTTCAGGTATAGTCATTTCGATAAGCTTATTCTTAATTAGTGGGTTAATGACTTGGTCCCTGAACTTGGTCCTATTGGTCCTGCTAGCTACTTTCATCAAATCCGTAATAACTTTGTCTGTAGAGCAGTTACGTAAAACATTCACTTGGTTCCGACTTAGTCCCAACTTAGTCCCAATTGAATCTTGTTTGGTTCCAATTTCAGTATTCGGATGCAGTTTAATAATAGTAAGAAAGTATGTTAAATCTTGATCTGTTTCAAAAATCGGATCCGGTGATCCATTACGTTTTAGAAAATTCCGGATTTTGGGAATTCCCGTCCCTCTACCTTCTGTAAGATGGAGTTCTTTCAAGAAATCTCCGATGCGGCTATTTCTATAATTACGGGCAATAACTCTATTTTTCTGAAGCATCTCATTATTAACCGGAGGAACAGGTCCTGGAAAAGAAAGAATTTCTATACAATCCGGTCTAATATTAATTTCTATGGGGTTTTCTATTTCATAACTTTTATGATAAACAGCGTTTGAAACAGCTTCCTCAATAGCCTCAAAGGGATAGTTGAAGAATCTATCTGCCTCTGCAACTCCTTCAACCTTTCTAATATTTTCTTCGACAATGTTATTCTTAATAAATTCCAGTACATTTCTCAGCTGAATATGAATTGGTCCTGTGAAAATCTTTTCTTGAAATTTATCACCAATTTCATCTTCGTACATTATCAATTCAATTTTAGCACTTCGAAAAAAAATATGTGGTTCATTAGAAAATAAAAGTAACCCAACATTTAGAGGACGAATAAATTCTTTAGGACCACGAGCAATATTCATTCGAATGCAAAGTTCATCGAAGGGGATTTCAGTTATTTGTTCGTAGAGAGAACTATTTATTTCTTTTAAAAATGTAGCGACTTTCGTTAGGTTTAGATCCTTTAATGACGCATGTTGATTTATACGATTATCATATGGTACTTTGGCTGTCAGCTCAATTAATTTTAATATTTCTTGATCATTGGCTTTAATGGTAGAGGACATTTTTCTAATATAGAAAATTTGATTTGATGTTTCTTCTAAAACGTTTGGAGCTTTGTAAGGACGCGTATCTCCAGGAGGAGCCCAGATTACCATAATATGCTTGTTTTGAAAGAGTTCTGGTGAGACAATTGGAAAATAATGCGGAGAAACATAATGACAAATTCGAAGTATTTCTTTTTGAATGGAATCGATTTGATTGGTTTGGATTCCGTCGGGTGGAAGCTGGGCAACTCCATTTTTTTCCGCAATTCCAATAATAATGTATCCACCACCAAAATTATTAAAGTCATTTGCAAAAGCACAGATAGTGTGAAGTACTTTTTCAGGATTCCATCCCTTTTTATATTCAATTCTCTCACTTTCTATGATGTTGCCTATAATTAATTCTTCAATATTTATTGGTAATGCCATAATTACCTCTTTTTTTTATACCCAATCAAGAGATCGCTTAACTGCTTTCTGCCATTTTTCGTATAATATTTTTCTTTTTTTCTCAGTCATATTGGAATTCCAGGTTTTTTTCTCTTTCCAATTTTTCTGCAATTCACTTTCATTTTTCCAATAACCAACAGCTAATCCCGCCGCATAAGCAGCACCAAGAGCGGTAGTTTCGGTCATTTCAGGTACGATAACAGAGATATCCAGAATATCTGCTTGAAACTGCATTAATAATTCGCTGGCTGTCATTCCTCCATCAACTTTCAGCTCCTTGATGTTCAAGCCGGAATCTTTTTGCATTGCTTCAAATACATCTCGAGTTTGGAATGCAGTAGCTTCCAAAACTGAACGTGCAATGTGCGATTTATTCACAAAATGAGTAAGACCTATAATTGTTCCGCGTGCACCTGAGTTCCAATACGGAGCAAAGAGACCAGAGAAGGCAGGAACAAAATAGACACCACCATTATCAGAAACTTTTTCCGCAAGATCATTGATCTCAGACGATTCAGTTATTAAACTGAAGTTATCACGAATCCATTGAATTAATGATCCTGCAATTGCAACCGAACCTTCCAATGCGTAAACAGGCTTTTGATCTTTTATCTGGTATCCAACAGTTGTAAGCAGTCCATTTTTAGAGTAGCAAATTTCATTACCGGTATTTAGTAAAATAAAACATCCTGTACCATAAGTATTTTTTACATCTCCTGGTTGGAAGCAAGTTTGACCAAATAATGCTGCTTGCTGATCACCCAGGATTCCTGAAATTGGGATTTCATTTACAAAAGCGGTTTTTGTTACTCCAAAAATCTCAGATGAAGAACAAATTTCAGGTAGCATTTTTCGTGGTATATCAAGTAATTGCAATAGTTCATCATCCCAATCGAGTGTTTGTAGGTTCATCAGCATAGTTCTACTGGCATTTGTTACATCTGTAATGTGTTTTCCACCTGTAAGATTCCATATGATCCAGCTATCCATTGTCCCAAATAGAGCTTCACCACTTTCTGCTGCTTCCCGAAGACCTTTCACTTTATCCAACAACCATTTAATTTTTGGACCTGAAAAATAAGTTGCAATTGGCAGTCCTGTTTTCTCCCGAAATAATTTCTGATGTTTTTTTAATGAATTGCAAATATCATTAGTGCGTGTATCTTGCCAGACAATAGCATTATAATATGGTTTTCCAGTTTTTTTATTCCAAATAACTGTAGTTTCTCGCTGATTTGTAATACCGATCGCTGCAATTTGTTTTTCGGATATTTTTGATTTTTGCAAAGTTACTTTTATTACTTTTTTTGTGTTATTCCAAATCTCAATAGGATCGTGTTCTACCCAGCCGGCTTTCGGAAATATTTGCTTATGTTCAATTTGATGGGAAGCAATTTTATTGCTATTGTGATCAAATAAGACAAATCTTGTACTAGTTGTTCCTTGATCGATAGCTCCGATAAATTTACTCATTGTTTTTCCTAAAATCACTTAAATAGTTTTCATATTTTTTTACTAACCCTGGGAATTTTCTTAATTCCTTTTTCCCATTTGCTGTGATATCATAAACACCACGATCAATTCTTTGAAACCAACCATAGAAATTACTATATAAAATGGAAAGAGTTTTTTTACTGGAATCGTATTCGCGCAAATTTTTGGCAGATGTTGCGCCAATTATACTTAAGTAAACTGCAATTTGTATTGCATTTTCTTTGTATGCAGTTATTATCTTTTTTTTGTTGGAACCACCAACATTCAAATTTTGGGAACGGTTCTCAACTTCTTTTATTATTGCTCTTTTCCGGTGTTTGAATTTTCTTCTTTGAAATTCTATTGGGTGAAAAACGATCTCAACCGGATTCACAGGATTATCAATATCAACAATAATAAGACCAAGCTCTAAACGCCTGAGAATGTGCAAAATCCCCTTCCAATGCTTTTTTGATCTTTTAGTAGATTTGGGAATTGCAACATATACAGAATCGGTTATGTACTGCCTGTCTGTTGCTTGAATAAATAATTGTAGATTAGCGCTTAATTTTAATTCTACAATGATTAGTTCATCGCCTTTTGTAGCTGTAATATCACAATTTCTAACTTCGGCTCTAACCTTGTAGCCGCTCGTTTCCAAATAGTTTTTTACAGGTTCAAAGAGGTCTGATTCTTTCATTAAAATTATTTCAATAACTCTTTTGACACAATTGGATTTTCTGGGTTCACTTTAAATAGTAGTGCTGTTTTCCCAATAATGTTTACCAAGATGGATTCAGTAGTTTCTGCTAGTTCAATAATCATCTCTTTACGTATATTCCTATCTGAGTGAGCTAATGAAAATTTTACTAGCTCTCGAGCTTTTAGAGCCTCATTCATACTGCTAATAACAGTTGGGGATACACCTTTATCACCAATTTTTACAATGGCATCCAAATGCTGTGCCATAGATTTAAGTTTTGCCTTTTGCTTGTTAGTTAATTCCATTTTATTCTCCATTTTTATAAAATTCTTCTAGCTCAATTCCCAATCCGCAAGCCAAACGGTTCACGAAATTAAAATATGCGATAACCTGAACTATGTCCAGAATTGTTTCATCATTAAAGCCACCCTCACGCAGAAGTAAAAAATCTTCTTCGCTTACGTTACAAGTTTCAGATGTAAGTTTTACAGCATATTCCAACATGATTCTTTCTGCATCTGATATTTTTGCTGAACGAAAATCTTTTTTAAGATGTTCGGTAAGTTTTTTGTCTTTTGTTATTCGATAGAGCGCCGCTCCATGATGAGTAATTCAGTATAAACAACCATTTTTTACAGAGACGACAGTTGCAATCATTTCTCGTTGTGCACGGCTAAGGTTGGATTTCCCAAACATTATACTGCGGTAAAATTGATAATGTGCTTCCATAGCTTCAGGATTCAAACTCTGAACTTTTAAAACATGAGCCATTTTTCTTCCACGTCCGGCAATTGACTCATAAACTTCTTTCAGTTTCCCCGTCACTTTTTCTTCATCTATAGTTTTTATATATGACAAATTTAGTCTCCTATTTAATCTAGTTCAAAACTCTCACCAAACTTTGGAACTGCTACTTTCCAGCCATAAGTCTGCTTAATTTTTTCTGCCATAGATTGACTTGCTTCAGCTTCTCCATGAACCATAAAAACCTGTTTTGGTGTCTTGTTGAAAGGCATCAACCAGGCCAGCATTTCATTGTAATCGGCATGACCAGAGAAACCATCGATCATTTCTATTTGAGCATTTATTGGAATCTGCTTTCCATGAATTTTAACTGTCTCTTTCTTTTCTTGGATAACTCTGCCACGCGTTCCTTCGGCTTGATAGCCCATGAGTAAAATAGTATTTTTTGGATCAGGTAATCTTTGAGCCATATGATGTAAAATTCTGCCACCCGTAACCATGCCGCTGGCTGAAATTATGATGCAGCCTGAACGATTATTATTTATGCTCATTGAGTCCTCTCTCGTTCGGCAAATATGAAGATCTTTTGGGTGAAAAATATCTTTTCCCTGCATCTTTTGCATTCGCGTATTAAGATCAAAATCTTTTATGTGACCTTTAAAAATTTCAAGTGCATTTATTGCCATTGGTGAATCCACGAAGATAGGGTAGGAAGGGATCTTACCATCTTCTTCTAATAAGCGTAGAAGGTAAAGTAATGTTTGAGTTCTGCCAACACTGAAGGCGGGAATTACCAGTGAACCGCCTCTCTTCATACTTCTTTCGATAACATCTACCAGATCGGAAATGGGATCTGTTGACTCGTGCAAACGCTGTCCGTAAGTTGATTCTAAAATTAAATAATCTACATTATAAACTTGATCTGGTTCGTTTAACACCGGGATTTCAGGACGTCCCAGATCACCGCTGAATAGAATTTTACGAGATTTTTCCGCTGTTTTGGTTTTTATATCTACAAGTGCAGAACCCAATATATGACCAGAATCATGGAGTTTAATACGGGTATTTTCTGAAAGTTTGAAAAAATCACCATAATGAATCGGATAAAACAATTCCAGAGTTTTTTCAGCATCCTCTTTTGTGTATAGTGGCATTGCAGGTGAGTGTTTGGAAAATCCTTTTTTATTAGCCCATTTTGCATCTTCTTCTTGTATGTGAGCACTATCTTTCAACATTACTTTACACAGCTCTGCTGTTGCATGAGTACAAATTATCTTCCCATTGAAACCTTCTCGTACAAATTTAGGTAGATAACCACTGTGATCAATATGAGCGTGAGTGAGAAGTACAAAATCAAAAGTTGAAGGTGGAACAGGAAATACTTCCCAGTTTTTTAAACGAACGCGCTTAGGACCTTGAAACATCCCACAGTCGATCAATAGATTTTTCCCTTCGATTTCTAAATGAAAACGTGAACCGGTTACTGTACCGGTAGCTCCATAAAATGTTAGTTTTGGCATATACCCTCCAGATTTAAAAAACAAATCCATTTGATTTTAGTTTATGTAAATTGCAAGGAAATAATATGAATAACTATTTTAGCTTGAATTGAAAATTAGCCTATTTAACTTTCTCCGAAGCAATAATCAGTTTTTCAAATCCGCTGATCTTAGCAATATCCATCACTTTTACAACTGTTCCGTGAGGAGTTGTTTTATCCGCTTTGATCACCAAGCTGGAAGTATTGTTCTCTTTATAATTTTTCTCTTCATTTTTCTTCTATTTGTTAGTTAAGACATAGGTGAAGGAGAAATACTACGGGAAATTTATATGCAGAGGACGAAAAGCAAAATGAGGAAACAGCGGCAGAGCAGCGAAATATTTGTGGCTCCATCTGCTTGAAAGTGAATTGATCCAGAGAATAGAAGATTTAGTAACTTAATCTTCAAGTTGAATGGTAGCAGTTCTTATGGGATATGTTCCAAAATAGCCGAGAGCTTCGCTATCCAGATTGGTATCAGGATTGGCCGGAGCATCCGACATGAAGCCGCCATTGCCATTTGCCAAAGCATCCGAAAGCGAAAAAAAGTAATCATAGTTCTCTTTATTTAATGTAAGCAATTCTATAGTAACCAGATCGTTAACCTGCAACGAATCAACTTGCTGGATTTCAAAATCAAGATAATTTCCATTAGTGAATTCATCTTTGGATAAAATAATATTTTTATCAAGCACGCCATTCCGATATACTCTAAAGCGGTAAAAATCTTCTGATTCAACTCGATCCTGAAAGTAGCAATGCAGAATATAATTCGAATCAGAATTTGGTCCAGGACCATTATTTTCCGAAATTTCATAACTAATCGAATCTATTTCAACAGGAAAGGGCATGATTGATTCTGCAAAATAGGTAATGTTCTCAATTGAAATATAAATGCCGTAAGCATTTCCAGGCATTCCCTGAAGAGTATTTGTATGGTAAATGCCCGGTTCTACTTCAACTAAGTTGTCAGAAATTCCGGTATAATCTTCAATTTGAATCAAGGCATTAGAAATGGTTTGGTATTCGTTTGGTACAAAATAGTCACCGGATTTTGAAAGCTTTACAATATATGGTCCTGTTTGATCAGTAATCACAGCCTCGATAACAGTGCGCGGCTCTGTATCATGCAGATCAATATCGATGACTTCTTCACAAGACATAAGAAAAACAGAAAACATTAAGGCTAACATATAATTTAGAATTGATGTAATTTGCATTTTTGATATTTTTTTCATTCTATTCTCCTAAAATTTGAAATTATAAGTAATGGAAGGAATTATTGGAAAAAGAGTCAATTTTACTGCTTCCGTCACAGTTGGATCATCCTCATTTTCCTGGAATGTAATAGTGTAAGCATTCATATTATAATAGGCATTGTAGACCGAAAAGTTTAGGCTTGATCTATCATTGATCTGATAGGTTGCTCCTAGATCCAAACGATGATAATCTGGCATTCTATCACTGTTTCGATTTCCATAAAGATTAACGGTTTGTCCTTCGATCTGATATTTTCCAATCGGGAAGGTGACTGCATCTCCTGTATAATACACCCACGATGATGACAGTGTCCATTTATCATTCAATTCATAGTTAATCACTAAACTGATATCGTGGGTTCTGTCTTGTTTAGCAGGAAATGTTTCACCAGCATTAATCTCGTCATATCTTCTTTTGGATGTAGACAAGGTGTATCCAACCCAGCCGTTAAGACGACCAAATCTTTTTTTCAGGAAGAATTCAATGCCGTAAGCCCAGGCATCACCAAAAACCAATTCAGCTTCCACATCGGCATTCATCAGCACATCAGCATTATCTTTGTAGTCTATCTGGTTTTGCATGTTTTTATAATAAACTTCGACAGAAGCTTCATATCTGTTTTCATCAAAATTACGAAAATAGCCTAAAGAAATTTGATCTGCAATACGGGGTTTGACTATCTCACTGGAAGGAATCCAAATATCCATAGGTAATCCAGCAGAAGAGGTAGAAATCCTGTGGAGGTATTGCACATTTCGAGAGTAAGAACATTTATATGAACTCTTTTCATTATATCGGTAATTTGCTGTAAACCTGGGTTCAAGATTAGTATAATTTTTTATAATCTCGCCATCATCGTAAGAAGTTGTAGAAATTACTTCCCCAGCTTCATTGTAGGAATTCACAGAAGCTTGACCAAAAGTAGTAAATGCCGTTAAACGCAATCCAAAATCGAGTGTAAATCTTTCTGAAGCAATCCATTCATTAGAAATATAAATGGCATTTTCAAGGGCATTTTTATACTCCAGTTGTGTAGAGTTAGTGGAAGTTTCATCATCTTCATTCACTTTTCCAGGATCAATATTGTGATGTATTACATTGAAACCAAACTTCATTGTGTAGTAAGGATTGGCATAATAATTAATATCTTCCTTGAAATTTATATCAGTAATACCAGAATCAATCTGGGGAATAATACTGGTATTTCCCATACTGATCTGATAGCCATAATTACTGTAAATCACAGATGTGTTTGAAAATAGTTTGTTGCTGAATAAGTGATTCCAACGCAGCGTCATGGTTGTATTCCCCCAATTCATTCCTCTGTTTTCGCCCAAACCTAGTACATCTTGCCCGATGTATCCTGATAGATAAACGTGGTTTTTCTCACCAAATCGATAATTGGCTTTGGTATTGAAATCGTAGAAATAGAGTTGCATATCTTGCACCGATTCATCGGAAGAAAGCGGTAGAAAGAGATCGGCATAAGTTCTTCTACCCGAGATTAGCAAAGAACCTTTTTCAGAACCTAATGGACCTTCCAATGTTAAACGGGAAGCGATTAACCCAATTCCACCTGAAAGTGAATATTTTTTAACATTCCCGTCTTTCATTTTTATATCCATGATGGAAGATAATCGTCCTCCATATTCGGCAGGAGCAGAGCCTTTGTAGAGCTTCACATCCTTAATTGCATCCGAATTAAATACGGAAAAGAAACCCATTAAATGAGAGGCATAATAGACTGGTGCTTCGTCTAATAGAATCAGATTTTCATCGGTGTTTCCACCACGCACATAATATCCTGAGTTGCCCTCTCCAGCTGGTTTTACTCCTGGCATCAATTGATACGTTTTTAAAAGATCCTGTTCTCCTAAAAGTATGGGCACAGTTTTGATTTCCATAGGAGAAATCTTTATGGTTCCCATTTCCGGTAATTCAATATTATCTATCTCAGCTTTTTCTTCTGCTGAAACTGATATACCTTGCAGATGAATTGGCTGAACGTGTAATTCGATATTTTTGGATTTACTATCTGTCAGAATAATTTCGGTCGTGATTGTTTTAAATCCCATTCTACTGTAGCTGACTATGTATTTTCCAGGTGGAACAGAAAGAGAATAAAAGCCATAATTATTAGTTGTTGTTCCTAATTCCAAATCTTTTATTTCTACATTTGCACCCTCCAGTGTTTCACCATTGGCAGCTTCGGTAATCCTACCAAAAATTGTATATTTCATCTTACCTTGAAGGCTATTATCAGCTAAAATCGGAATTGAAAATGTGATCAGGATTAACAGTATTACCATTTTCAAAAATGTGCTTTTTTGCATTTCCAAAACTCTCTTAATATATTTATATCTATTAAAAACATCTAATCTTCTTTTCTCCTTAGTATAATTATATAGACATCAATTCCTTAAAACACTTTATATTTATTGCTATAAAAAATAATCTTTGTGTTTTTCATACAAAGTTGTTATCTACTTAACTTTCTCCGAAGCAATAATCAGTTTTTCAAATCCGCTGATCTTAGCGATATCCATCACTTTTACAACTGTTCCGTGAGGAGTTGTTTTATCCGCTTTGATCACCAAGCTGGAAGTGTCGTTTTTTTCTTTATGTTTTAGTAATGCTTCTTTCAGGTTTTCCAGCTTGAGCAACTCTTTATCAAGATAGATTTCTCCTTCGGAAGAAATTGTTACTGTAAGTTCATCAGTATTTTCCGTAGTTGTGCTTTCTGTTTCAGGTAGGTCCAACTTCATGCCGGGTTGTTCCACGAAGCTAGTTGTGAGCATGAAGAAGATGAGCAGCAACAGTACCACGTCAATGAGTGAAGTGATGCTTATTACAACTGTTCGTGTTTTCTTGGTAAGAAGCCGCATTTATTTTGCACTCCGAAAAGCAATTATTTTCTTGAGCAGATTATTAGAGATATTTTCAATATCCAATATCAAATCTTCTGTCTTCTTGGAAAAATAATTATAAAAAATGAGGGCAGGAATTCCCACAGTTAAACCTGCAGCTGTGGAAATGAGAGCTTCTGAAATCCCACCTGAAAGAGCAGCTGCTTCTCCCACACCCTGCACCGAGATTACATTAAAAACTTTTATCATCCCAACAACTGTTCCCAATAGACCTAGAATTGGTGTTACAGCAGCAACTGTTTCTAAGATAAGCAGACCTTTTTCTAAAACTCTAACTTCTTGTCGTCCATTATCAGAAAGTTCATCCCGCACTGCGAGATAGGATGTCCCCTGATGTTGTAATACCGTTCTCATAAGATTGGAAAGAACACCTCTATGTTGATCACAAACCGAAAGAGCTAGTTTGATATCATCTTCGGAAGTAAGACTGTTGATAACACTTTTAACTTCAGGGACAATAATTTTTTTGGTTCTTAAACTGATTATTTTTTCTATTATTACGGCTAACGATAACACGCTGCAAATTGCTATTGGTATCATCAAATAGCCACCCTTTTGCAGGAATTCAAAAATTTCTATAAACATAATTCTCCTTTTTACTTAACCTTGTAAGGGCTTCTTTCATTGAGTTCTGCGAATTTCTACCTTTTAAGGTTTCTTCCATTTCTATTTTATTAATTTCTAATTTTAGTACTTTTTACCTTGAAATTATTAACTGCAAGATTCATAGAAAGAAACGATTTCAAGGTGCTGTAAAGAGTGCTCTGCAAGATACCATAAATGAAGACTAGTAACAAATTTAATTTTCATTTCTTTTTATTTCCAATAAGATATGAAAAAAGAGCTGTTACTTCTAGATAAGGCTCCGGAAAATTTGCTGGAAGTGGGATAAATGGAGCAGAATATTTTATTGCACGAGTGCTAGTATCATCCAACGCATAATGTGCATCACTACCAACTACTTCCAAATCTCTCAATGATCCATCTTGCATTATCTTAAAGCGAATTAGTGTATTACCATCTATTGCGCCTAAACGGGTGAAAGCATACGGTGGATTAATATGGCTCTGTACTTTTCGCTTTAAATGAAGCAAATAAGGTGCAAAATCCCAAGCATAGGTATTAAATTTCATACCACCTTTATCTCGCGTTGTGCTTACTTCCTGGTTATATTCAGGAGTATTTTCTTTGAAACTTCTTAGTTTTTGTCTGGATTGATAATCTTCCATAAAGGTTGGTTTCTTCTCATGCAATTCAGCTAGGATATCTGATATTTTTTCTTCATTCTGTGATTGTAATTGAGTTTCTTGAGTTTGGTTTGTTTCATTCTCTTGGAATGATTTTTGAGTTATATCACCAGTTTGGAAAGGAAGTTCATTATCAGGTAGATCACTTTCATTCAAGTCAGAAGCTTTGGTGTTTTTGTCAGAAACCAAATCGCTTTCTGCATCAGGAAGCTGATCTTCCACATCAGGAGTTTCAATCAGCTTAAAAGTCAGCCGGTCTTCTTTGGGCAAAGCATCTGGTTGCTGGGGATTGAAAAATACACTTTTATCCATTTGCAATAAAAGCAATAGCAAAATATGTACAATAATCGATAAAACAATATAGATTGAAAGTTTATTTTTCTTCATTTTTCTTCAGCAATTTTCCCATATATTCTCCAGCTACTTTGCGATTTTAGATATTTAAACGTCAATAAAATGCTGAATCTAATTTCCAACTAATTGGATAGTTGTCCAGATATTCAGTCCCTGTTCCGATTGCTGTGTTTTATTAGATGCATCACCTTTCATTCCACCTTTACCCATTCCCTTGCCGCCACCAGACCGACCACCAGATGGTCTATCCCCCATTCCATCCATTTCTTTCATTTGATCTTTCATTGCCTCTTTATCAGGTTCAGGAACTTCAAAACCAAGTGCAATTTTAGAGGTTGGATCGGCTCCAATTGAAGCTGTGAAATCAGGATTATCTGCCAGAGGAATTTTTAATTCGTAAGCAAAAAGCTCTTTTTCGAAGGCAATACCTATTTTAACTCCGTTCAGATTTGCAAATTTGATAACTTCTTTCTGCTCATTTCCCTGACTAATAATTTCTAATTCTTTGGTTATGGATTTTACTGTACGATCCATCATTTTAGGATCCACTTTCCCACTCTTCCGGTCACTTTTTCTCGATTGATTTCCATTTTCTTCCGGCATTTGCTGATTCATTAAATTCTGCATACCTAATGGGAAACGAATTCCATAATTCTTTTTTCTTTTTGCATCATTATTTATCCACAAAGTTAACCCCTGAGACAGAACTTGTCTGGTCAATTCACTAGTTGTTGGATAGAAATAGAGATAAAGAAAATCATTGTCGTTCATAACACCAAAAACAATGTCATGTTTCTTGATATAATATTTGGCATCGCTCCAATCTTCATCATTACCATCTATTACAATGTCATGTGTTTTAAATATACTTTCAACTTTAAATGAATTACATCCGCAGCTAAGAAAAACATATGCGAACATTATCACTGCTAATATTTTTTTCAAAATTTTTCTCCTTCTAAATTTTCTTCTTATTTAAAGGGGAGGTGGGGAGCTTTGCAGCTCCCCTGAGAACAGTCAATTACGATTTTTTTGACCATGTTCGCGTTTATTATGAATTTCTTCTAACATTATTTTGTATTCTTTTTGCTGATCTTTATTTAGCAGCTCAGAAATCTGTTCGTTTATTTCATCCATACTTTTCTTAAACTCTTCCCGATTATCTTTACCTTGAGATTTTTTCTGCCCTCCACGAGGTTTCATTAATTCAAATTGCTTTTGAACAAGTGGACTAATGCTCTCCTGCTGAGTGCTTGTAAGTTTTAATCTGCTGGTTAAGGTTTCCATTATTTGCTTTGCATCCGGTCTGTTCTGATGGTTGTTGTTTTGAGCAAACAGCATTATTATTGAAGCTAACATTATCAGCAGAATTACGTTTTTTTTATTCATCTTTGCCTCCTTATCACAAACTTGAAGACAAGTGATCTGAAATTATCCTGCGGATTATTTAAATGTTTTATCTCTAAAATTTATTTTCCAATACAGAAATTTGTAAAAATATTATTTAGGATTTCATCAGATGTAACTTTGCCGATGATCTCTTCTAACGCTGTACTGGCTTCTTTCAGATCAAAAGCCGTGAATTCATATCCCATACCATTTTCTATGGATTCCAAAGCCTTACTCACCGATTGTGCAGCCTTGGTAACAGCTGCTATTTGCCGTGTATTTGTAAGGATTCCCGAATGTAGTTCTTCTTCAGATATTTCTATATTATGCAACAGGGAATTCTTTAGTTCAGAAAGCCCTGAATTCTCTATAGTTGAACAAATAATATATCCTTTCTTGGCAAATTTACTAAGTTCAGATTCATCAAATTTGTCAGATTTATTGAGAATTTTTATTATTTTATCAGCATCTACCAGTTTTGTAAGAATGTCATATTCTTTTTTGTTCTCATCACCATCAACTACAAACAGGACTTTATGCGAATCCTCAATGATCTCATAAGAACGTTTAATTCCAATCTTTTCAATCTGGTCAGTTGTTTCCCTTAATCCTGCAGTATCAAAAACCCGAACAAGATATCCATTAAGAGAGATAACTTCTTCCAGATAATCACGTGTAGTTCCCGGAATTGGAGTTACAATGGCACGTTCAGTTTCAAGAAATGAGTTAAAAATGCTGGATTTTCCAACATTGGGAGCTCCCACCAAACTTACCTTTAATCCATCTTTGATGATTAAGCCTTCTTCACCAGTTTTAGCAAGTTGAATCAATTCTTTCTGAAGTTTAGTAAGTCCCTTTATTAATTTTTCATTATCCAATTCATCAAGATCATTTTCTAAAAAATCAATTTCAAGTTCAATTTCAGTTCGAAATTTTGTTAATTGGGATAGAAGTTTTTCTATTCGGTTACGTAAACTACCCTCATATTGTTCAAGTGCAGCTAAGTGGAAAATTTTTGTTTTTGCCGTTAGAAGATCTCCAACAGCTTCTGCTTGGGTGAGACCAATTTTGTCGTTTAGGAATGCACGTTGTGTAAATTCACCAGGTTCAGCTAATCTTGAGTTCCTTAACAATATTGAAAGTATCTGATTTGTAATAAAGGTGCTGCCATGGCACGAAATTTCTACAACATCTTCACTTGTATAACTGTGAGGAGATTTAAATATCGTTACAATAACTTCATCCACAAGTTTTCCAGCATCTAATATACGACCAAAAATTGCTGTATGTGATTGTTGATCTTTAAGGCTTGTTTTGCTTTTGAAAATATTGGAAACGATATTTATAGATTCATCTCCGCTTACTCTTAAAACCGAGATACCTCCAATTCCCAAGGGAGTTGAAATTGCAGAAATTGTATCGTGAGAATATTCCATTTTGCTTTATTTTAAAATTGAGATAATCTCTTTCGTAATTTTTTCAGGAGTTATTCCAATCATATCTTTAAGTTGATCTACTGTTCCATGCTCTATAAATTTGTCTGGAATTCCAAAAGAATAAACTTTAACATCTGAATTTGAAAAATGAGATTTTATCGTAGCACCAAAACCACCGATAAGTGCATTATCCTCAATTGTAATCACAGTATGAACTTTGCTTTTTAGATCATCTAAGAAATTCGTATCGAGAGGTTTTAAAAAGCGTGGATTAAAAAGGTATGGGTTAACTTCAGGAAGTTTTGTTTTTAAATCTTGATAGATAAATTCAGCGTCTTCCATAGCTTTTCCTACACCAATAATCGCAACGTCTTTTCCTTCGTGAACAACTTCACCTTTACCAATTTCAATTGATTGAATGGGTTTATCCAAATATTTCGCACAACCTCGAGGATAGCGGATAACAATAGGTCCTTCTTTGTATTCAGCTGCAAACTCCAGCATTGCAGAAAGTTCTTCGGCATTGGTTGGAATAAGAATAAGAAGTCCCGGGATTAGATTGAGATATGAAAGATCAAAAACACCATGATGTGTAGCACCATCATCTCCTACAAGTCCGGCACGATCTAAACAGAATACAATAGGTAATTTCTGTAGAGCTATGTCATGAATTACCTGATCATAAGCTCTTTGCAAGAAAGTAGAATAGATCGCAACAAAAGGTTTAATCCCTTGAACGGCAAGTCCACCGGCAAAGCTTACGGCATGTTGTTCTGCTATGGCAACATCAAAAAAATTATCAGGAAATTTCTTTGCAAAATCGGCTAACCCTGTACCATCAGTCATCGCAGCTGTAATTGCTACAATATTTTTATTTTTTGCTGCTATTTTACAAAGTGTATTTCCAAAAACCTTTGAATATGTTTCACCCTTTTTTTTCTTGCTCTTACCTGTTTTTATTTCATAAGGTCCTAAGCCATGAAAACGTGCCGCATCATCTTCTGCATGCTCATATCCCTTTCCTTTTTGGGTTACAATATGAACAAAGATAGGTCCGGTTAGATTTGTTTTGATTTTATGGAAGATCCTGATCATTCTTGGAATATCATGTCCGTCTATGGGTCCAAGATATTTAAAGCCAAGATCTTCAAAAATGATATTTGGAGCGAGCGAGTTTATCATATTTTCTTCCAGGGCACGAGCACTAAGGATAACTCTTCTGCGAATGCGATGAGGTAGATGTTGAACAAAATCGTAGATCAAGTTTTTTGTGGCATTATATGGTCGGCTAACCAGCATATTTGTTAGGTATGACTGCAAAGCTCCAACATTTTTAGAGATAGAAAAATTATTATCATTCAAAATGACAATCATATCTTTTTGAAGATGCCCGGCATGATTAAGTGCCTCAAAAGACATGCCACCTGTGAGAGCACCATCACCAATTATAGCAATTGCTCTTCCTTTTTCTCCTTTTATCTCTTTAGCTACAGTTATTCCAAGTGCCGCAGAAATAGAAGTACTGGCGTGTCCAACTCCATAAGCATCATACTTACTTTCGAAAATATTATTGAATCCGCTCAACCCATTAAATTGTCTTAGTGTCTCAAATTTTTCATTTCTTTCTGTAAGTATTTTGTACGCGTAAGATTGATGTCCAACATCCCAAACAATTCTGTCTTCCAGCGGATCGAACATTTTGAGTATAGCAATCGCAATATCGGTTGCACCTAAACTGGGAGCAACGTGACCACCTGTTTCAGCTGTGACCTGAATTATTCTTTTTCTCACATCTTCAGCCAATTCCTGAAGTTGTGCAATAGAAAGCTTCTTCACGTCTTTTGGCGTATTTATTTTTTCTAACATTATTTAACCTTTATTTTCTAAACCAAAAAGCACATATAATAAATTGCTTTGTCAATTAAAATCAACAACGCGATCTGTAATCCAGTTCAAAATTTTATCAATTCCTCTCTTCTTTAATGATGAGCAGGAAAATATTTGTTGATCTGCTAAATTGAGTCCAATCTTTAATTTTAATATTGCATCATTTGCTTTTGATTTTGGGATCTTATCAGATTTTGTAGCAGCCACCATGAAAGGAATATTCATAGATTGTAGCATTTGAATCATCAAAATATCTTTGGGATCGGCTTTATGTCTGATATCAACCAAACATACAACGCCTCTTAACTGTTTTCTGTTTTCAAAGAAAGTTAAGATCATTCTTTTCCAGGAATCGCGCTGTGTTTTGCTTACTTTTGCATATCCATAACCAGGTAGATCTACAAAGCTAAAGAATCCTTCCAATTCCTTTTTATCAATTTTAAATCTGATCTCAAAGAAGTTGATCAATCGCGTTTTGCCTGGTTTATTACTAACTTTAGCGATTCCTTTTCTATTTAAGAGAGTATTAATAAGAGTAGATTTTCCAACATTCGATTTTCCGGAAAATGCAATTTCAGCAAAAGCTGTTGGATAATAATCTACAGGTTTAACTGCGCTCTTAACAAATTTAGATTCAACAATTCTCATATTTCAGCCACAGAGTCTCAGAGTGCGCAGAGTTTTTTGTTCGTTTTTCATATTTTACTTTTTTTGTTATCCAAGTATTTTTCTGGATATTCCTTTATTAACTAGCTCTTTATTGAAATTGATCAATAAACCAATTTTATAACTTCCAAGTTTCATATAACTTAGTAGTTGTGCTTCAAATACCGGATCATGTCGATCTACGCTCTTCAACTCCAATACTACTTTATTTTCGACTAAAATATCAATTTTATAAATTCCCAATGATTGATTGCGATAATCAACATTTATGATTTTTTGTCTTTCATATTTTATTCCATTATGTTTCAATTCAATACAAAGGGCTTTCTCATAAATGCTTTCCAACAAGCCGGGTCCTAATCTACGATGAACCTCAATTGCACAACCAATTATTTTTTGGGTTAATGTATTAATCTCTTCTAAATTTCTCATTTATTATTTTCTCTGTGTTCTCTGTGTCTCTGTGGCTAACCCTCAAAATAAACCATTGAAGTAATGTCAGATTCCCAAACTTCAACATCGGTCATTTTGCAGAATGGAACTTCAATTCGCTTTTTCATTTCTTTATAAATGAATTTTGCAATATTTTCGGAAGTTGGGTTTATTCCTTTAAAATGATCCAGCTCGTTTAGATAAGTGTGATCGAGCATCATCATGATTTCTTTTAAATTTTTCTTAACTTCACCAAAATCTATAGTCATTCCAATATTATCAACTTTCTCGCACATAATGCCAATGCGTACTTTCCAATTATGACCATGCAGGTTCTTACACAAACCTTCATATCCATCTAATTTATGAGCAGATGAGAAATCTGAAGTTACATTAAGTTTATACATAACTCCTCCTTACTTCATATTCAAAACAACCTCGAATAAATTTTGAGTGCTTTATTTGTAAAGAACTTTAATAATTGACAAAATGAGGGCTCCTTAGAATTTTCCAAGCTGAAATAAATGATTGATGAGGAAATTTATGAAATGTAATGGTATGAGAAAAGAAAAAACAAAAAATGGCAGAAAAATTGATGTTAAATGCAATAATGAACTTGATAAGCATGCTCTCTTTTGTAATGTGTGTGGTCAACCTACAGGAGCTCTTTCTGGTAAACTTTCTGCAAAATTAAATCATAATGAAGTTTGGGAAAAATTTAAGCCCATTAAATCTCAATATTATTCTTTCTCAATTTTTATTATTCTCACATCATTTTTATTAATTGGTTTGGGAATATACTTTCGTATGGAGTTGGCAGAAAGTTTCAAACTTGATCATTATGTTTTTACAAATCTCATGCTGTTAATCTTAGTTCCATTTACGCTTATCCCATTTGGGTTTAAAGAGAACTTTACTGATGAACCTTTCAGAATTTCAATGTATTTTCAGGCACTTAAGAACTATCCTAAATTTTTCCTATTTGTGCTTGTGAATATACTTTATTTCTTACTTTTAAAAATTCTTTGTACAGGCTATATATTAGGAATTACTGTCGACCCGATCCTTCATCCTGTCAGATTTATTTTAGTTCTTTATTGGATAGCAATAACCTTTCCGGCTGTATTGCTTATAATACGTAAGAAAATGAATATCATAAAAGCTGTAATCTCATGTTACAAAGCAAGTGCGGAAACGCGTTGGCAACAGTCTTTTGTAATGTTCAGGCTTTTTGTTATGAATATTATTGGTGCAGCATTTGCAGGATTAGGACTTCTTGTAACGATTCCATATTCATATATTTTGATCGAAAAATATTATAAAAGTTTGGACGAATTTGAACTTTTTGACTAAATCTAAATAAACAACAGGATAATAATGGAACATTTAAGAATTGGAATTGTTGGAAATATCGGAGTTGGAAAATCTACCTTGGTAGATGCAGCTAGTAAAGAACCATTCAGTGAGATATTACTTTCAACTATTCCAAGTAGAATTGGTGATGAAAAAGTTTACGCTTTTCAAGAAAAATTTAACCCTAAAGTTTTAGATGCTTTTTATGAAGATCCGATTGGAAACGCCTTTATGGCACAGATCGAATTCTTTAATGGTAGATTAGACAGACAGCGTCAGATAGAAGATAGAAAGGGAATTGTATTGGAAGATAGAACCTTAGCTGAAGATTATCATATTTTTGGAATGGCTCAGAAGATCATGGGTAACATGACAGAAGAAGAATTCTTGGCTTATCAACGAAATTATAATCTGATGACACAAGAAATAACAC
>Ga0307987_1000256_pt1 | contig 32580 bp, 19 predicted proteins | sample EllFjometagen181_FD_203157 | JGI IMG/M metagenome (GOLD analysis project Ga0307987, IMG submission 203157) | Marine microbial communities from Ellis Fjord, Antarctic Ocean - #181 | ecosystem: Environmental > Aquatic > Marine > Unclassified | place: Southern Ocean | collected 2014-10-08 | reverse complement strand
TGCGACCCTCAGGAGCGATCTCGGCCGCGTACTGCAAGAAGCGCGGCTGCCACATGGCCTCGCCGACGGTCATGATGAGGATGTAGGGGAAGATGGTCCACCAATAGGGACCCAGCACCAGCAGGAAGGCCGGGGCGGCCATGATGGCGGTGCCGATGATCATCATCTTGTAGGTGTCGGACTTGCGGGTCAGGGCCGCGATGATGGGCACCGCGATGAAGATCAGGATGGGATTGAGATTCGCGGTGATCTCGAAGTACTCGCCGATCCAGCTGCCACCGAAGGCGCGGTTGATGTACTGCGGCAGCACCAGCCAGTTGTAGGTGAACAGGGTCTGCACCGGGATGAGCGCGAAGATGAAGAAGAAGAACTTGAGGTTGCCCAGGGGGTGGCGGGCGATGAAGTTGATGGCCTTCTGCCGACCGCCCCCGGGTAGCACGGCGATGATGATGGGGATGAGCGCCAACACGCCGCTGACGCCGAGGGCCCAGTTCATGGGCAGGCGCCAGAACGCGGCACCGACACAAGCAGCCAGCACCAGCCAGACGTGCCAAGGCAGCGGCTGGTCACCGGTGGCGAAAGCCTCGGCGGCGGCGACATCGGCCTTGTCCTTGGCCTTATCTTCGTCGGACTTGCCGGCTTCTTCTTCGGCCTTGATGGCCTCGGTCTCGGCTTTGGCGGTGGCGATGGCCTTCTCCACCGTCTTGCGGGTGAGGATGAGCACGGTGGCCACCAGGGCCACAGCGGTGACGCCGGTGTAGACCCAGAAGGTGCCGGGGATACCCAGACCTGCGAACTTGTCGTCCCGCAGCAGGAACGCGAAGGTGGGGAGCCAACCGCCCAGGTTCATCAGGGCGTAGAGCATGGCGAAGCCCATGGCCGCGGTCTTGGGCGTGGTGAACTTGCGCACCGCCGCGTAGGCGGTGGGCTGGTACAGGCCGTAGCCGATGACCACCAGGAAGATGCCGGCCATGGTGACCAGGTGCAAGGGCGACCACAGCCCGTCGGGCTTCAGTCCCAGCACGGTGGGGGCCGCAGAGATGATGATCCGGCCGCCCAACAGCAGCGAGAAAGCAAGCAGAATCGACTTGCGGATGCCCCACTTGTCGCAAACCCAGCCCAGGGCCACCATGGACAGCGTGATGCCCGCGGTGAGCACCATGACCATCATGTGGGACCACTCGTCCACGTGCTCAACACCGACGAAGATGAAGTCCGAGAAGTGCATGGCCAGGTAGCCGAGCATCCCGAAGTACACCATGCCCTCGAGCACGTAGGCCAGGTTGATGCCCCACAGGGCCCGCGGCGCGTTGAACACGTCGATGAAGGGCTGCACCAGCTCTTTGAAGAGCGTGGTCAGGAGTCCCTGCTCTTCGGTTTCCTTTTGCTTCAGATCAGCCATGGTCCACCACGAGTAAAGAGGGGTTCTGCGCCCGCTCTTTCACGCGATGAACGGCCGGTGTCAACCGGCGTGGAACAGCTATCGCCGCCGCCCCCGCCGTGTGGGAAACCGCAACCCCCGGATGAAGGAATAGCTGGGGGTGGCCGCCAGGATCTCGTGGACCGCGTCCACCCCGATCATCTCGGCGGCGAGGGCGCACTCCACCAGCTGGTCGGTGTTGGACACCGTGGTGTTGTCGGTGCAGATGGCCACAGGCACGCCGGCCTCGAGGAAGGAGACGATGGGGTGGGGCTCGCCCCGCTTGGCGGCATTGGTCTGGTAGTTCGAGGTGATGCAGCACTCGACCACCACCTGATCCCGTGCCAGCCGGCGCATCAGCGTCTTGTCGCCCAGGGCCGCGCAGCCGTGCCCGATGCGGGTGGCGCCGATGTCGTCGATGGCCTGCCAGACGTAGTCGGCGGCGCCGTCTTCGCCCGCGTGCAGGGTGAGCCCCAGCCGGCCCTTGCGGGCGATGTCGAAGGCCTCGCGGAACAGCACCGGGGGGTTGCCACGTTCCGCCCCGGCGATGTCGAAACCCACCACGCCTACGCGGTCGTGGAACTGCTGGGCCTCGGAGATGGCCTGCCGGGCCAGGATCTTGGCGATGTGGGGCCCGAAGTGCCGCATGGCGATGACGATGAGCCCGCAGCGCATCCCCTGCAGCTCGCGCTCGGCGCGGTTCATGCCCGACAGCACCGACCCGATGGACTGGCGCAGGGTGAGCCCAGCGTAGGTGTGGATGTTGGGCGCGTAGCGCAGCTCGAGCCCCCGCACGCCCTTGTCGTAGGCTTCCTTGGCGATGGCGAAGGTGGCTTCCGCGATGTTCTCGTAGAACTGGGTGACCCACAGCGGGTAGTGGAACTTGTCCAGGTAGTCCAGCAGGGAGCCCTCTTCGTGCTCCTGCAGCACCAGCAGCCGCTGCATCTCGTCGAAGGTCTTGACCGGCGCCAGGCCCTTGGCGAGCATCAGCTCCCAGGTGAACTGGGCGGGCATGGAGCCATCGACGTGTTGGTGCAGCTCCACCTTCTCGATGGGCAGGAAGTCCTCGGGCTTCGGGGCGCTGGACACGGCGAGCTCCGGTGCGGTTAGTGGCCGTTGCGACGTGACTTTTCGACGACCAACGTCAGCGGGGGGTCGCCCGGGGCCACCACCAGCAGCTCTCCACCCACGTGGTAGACCCCGGCGGGCAGCAGGCCATCGAAGGAGCCGTGGTCTTCGAGCTGTTCCTGGACATAGAGCACCGCGGCGCGGCGGTCCGGAGCGAACGGCATGGACGTGGGCTCGAGGGGAGCCGGGTCGCGGCGCTGGATGACGACGGACACCCGGCCGTAGCTCTGCTCGAGATCGTTGAGCCACTGCACGGCTTCTTCGTTGGGGCCCGCGGCGATGGCCAGCTTCAGGCGATCGTGCACCGCCAGAGCGTTGCCGAGCTGACGGGCCGCCCGGGCGCCGTGGAGGTGGTCTTCGCACAACACCGCCACACCTTGCTCGGTGAGGCCGAGCATCTCCTGGTAGGCGGCTTCCACACCCTTCCACGCGTTGCGCCGCAGGAACTGGGAGATCTCTTCCTGGAGCTGGACGTAGCGCTCACCGTCGACGGTCTTGGTCTCGAGCTCACCCCGGGGGCCGGTGTTGGCCACATCGATGAGGGCCTGGGCGTCGGCCAGTTCCGGTACGGCCAGCCAGCGGGTCATGTGGTCGACCTTGACCGACGCGATGGCCCAGCGTTCCACGAAGGCTTGGACCGAGGCCAAGGCATCGTCGCCGCCCATGCCATAGGCACCGAGCACCGCCTGCCAGACCGCAGCGGCGTCGGCGCGGAGCATCTGCTCGCTCTCGTCGAGCTCGTACACGCGGGTGGCGACACGACGCTCGGACGCACGCCAGACGATCTCGGCCAGATCGGGAGCGAACTCGCCGGCATCGCTCAGGGTGACGCCCTCGAGGGCGCCCCAGCCAGCCGGGGTATCGTACTGCTGCGCATCGAAGGTGCCCACCGCCTGCTGAACGTAGTCGAGGGCTTCGAGGGCGGTGATGCGCTTGTTGTCGTCTGCATCGGCCCAGCCCCGCAAGGCGCCCAGCAGCAAGTAGGAGAACGTGGGCTGACGCAGATCGGGCAGCGAAGCGAGGGGGCGGCCAGTGTTGGACGCCAGCAGTGCCGTGGCGCTACCACGGGCGTGGAACGACGGCCCGGGCTGCAGCATGGTGGGGGCCACCACGGCGCCGGGCAGGGACGCCGAGGGGGGCGCGAAGGCGGTGTCGAGCACCAGCAAGGAGCGCTTCTGCTGGCCTTGGTCCAGGGCTTCCATCAGGCCAGAGAGGCCGAGCCCCAGAGCACTGGCGGCGTCGGCTCCGGGATCAGCGTTGGTGCACAGCAGCAACGCGTCGGTTCCGCTGGACGACAGAGCCCCGCGACCCACGAAGACCACCCAGAGCGTGCCACCATCGGTCACCTGGCCCGCAGCGTTCGCCGCCGCGCGACGGATGTCGGAGCAGGTGGCGTCGTCGTCGGTGAGCAACACCAGCTTGTCCGAGGGCACCCCGTGGGTGTTCTCGAGCCAGTGGGACCACTGCCGAGCGGCCAGCGCTGCGCCTCTTAGGTCGGGGTAGTGGTGATAGCTCTCGACGCCCACCACCAGCGCCGCATCGCGGGCCCCCACCGCCGTGGCGGGCAGGGCCGTAAACTCGGGCCACACGCCTTCGCCATAGGTCGCCGCCGCCGCAGCCCCCAAGGGGAGCAGCGACAAAAGGGGTACCAGAGTCAACGGGATGAGTTTGCGCATGATGGAGACAGGGATCCAGGAGGTTTGTTTATTCGACCCACGCGCCTCGTGCATGGAGGATCCAGCGTGGTACCTTCGGAAGGCCTGGCAGCCTTGCCTTCTTCCCTGGAGTGAGCCCATGCGCGCCCTCTCTGTTTCCGGCTTCGCCCTTGTCTTGCTGTCCATCGGCTGCAACAAGGCGCCCAGTGCCCCCGCCATCACCATCGATCCAGAACTTCCTGGAACCGGTGACAACCTGGTGGCCAATATCACCAAGCAAGCTGTCGACGAAAACGCCAAAGACAGCGTCGCCTACTCCTACACCTGGTACCAAGACGGACTGGAACGCGGGGATCTGCGGGAAGACACGGTGCCTGCCAGCCTGACCACCAAGGGCGAGCTGTGGGAGATCGAGGTCACCCCCAGCGACGGCAAGATCCCTGGCCCCGTGGGCGCCGCCGCCACCACCATCGCCAACACCGCCCCCAGCGCCACCGCGGAGCTCTCCCCTGCCCTGCCCGTGGCCGACGACGACCTCGAGGCCAGCGCCACCGGCACCGACCCCGACGACGACGACGTCACCTTCGCCTATTCCTGGACGGTGGACGGGGTCGACAGTGGCCACGCAGGCGACACCGTGCCCGCAGTGGACACCATCCGCGGACAGGTCTGGGAGGTCACCATCGTCCCCAACGATGGCGAAGACCTGGGCGAGCCGATCACCGCCGGTGTGAGCATCGACAACACCGCCCCCTCGATCAGCGTCGCCGAGCTGGCCCCAGAGCCGGCCTTCGAGACCACCACGCTCGAGGCCCTGTTCGTAGCCGATGACATCGACGGCGATGCCATCTCCGCCAGCTACGCCTTCTACGTCAACGGCAACCTGGTCCAGGACAGCACAGACCCCACCATCATCGGCGACCACTTCGACAAGGGCCAGCAAGTGCGCGCGGTGGTCACCCCCACCGACGGCTTCATCAACGGCAACCCGGTCACCACGAACACCGTCGAGATCCTGAACAGCCCGCCCACCTACATGTCCGCCACCCTGGACCCCGCGGACATCTACGAAGACAGCACCGTCAGCTGCCTGGCCGGAGCCTGGAACGACTTCGACGGCGACCCCGAGGGCAGCAGCACCGCCTGGTACGTCGAGGGCAGCCTGGTCTCCAGCGACCGAACCATCGACGGCGGCAGCTTCGACCGGGGCGACGAGCTGTACTGCGAGCTCACCCCCCACGACGGCGAGCAAGCGGGCGACCCGGTCACCAGCGAGTTGGCCACCATCCGGAATACCGCCCCCAGCGTCGCCAGCGCCACCCTCAGCTCCACCAGCCCTTCGGCCTCGGAGTCCATCACCGTGGCCGTCGCCGGAGCCAGCGACGCCGACGGCGACAGCATCACCCTCGGCTACGCCTGGTACGTGGGGGGCGTGGTGGTCTCCACCCTGCCCTCCTTGAGCGGCGCTTCCTTCGTCAAGGGCGACACCATCTACGTAGACGTCACCCCCAGCGACGGCCGCGACGACGGCGCCACGGTCACCAGCGACGTCGCCACCGCGGTCAACAGCTTGCCGGTGGTCACCAGCCTGCTGGTCAGCCCCACCACCGTCTACACCGACAGCGACCTGGTGGCCTCGGCCGCCACCAGCGACGGCGACGGCGACAGCGTGAGCCTCAGCTACGCCTGGTATGTGGCCGGCAGCGTCGTGGGGGGCAGCAGCAACACCCTGGCCGGCGACACCTGGTTCGACAAGGGCCAGCGCATTGACCTGGTGGTCACCCCCAACGACGGCGAGAGCGACGGCGCCACCGCCGCCACCAGCCCTGTCACCGTGCTCAACACCCTTCCCACGACCCCCACCATCGGCATCACCCCCACCGAGCCCGAAGGCGGCACCGACGAGCTGCTCTGCGAGATCCTGGCCGAGTCCTCGGACCTCGACGGCGACACCGTCACCTACGGCTTCTCGTGGACCAACAACGGCGCGGTCCACACCGGAGCCCAGGTGGACGACGCCACCAGCAGCATGGTGCCCCCCATCGCCACTGACGACAACCAGACCTGGATCTGCAGCGCAACCCCCGACGACGGGGAAGACGCCGGGACGCCGGGCCAAGCTTCGGTAGACATCGGCGAGGGCGGCGGTGTGGAGCCCTGCGTCTTCCCGGACGACGCCCTGGCCACCTCCACTGGCCCCGCCAGCGGCACCTTCAACCCCTACCTGTTCACGGTGGACTTCATCGGCACCATCCACAGTGATGTGGTCTACGACTGGGAGAATTCCAGCGGCGACCAGCCCGCGTACATCGAGTTCGAGTTCTACGACTCCATCGGCACCTCCATCTGCAGCGTCTACTACGACCTGGACAGCGCCACCCCGGCCTACGGCTGGAGCACCTCCAGCGGCGGAACCCTGTACGGCCAGTGGGAGGTTCCCCTGGTGGGTGGCTACACCACCTGCCCCGCCATCAGCAGCACCACCTGGGGCACCCGCGACCTTCGCGACCTGCTCGAGGACTGGACCTGGGGCGTGGGTGTGGGCGAGATGGTGGACCTGGCCAGCACCCTGCCCGCGGCGGTGGTCTCCGCCGGGCTGGACTGGACCCACGACTGGGCCCCCTATGTCAGCTCCATGTACGTCTACTCCGACCTCTACGGCCAAGCCTACGAATTGGGCTGGGCATGGGGCTGGGAAGAAGAGTGCGGCGTGCTCACCAGCGACACCAGCGGCGACGGCATCAAGCTGAGCTCCCCCACGGGCAGCCCCTTGAGCGACGCCACCTGGGACGGCAGCGGATGGTCCCAGTTCTATGCGTCTGCGTTGGTGCCCTAGGGAGTGCGCCCCAGCAGCCGCCCCTTCACCCGCTCCACCACATGGTAGATGGCGGGGCAGGCCACCAGCACCAGCAGGGCTGAGCTACCCACGCCACCGATGCTCACCAGGGCCATGCTCTGGCGCAGCTCGGCGCCCGGGCCGATGGCCATGGCCAGGGGGATCATGCCGGCTACGGTGCTGAAGCTGGTCATGAGGATGGGGCGCAAGCGGCGCACGGCGCCTTCCTCGAGGGCCAGATCCAAGGGCTGTCCCTCGGCACGTTGGTGCCCCGTCTCTTCGAGCATCAGGATGGCGTTGTTGACCACGATGCCCACCAGCATCACAACGGCCATCAGGCCGAAGATGTCCAGCTCCACGCCGGTGGCCGCCAAGGCGAACAGCACCCCGATCAGGGCCAGGGGCAAGGTGACCAGGATGGTGAAGGGGTGGACCAGGGACTCCAGCAAGCCCGCCAGCAGCATGGTGATCAGCACCACCGCCAGCAGCAGCGCGGCGCCGATCTCGCCGGCGGCCTCGGCCCGCTGCTCCTCTTCGCCGCCCACCCGGATGGTGTAGCCCTCAGGAGCGTTCAGCAGCGCCACGCCTGTCTTCAGCTGCTTGGCGGTGTCTCCGATGGCCCCGTGGCTCAGGTTGGCGAACACCGTGACCCGCCGGGCCCGCTCCTGGCGGGCGATGATGGTGGGGGCCTGAATCTCCTCGACACTGGCCAGCTCCCGCAGGGGCACCTGGGCGCCCGATGCGGTCTGGATGGTGGTGGCCCCCACCGCGCTCAGATCGTCGCGCCAGCGCTGCCCCAGCCGCACCCGGACGGCCTGCTCGCGGCCCTCTCCACGAAGGCGGGCCTCGCTGTCGCCCTCTATGGATGCCCGCAGCAGCATGCCGACCTGGGCGGGGCTGACCCCAGCAGCGGCCAGCCGGGCCCGGTGGGGCACCACCTGGATCTGGGGTCCCTGCTGATCCCCGCTGCGATCGATATCCACCAGGTTGGGCAGGCTGTCCAGCAGAGCGACCACACCGTCCGCCAGATCAGCGATGACCTCGGGCTCTGGCCCCATGACCTCGATCATCACGTCATCGCGGATGGCGGACTCACCCGCGCCCAGCTCCTTGAGCATGAGGTCGGCCCCGGGGACCGCCACGGCCAGCTGACGCCGCAGTTGGTCCATGACCTCGGCCGTGGAGCCTCGCTGCTTGGCGTCCACCAGCACCACCTGGCTCTCGGCGCGGTTGCGACCCTTCATGGCCCCGAACAGGGTCTTGAACTGGCCGACTTCGCTGTAGACCAGATCCACCGACGGGTGGGCCAGCAGCACGGCCTCGGCCCGGTCTACGGCCAGGGCGGTCTGTTCGATGCTCGCATCCTTGGCGAGGCTGATCTGGGCGATGAAGAAGCCCTGGTCGGGGTTGGAGATCCAGCCCAGGGGCACCACGGGGCCCAGCAGCAGCACCGCCGCCGCCAGCAGCGCCGTGAGACCGCCCAGGGTGACGAAGCGGTGACCGATGACCCAGCGGATGATGCCGCGGTATGCGCCCTCCGTGCTGGCGTAGCCGCGGTCCCAGGCCCGGGCCAGGGGGCCCACAGGCATGGTCGAGGGCTTGCCGGCCACATTGCGGTACAGCAGCGCCGCCAGCATGGGGGTCAGGGTGAAGCTCATCAGCAGCGCCAGCACCATAGAGAAGCTGACGGTGAAGGCGAACTGCACGAAGAAGCGGCCCGCGATGCCCTGCATGAACGCGATGGGAGTGAACACCGCGATGTTGGTGATGGTGGAGCCCAGCACCCCCAGGAAGACCCGGGCCGTGCCCCGGTCGGCGGCCGCAGCGGCGTCGGTATCGTGCCGAACCTCCCGCGCGATGCTCTCGAGCACCACGATGCTGGCGTCCACCAGGGTGCCCACGGTGATGGCCAGCCCCATCAGGGTCATGTAGTTGATGGAGAAGCCCGCCAGGTAGACGAAGGTCAGGGTCCCCACCAGGGAGCAAGGGATGGAGATGGCCACCACCGCCGTGCCCCGCCAGTCGTGCAGGAACAGGTAGAGCAGCCCCGCCGTGAGCAGCACGCAGAGGGCCAGGGTGCTGATCAGGCTGGTGATGCTGGACTGGATCGCCTGGCTCTGGTCGAAGAACACGTGCAATTCGGTGCCCGGGGGGGCGCGGCCGCGGATCTGCTCGAGCTGGGCCATCACCGCGCGGCCCAGGGCCACGGTGTTGGCGTCGGGGCGCTTGCCGATGGACACACCGATGGCCTGAGCACCCTGGATGCGGGCGAAGGTGCTGCCCGGGCTGGTGCCTTCGATCACGTTGGCCACGGCCGACAGGGGCAGGCGTTCACCCGTGGGGGCGGTGATCATGGCCTGCTCGAGCTCGGCGACGGTGGAGTAGCTGGCGGCGAGCCGCACCGGGATGGCCTGGTCCGCGTTCTCGAGGGTACCCGCGGGGATGTCCACGCCCCCCGCCCGTACGGCCTCGATGACATGACCCAGGGTGAGGTGGTGGGCCAGCATGCGGCCCTGGTCGACCTCGACCTGCACCTCGCGCTCCCGAGCGCCGGTGAGGTCCACGGCGGCCACCCCGGGGATGCGCGCCAAGGGCTCGCGCACGCTGTCCTGCACCCACTCGGTGAGCGCTGGCAGATCGCCGGTGCCGGTGACCGCGACCTGGATGATGGGCACCGAACCAGCGCTGATGGGCTTGATGAGCGGACGCTGGGCACCGGGGGGCATCTCGCCCCAGGCCTCGTCCAGGGAGGCGCGGATCTCTTCCACCGCCGCCTCCACATCCGAGCCCATGTCCAACTCGAGCAGCAACCAGCCCACATCGGGCATGGCCGTGGCCCTGAGTTTCTTGAGGTGGTTGACCTCGCCCAGGGCGTCCTCGAGGGGGATGACGATGCTGTTCTCGACGTCTTCCGGAGCGCTGCCCGGGTAGATGATGGTGACCATCACGTAGGGCAGATCTACGTTGGGCAGCAGCTCGATGGGCATCTTGGGTGCCGACACCAGCCCGAAGACCACGAAGAAACCCACCACCATGGAGACCAGCACGGGCCGGCGCACGGAGAGCCGGGAGAGCCACATGGGGCTAGTCGACCACGATCAGGGGCTGCCCAGGGCGGGCGATGTGCTGCTGACCCAAGGTGACTACCCCATCGCCCGGCTGGAGCTCGCCGACCACGGCCACCCAGCGATCGTCGTGGAGCCCGGCCTGCACCGGCACATGCACGGCGTCGCCATCGGGGCCCAGCGCCCACACGCCCAGCGTGCCGTCGAGTTCCACCAGTGCACCCCGCGGCACGGCCAGGACCGGCTCGGCGCTGCCAGCCTGCACATCCGCCTCGACGGGGAAGCCTGGCAGCAGGTTGAGCTCGGGGTTGGGGACCTCGACCCGCAAGCGGAACTGGTTGATCACCGGGTAGGCACCCAGGGAGCGTTCCACCACGGTGCCCTCGAAGGGCTGGCCCGGTAGGGCGAACGACCGAACCCGCACTGCCATCCCGGGCTCGATCAGCGCCACGTCGCTGGCCTCGACCATCAGCTCGATCATCACCGAGTCGATGCGCGCCACCTGCATCAGGGGGCGGTCGTTGGGGACCATCTCGCCGGGCCGGAAGTCGATGCGAGTGACCAAACCGGCGATGGGCGCGGTGATGAACACGGCAGCCTTGGCCGAGTCGAGCTGGGCCTGAGCCGCGTCGGCCTTGGCCTGAAGCTGGTCGAACTGCTGTTCGGTGATGGCGCCCTGTTCGAACAGTGGACGCATGCGCTCGAGCTCGGCCTGCAGGGCCTGGTGTTGCACCTCGAGGGGCTCGTAGGGGTAGCCCAGGGGCGACAACGACACGGTGCGCATGGTGGCGAGCTGCTGGCCTCGGCGGACCTCGTCCCCCACCTGCACATGGAGCGCGGCCAGGATGTTGGGTGAGGTGACCACCACCTCGGCCTGCTCGATGCCTCGCACGGTGCCGTACAAGGCGATGGAGCGGGTGACAGGGCGAAGCTCGGTGGGGGTCAGCTCTACCGGCACACCGTGGCGGAGCTGAAGATCCTGCTGGGAGGGCGTGGGGGCTTGATCGCTCTCGGCACGCAGGATGCGCAGTGAGACGAACAACGTCACACAGCAGAACAGGAACAGGATCGCGCGCAGCCAAGCCTTCATGCGGAAGAGCCTATCCCACTTCCACGCCAAAGCTCCGCAGGAGCTGTCGCGCCGCCAAGGTGGGGGTGAGGCGGCCATCCAGCACGTCCCGCTCCATGGCTGGCAGGCTGGCCTTCACCTCGCCATGGTTGCGCAGAGACGCCAGGAGCTGCTCTTCGACCATGGCCCACATCCAGCGCAGGCGCTGTCGCTGGCGCTTCTCCTGCAGCGCACCGTGGGCCTCGAGGGTCTGGCGATGGTCGCGCACCCGCTGCCACAGATCTTGCAGCCCCGTGCCCTCCAATGCACTGACACAGAGCACCGGGGGCTTCCAGTGGGGGTTGACCCGCTGCATGAAGTGGGCCGCGGTCTCGAGCTCCTGCCGGGCCTGCCGAGCGCGGATGAGGTTGTCGCCGTCGGCCTTGTTGACCGCCACCAGGTCGGCCAGCTCGAGGATGCCGCGCTTGATGCCCTGAAGCTCATCGCCCGCGCCGGCGATCATCAGCACCAGGAAGAAGTCCACCATGTCCGAGACCAGCACCTCGCTCTGGCCCACGCCCACGGTCTCCACCAGCATGATGTCGTAGCCAGCGGCCTCGCAGACGATCATGGTCTCGCGGGTCTTGCGCCCCACGCCCCCCAGAGAGCCCGACGAGGGTGAGGGGCGCACAAAGGCGCTGGGGTGGGTGGCGAGCTGATGCATGCGGGTCTTGTCACCCAGGATGCTGCCGCCGCTGACCCGACTGGAGGGGTCCACCGCCAACACGGCCACGCGGTGCTGTTGGTCGCAGAGCCAGCACCCCACCGCCTCGATGAAGGTGGACTTTCCCGCGCCGGGGACGCCGGAGATGCCGATGCGGTGGGCCTTGCCCGCGTGGGGCAGCAAGCGCAGCAGGAGCTCCTGGGCCTCCCGCTGGTGGCGGGGGCTGTTGCTCTCCACCAGGGTGATGGCCCGGCCCAGGACCGCGCGGTCGCCCGCCAAGACGCCCTCGACATAGGCGTCGATGGACAGGCGGCGGCGGGGGGAAGGGGTAGGACGCATGGGTGGACTCTAGCACGGAAGGGTTGGGCGCAAGGATGACCCTAGGCCCCAAAACCGTCGTCGACGCCTTCCGGGTCCACGGAGCGGGCGGTGTTCACCTGCACGGACAGCGGGTGATGCCTCGTCGGCGCGAGGGTCCCCTGCCCTGCGTGGTGCTGCTACCGTGCGGCATGACGGACCACCCCGAAGCCTGGATCGAGTCGGTATGGGAGCGGGTGGGAGCCGTCTGAGAACTCAGCGTTTTCGCGCTACCACCTGCGCGTCGATGATGGCCACCACACCCTCGCGCCCACCGCTGCGCCGAGCCCGGCGCCTCAGCCTACGGTACACCCGTGGGGGGCTGTCCTGGTCGTGGTCGAACACGTCTTGGGCAAACTGCGGGTCGTCACTGTCCACCACCAGCAACAGCAACGGGGTGGTGACCGGCGCCCCGTGATCGAGCAGCGCCAGCACCATGCGTCGCCAGTCCTCGGTCTCGGAGTAGTAGCGGCCGGACAGCACCAGCTCACCGGCCTCGACGGGCCATGCCGCCTCGGCCTCGCCGATGGGAGCCCCCAGCATCAGCAGGGACTCGGTGATCTGGGGGTGCCACGCCCAGAGGGCGAGCACGAGCGGACTCGCCACACCTAGGCGCTCCGATCCCGACAGGGGAGCCCCCGCGTTCACCAGCACCCCGGCCTGGTTGGGCCGGTTGGACCGCGCCGCCTGGTGCAGAGGGTGCTCACCGCGCTGGTTGGTGGCGGTCACCTCGGCCCCCGCCGCGATCAGCAGCTCGGTGCAGCCGGTGGTGTCCTTCATCGCCGCGAGGTGCAGCGCCGTGTTGCCCAGGTGATCCGCATGATCCAGCAGCACACCGCGCTCGAGGGCCATGGCCACGGCCCGCTCGTCCGCGTTGGACACCGCGCGCAGCAAGGCCGTGCGCTCGATGTGGTCGGTGGTCTCGAGGCTGGCGCCGTGGGCCAGCAGCAGGTCGAGCAACCCGTCGTGGCCCCCGGACAGGGCTGCATCCACCGGCAGGGCCCCACGGCCGCTCAGGGCCTCGGGATCTGCGCCGCATGACAACAACCCCTCGGCGGACGGAGCATCGGCCTGCTGCACGGCGAGCCACAGGGCGGAGTCCTCTTCCTGTGGCGTCTCATCGGGGTCGAGCCCCCGGGAGCACAGCAGGGAGAACAGCTCGGCTTGGCGGGCCAGCTCCACCAAGACCCCGGGAACGAAGGGCTCGAGGGACGACAGCTCCAGGCCGTGGTCCAGCAGAGACACAAGCGCATCGCTGCGACCTTCATCCGCCGCATGTCCCAGGGCCAGCGCCAGGGGGGTGAGCCCACGGTAGTCCAGCTCGTGGGTGTCCGCCCCCGCGCTCACCAGCGCGTCGATGCTGGCGATGGACTGGGACTGCACGGCCAGATGAAGCGGAGGAATGAGGACATCCACCTGCCGGGTGCGCGAGCCGCTGGAGGCCACACGACCGAGGCCCTCCAAGAGGGCGAGGATGGGCAGCACCGGCAGCAGGGCCAGGGCCACCACGGCCTTGCCCACATTGGGCTTGCCCTGGGACAATGATCGGGTGATCCCACTGAGGGACGAGCTGGAAGACCCACGCCGCACTCGCTCGGTGATGGTGACGGTGCACGGACCCGCAGGATCGGCGCCCAGCTCCAGGGACGCCCGGACCCGGTCTGGGTCTGGAGCCTCGACCACCAGGGCCTCGCAGAGGGTTCGGGTCGCTGTGGTGAGGGGGGGATGAGACGCCGGGGCGTCCTGGCCACGAACCGGGGCCGAGGCGAGCAAAGCCAGCAGGATGAGGGGCACAGCCCTCGAAGTCGTGGGACGGGACACGCGCACCTCTACACTTCCGTGCTGACCGTAGCATGGGACACCCAGGCGACGCTGGAGCGTCCGATCCGGGTGTGACCCCCTGTTGACCCCGGATCCCATGGCCTGGGCCGCCATGGTGCAATAGGTACCGCCCGAACTCGACAAACGGTTTTTCCGAAAAGAGAGGATCGCCATGATGTCCTGGTTGATTCTGGTCGCCGGTGTGGCCAACGCAGCTGACTGCCAGCCCACCTCGCCCGAGCAGCTCTCCAGTGTGATGCAGCAGGCGCTGATCGACTTCGCTACGCTGGACGAAGACTCCTTCTTCGACTCCACGCAGCAGGCCGAAGACGCACTGCCCTGCCTGGACGAGCTCTTCCTGCCCCCCAACGCCGCGGCCTACCACCGCCTGCAGGCGCTCCGGGCCTTCTTCAACGGCGACGACGACGACACGGTGCTGGCCTTCCGCGCCGCCCTGTCCATCGAGCCCGACTACACGCTCTCGGCCAAGCTCGCCCCCGAAGGCGGCAAGCTGGATCGTCTGTGGACCAGCGCCAAGACGGGCCCCAACCCCTTCGTCGGCTCCTTCAGCGCGCCGGCGGGCAAGTACGCCTATGTCGACGGCGTCGAGACCCGCACCTACGCCGAGGACCTGCCCAACATCGTGCAGTACGGCCCCGGCGACGGCAGCATCCTGTGGACCGGCTACATCGGCGCCAACGAAAAGCCCCCCACCGACATCCCCTCCGGTGGTGGCGCGGTGGCCGACGCCGGCTCCGATGCGACCGACGACGACCCCTACGCAGGCCTGGACGACGGCGACGACGAGCTCGAGCCCGAGCCCGTCGAGAGCAGCATGGGCAAGAGCCGCGACAAGGACCGCGAAAAGGACCGCGACTCCAGCAGCTCCAGCCGCCGCGAACGCGAAGACCTGGTGGACGCCCCCAAGCCCGAGAAGCAGCCCCGCGAAGGCAAGGGCAAGGGCGGCCTCATCGCCGCCACCGTCATCTCCGCCGTGGCCGCTGGCGGTGCGTATGGTGGCGCCACCTACTTCCGCAACGAGTTCGAACGTTACCCCACCCGCAGCTCCTTCCTGATGACCAACGGCTTGTTCTTCGGCAGCATCGGTGCGGGTGTACTCACGGTCACCTTCGGCAGCCTGGCCATCTTCACGGCCGACGGCGTGAAGATCCAGCCCGGCATCCAGTTCTAAGGGTCGCGGGCAGCGCCCGCCGCGAAGGAACAGAGGCCCCCTCCATCCGTGGAGGGGGCCTCTTTCGTTACTGAGCGTCCCCTCCCCCTGGATCAACAAGGCCGCCAGATGGGCTGGCGGCCTTGAGTGGGTCGGGAAGCGGAGAGGGTCGGGAAGCGGAGAGGGTCAGCGCACCCGGCAGGTACCCATGCGTTCGGAACAATGGATGGTGTAGCTGCCGCCACCCACCTTGATGGTGCCCACCACCACACCGGCTTCGCCGGAGAAGGCTGCTTCGATGTCGTAGGTGCCCGCGGGGACGCGGCCTGGCATGTTGTAGCGGGCGCCGCCGTTGACCAGCACCACCGTCGCACCGCCACTGACGGTGACGTTGTTGCTACCGCCGCCACCCGTGGAGGGGGCAGGCCTGGGCTTGGGCTGGGGAGCGGGCTGGGCGGAACCACCGGAGCTCGAAGAACCACCGGAGCTGCCGGAGCTGGGCGCCTCGACGGGCTCGGGCTCGTCGGCTGGCTCGGGTTCGGGGGCCGGGGCCGGGGCCGGGGCTTCTTCCATGGCCAGGACCGCCTCGAGGGCATCGCGCGCCGAATCGACATCGCCAGGCTCGTCCTCGACCTGGGCGTCGACCAAGCCGTCTTCGTCGGGATCAGGCAGATCCGGCATGGGGACTTCGATCCGGTCCATGAAGTCGCTGGAGGCTCCGTCGCCACCACCGAAGCTGAACATGTCCTTGTCGCCGCCCATCAGGAACCAGGCACCGCCACCGGCGATGCCCGTAGCCAGCACGAGGCCACCGCCTACGACCACCAGCCCGAGGCAACCGAAAATACAGCCTTTTCCTTTCTTACTCGCCATGAATATCTCCTTATCGCGACGCTCGATTATCCGGTCCGCTCCACACATGCCCCCAGATGCCGGGTCCTGACCCCGAGTTGACCCCCGGGCCCCTGTCATCGTTGCGGCTACCCTGTTCAGCGATGGAGCCGGAGGCGCCCGCCGCCCATCAGGCGGCGAAGATGGGGGGGCCAGGGCTCCGGTGGAGCCCTGGCGGGCGAAGCAGGCGCGGGAGCGCCGGTCGCTGCAGGCGAGCGCAGCCCCGGAAGGGCCCGTGTCGGGCCCGATTCGGGGGGGAAGAATCTGTCTTCCCCCCCTAAGAAAAGGGCGAAGTCGTCGTTGCGTCGTTGGACGCAACGATGACGGAAGCCGACCCCCGCCGGTACCAAGCCGCCCCCAACAGGGCGGGGTGACCACCCGCCGGGTACAATCTAGGCCGGGCTGAATACGAAGGGGTAGCTGACGATCACGATCCCACCGCCCGCGGGCTCCGGGAACATGAACCGCATGAAGCGCCCGGCGATGCAGGTCTCCACGGCGTTGTTGCCCATGGTGGAGGACTTGACCGTCGCCGACGACACCGTGCCGTCCCTGGCCACCACGAACTTGATCACCACGCGCCCAGCGAGGTCGGGGTCCTTGGTGAGCTCGCGCTGGTAGCAGTAACGAATCTGGTTGAGGTGACGCTGGATGACCTTCTGGATCACGGTCTTGTCCAGGGAGCCCATGACGATCAGATCGCCACCCTCGGCGGTTGCACCCGGGCCCGCGATGCCGGGGGCATAGCCGTTGCCCAGGTCACGCAGGGTGCCCTGGGAAGCCAGCCCACCGCCCCGGGCCTGGATCTCCGCGGCACGCTGCTCGGCGAGGCTGGGGGGCAACGCGGCGGTGACCACGCAGCGGCTGGGAGGGGCCATCCAGTACCCGTCTTCGTCTTCGGGCAGCATCGAGCTGGCAGCCAGGCAGTGGCTCACAAGATCCTGCAGGCTCCAGCCCGCAGCCGGCACCACCACGATGGTGTCCTCGGGCTTTCCGCCGGTGTGCCCGTGCAGGGCCGTGATGGCTTCCTCGAGGTCGTCCACCCGCTCGAGGCTGCGCAGCAGACCGTGCACCGCCAAGCCATCGCTGCGACCCTCGACGAACAGCAGCTTGTCCCACTCGAGCTCATCGCTGCCCAGCCCACCGTAGGGGTCCGCCGCGGATTCACCGATCCCAGCCCAGGCATCGGCTGGCATCCAGTCCAACTGCAGCAGGCCAACCCGGGATGACACCAGCCAGGGGGAGCTCAGGGGGAGCTCTTCCATGCCATGGTCCAGCGCGACCAACAACGACGCGCGCACCGGCCCTTCATCGCCCCGGGCCCAGATGGTGCCGGTGAGGTTGGACGCCGCCAGGTCTGCCGGCGCGACCACCAGCAGCGGATCGGCATCCGATGAGTCCTGGGGCAAACTCCAGGAACCCCGAACCCCCTCGAAGGTCGTGCCAGGGCGCCAGTCCGAGCCCTGCCAGGCCACGCTGCGGTTGAAGCCCACCAGGGGCTGCACCTGGATCTCGTCGGATCCCACAGCCACCGCCCGTGGGAGCTCGGAGACCTGCTCCAGCTGCTTCGCCAGGTGGCGCTCGACGGTGCCCTCACCGATGCGCCAGGCCTGGTAGTTGGCATAGATGGGCGCCGCCGCGGCCACGAGGGCGCAGAGCACCACGACGCCCCCGCTGACGAGGTGCCGGGGAGCGAAGAGGTGGCGGATGCCACCGAGGCTGATGACGGCCGCAGCCGCACCCAACACCAGCAGGCCGCCAGCACCGGGCAACAGCCACGCGCGTGAGCCGACAATGCCCGCGTACATCAGTGCCCCACGCAGCTCGGGGGAGGCGTGGGCCATGGCCTCGTGGACCACCGTGAAGCCGTGCAACGCGCCGGTCGCCACCACGCACACCAGGCCCGCGAGCACCATGGAGGCCACCACCGCCCGGCCGTTGGCCAAGCGGGACGCGTGATCTTCATGGCTGTTGTCCCGCAGCGCGGCGACGCCCATGGCCAAACCGCCCAGCAGCGAGAACACCGGCAGGAACAACAACTCGGGGCCGGGGGAGCCGGTCAGGCCGGGCCCCACGAAGGCCACCGCACCCACCAGCAAGGCGGACACCACGCCGGCCAAGCCGGCGAGCCCTGCAGGTACCGGACGGTAGCGCGCGCCTGGGCCTGCGCCAGCCAACAGCGCCACCGCCACCGCGACCGCCGAGAGCAGCAACAGCAAGGCCGCCAAGGCCCAACCCGAGACCTCGGTGTACGCCGCGACCCCCAGGCCGGCATGCAACAGCACGCTCTTGGTCTCCGTGGAGGCGTGCATCACCGCCTGGCTGACCATGATGTGCCCCTGGATTCGGCCCACAGCACCAAAGAGCACCAACCCCAAGGGCCCCGCGAAGAACAGCATGCTGGGCGTCCAGCGACGCATGCCCAACAGGACCGCGCCGACGATGGTGAGAGTGGGCGCCGTGACCAGCACCAACAACAGCAGCCACATGAAGGGGCCACCCTTGTGCATCATCTCTACGAGCAGCGACATATCAGTCTCCAGCGCCACAGGGCCACCAAGGAATCGTGGCGTCCGCGCGACACATTCGGTAACCTGCGCAGCCCCGATAGATTCCGGAGAGCGCCATGAAGATCGCCATCAGCGGAAAGGGTGGCGTCGGCAAGACCACCGTGGCTGCGCTGCTGGCCCGCTGCCTCACCCAGCGGGGCCGGTCTGTCCTGGCCGTAGACGCCGACCCCGACGCCAACCTGGCCATGGCCCTGGGCGCCGGCGATGACCACCCCACCCCCCTCGCTGAACAGCGAGAGCTCATCGAAGAGCGCACGGGCGCCAAGAAGGGCAGCCAGGGCGGCTACTTCCGGCTCAACCCCCTGGTGGACGATCTGCCCGACGAGCTGGCCATGGATCTGGACGGCATCCGTCTGCTGGTGATGGGCGGCGTGTCCACCGGCGGCGGCGGCTGCGTCTGCCCCGAGAGCGCGCTGGTGCGCGCACTGGTGGGTCACCTGGTGCTGGCGCACGACGAGGCCCTGGTGCTGGACATGGAAGCCGGCCTCGAGCACCTGGGGCGAGGCACCGCACGGGGTGTCGATCACCTGCTGGTGGTGGTGGAGCCCGGTCGCCGGGCGGTGGCCACGGCCCAGCAGGTTCGAGCCCTGGCTGCGGATCTGGGCATCGAGCGCCTCTGGCTGGTGGCCAACAAGCTGGTGGACGACGCGGACCTGGACTTCTTGGCCGAACACCTGCCCGACCTGCCCCTGCTGGGCCACCTGGGCATGGACCCCCGCATCGCCCGCGCCGACCGGGATGGCGTGCCCGCCTGGGTCGGAGCTCCGGAGCTGCTGGCGCTCGGCAGCAGCTGGTTGGACCGTCTGGAAGCACCATAGAGTTCGTTCCTGGTCGCGGGAGCGGATAAACCCCTCCCCTACAGCAGCGATAGGCACTCTCACAGGAGTCACGATGTCCTTCGAGCCCCGTCTCCTCGCCACCGCCATCGGCTCCATGCCCCACGCCACGGCCGATGAAGCCCTGGATGTCGTGCTGGCCAACATCCCCGAGGCGCCCATCTGGCCCCAGCTGTCGGCCCGCGGGCTGCTCGAGCAGATGGAGATCCAGTATTCGGAGGGCATGCCTCGCCGGGTCATCGACCGGGAGAAGGGCCGTATGTACTTTGACACCTCGGGCGAGTACTGGGACGACCTGGCGGTGTTCTACGAGACCTACATGATGGCGATGGACCCGGACGACGGCGACGGAGACTGCTCGGGCCTGGCCATCTCTCCGGAGCACAGCGCTGGCCTATACGCCCTCGACGCGCGCCTGACCGCCGGCGGCGAGAAGCTCCCCTACATCAAGGTCCAGGCCACCGGGCCCTGCAGCTTCTCCCTGACCATCACCGACGAAAACAAACGACTGCTGTACTACAATGAAGAGTTCCGAGATGTGGTGGTCAAGGCCATCGCCATGAAGTGTCGCTGGCAGATCCAGCGTTTCTCCCCCCATGCCGAGCAGGTCATCTGCTTCATCGACGAGCCCATCCTGTCGGCCTACGGCTCATCCACCTACGTAGCGGTGCAGCGGGACGACGTCATCGCCATGCTCGAAGAGGTCATCGCGGCTATCCACGCCGACGGCGGGGTCGCCGGCATCCACTGCTGCGGCAACACCGAGTGGAGCATCCTGGTGGACGCCGGGGTGGATCTCATCAACTTCGACGCCTACGGCTTCGGTGAGACCATCGCCATGTACCCCGAGCACATCCGCCGCCACCTCGAGCGCGGCGGCGCCCTGGCCTGGGGCATCGTGCCCACCTCCGCCGCGGTACGGGACGAGACGGCCTCGAGCCTGGCCGCCCGCTTCGACGCTCTGGTGGGCCACCTGGTAGAGCGCACCGGCCTGGATCGCCAGCTCATCCTGCGCCAGGCGCTCATCACCCCCAGCTGCGGCACCGGCTCCATGGACGTTCCCGATGCCGAGCGGGTCTTCGAGCTCGCAGGCCAGGTCAGCGCACTGCTGCGCGAGCGGCACGGGATCCATCCTTGACCACCACCATCGCAGTGGGCGGCAAGGGCGGGGTGGGCAAGACCACCGTCTCGGCGCTGCTGGTACAGGGGCTGATCAGGCGCGGAGCCAAGCCGGTGCTGGCGGTGGACGCCGACCCCAACACCTGCCTGGACGAACTGCTGGGTGTGCACGCCTCCGCCAGTGTGGGATCGGTGCGCGAGGAAGCGCGGGTACTGGCCGGTCGCGGTGAGCTCCCCGAAGGCATCTCCAAGCAACAGCTGCTCGAGCTGCGCATCGCCGAGAGCCTGGTGGAAGCCGACGACTTCGATCTGGTGGCCATGGGCCGAAGCGAAGGCCCTGGCTGCTACTGCTACGCCAACAACGTACTGCGCCAGGTGATCACCCAGCTGTCCGACGCCTACCCCTGGGTGGTCATCGACAACGAAGCAGGTCTCGAGAACCTCAGCCGCCGCATCGTGCGACGGGTGGATTGGCTGGTGTTGGTCACCGATCCTTCCGCCCGGGGGCTCACCACGGTGCGCCGGCTGCACGGTCTGGCCCGGGAGATGGAGGTCGCCTTCGACCACTTCGCCATCGTGGTCAACCGACTGCGGGGCCCGGTGCCCTCCGCCACGGCGCGCCAGCTCGCGGACGAGCTCGGCACCGACGCGCTCATCGGTCTGCCCGATGACGACGCGCTGGCCTGCATCGCAGAGCGAGGCCAGGCAGTCACCGCGCTGGCCACCGGAAATCCGGTCCACGTGGCCCTGGCGCCACTGCTCACCGCCATCATCGATTCGTAGCCTACACCCCCTGTTCCTCTGGATGCAGGTCGTGTATCGTCGCCGAGTCCCGTCACCCCCGTCTCCTGTGGAGTCTCCATGAACCGCACCATCCTTGTGGTCCTCGCCCTCGCGCTGCTCGCCCCAAGCGCCGCCTTCGCCAAGAAGGGCAACAACAACAACAACAACAACAACAACAATGGCGGCAACAACAACAGCCGCGACCTGGTGCTCAAGAAGGGCACCATGGAGCTGGGCGGGTCGGCGACCATCGACTTCAGCTCCTACGATGGCTTCAAGACCTATGGTCTCATCCTGAACCCCCAGGTCGGCTACTTCGTGAAGAAGGGCTTCGAGATCTTCGGCGGGGTGAACCTCAACTACATCAAGATCGAAGACATCGACGCCGCCACTGGCTACGGCGTCAACGCCGGCGCCCGCTACTTCATCGACATGAAGCCCAACTGGGCCTACGTCGGCGGCCAGGCGGCCTTCTACCCGGAGACCGACTTCAACGCGGCCTCGGGCTTCGGTGTCGACGCGCTGGGTGGCATCCTGCTGCCCCTGTCCCAGAACGTGGCCCTGGACCTCGGCGCAACCCTGGGCATCGTGAAGTACGATGGCCTGGACAAGAGCTTCATCAACTTCAGCGGCGGCTACCTGGGCATCCACGGATTCTTCCGGCCCAAGGGATAGCCCTCGGCGCTCGTAGCTCGAATACGAGTCACGACAGCGTGAGCCGCTTCCCCAGGGTGAGGTGGGGTGATAGAACCACCCCTTCCCTTCCCCGGGAGCGCCCATGGCCAGCAAGAAGCCGCCCACCGATCCCGCCTCCCGCGTCAGCGATCTCGCCTCCCTGGAGATCCTCGAGCGCGCACAGGAACAAGGCGCCTCCACCGCCTTCAGCCGGGTGCACGACCAGCCGGTGCCGTGCAGGTTCGGCACGCAGGGCATCTGCTGCCGTCTGTGTCACATGGGGCCCTGCCGCATCACGCCCAAGGCCCCCCGCGGGGTCTGCGGTGCCGATGCCGACACCATCGTGGCCCGCAACTACCTGCGCGAGGTGGCCGGCGGAACCGCCGCCCACAGCGATCACGGCCGCCACCTGGTGCTGCTGCTTCGGAACGTCGCCAGGGGCCAGGGGGGCGACTACGCCATCCGTGACGAAGTCGCCCTGCGCCGCTCCGCCCGCAGCTGGGGCGTGGAAGAAGCCAGCCGCGAGCCCATGGATGTCGCCCTGGATCTCTCCGAGCGCTTCCTGGCGGAGTTCTCTCGACAGGAAGAACCCCTCGAGACCCTGAAGCTCGCCCCCGCCGCCCGCGCGGCCCTGTGGGAGCGCAAGCACGTGGCCCCCACCGGCATCGACCGCATGGTGGTGGAGTCCATGCACCGCACCACCATGGGGGTGGACCACGACCACAAGAGCCTGCTGATGCACGCCTTCCGCACGTCCCTGGCCGACGGCTGGGGAGGCTCCATGGTGGCCACCGCCGTCTCCGACATCCTGTTCGGCACCCCCAGCCCCGTGCGCAGCCGCGCCAACCTGGGTGTGCTGGCCCACGACGCGGTCAACGTGGTGGTCCACGGCCACGAACCCGCCCTGTCCGAGATGTTGGCCGCCGCGTCCCTCGACCCGGCCATCCGCCGCGCCGCAGCCGACGCAGGAGCCCCGGGCGGCATCAACCTGGCCGGCATCTGCTGCACCGCCAACGAGGTGCTCATGCGCCACGGCATCGCCGTGGCCGGCAACTTCCTGCAGCAAGAGCTCGCCGTGCTCACAGGCGCGGTGGAGATGATGATCATCGACGTGCAGTGCTGCATGCCCAGCCTTCCGGAGGTCGCCTCGGCCTACCACACCCGCGTGGTGTCCACCGCCGAGATCGCCCGCACCGTGGGGGCCGAGCACGCCCCCTTCGACATTGAGAACGCCTGGGAAGCCGCCAAGGGTCTGCTGCTGGGCGCCGTGGAGAACTACAAACAGCGTGACCCGGCCAAGGTCTACATCCCGGATCACAGCGAACCTCTGGTGGCTGGTTTCTCGGTGCCGGCCATCGAGTACATGCTGGGCGGCACCTACCGCAGCAGCTTCCGCCCCCTCAACGATGCCATCATGCAGAACCGCATCCTGGGTGTGGTGGGCATCGTGGGCTGCTCGAACCCCCGCGACAAGGTGGACGCGTTCACCAACGCGCTGACCCGCCGGCTGCTGTCCGAGAACGTGCTGATCTTGCAGACCGGCTGCGCCGCCATCGCCTCGGCCAAGGCTGGCCTGCTGGTGCCCGAGTCGGCCCTCGAGGCCGCGGGCCCCGGCCTGCGCGAAGTCTGCGAGACCGTCGGGATGCCCCCGGTGTTGCACATGGGGTCCTGCGTGGACAACTCCCGCCTACTCGAAGCCGCCACCCGCGTGGTGCGCGAGGGGGGACTGGGTGACGATCTGAGCCAGGTCCCGGTGGTGGGTGTGGCGCCGGAGTGGATGTCGGAGAAAGCCGTGGCTATCGGATCGTACTTCGTGGCCTCGGGCATCGACGTGGTGCTCGGCCGACCCTTCAACATTGGCGGCTCCGATGCGGTCACCCGGTTCCTCGAGCACGAAGCCACCGAGATCTTCGGCGCGTCGTTCCACACCTGTCCCGACCCCGACCAGGCCGCCGAGCGCGTGCTGGCCCTGCTGCGAGCCCGCCGCGAGAAGCTCGGCATCCACGAGCAAGGCGAGCGCAAGCTGATGGACATGGCCGACCGCCGTGACCTCGACGGCGCGGCGTCGACCCACCGCGGTTGCTCCCCCCACGGTCACTAGGAGAGTTCGATGTCCAAGCTCATCGCGACCGCGGCCATCGACGGCGCCGTGGAGTGGGTCGCTCAGGCCGAGGCCCTGCTGGGCCAGGCCGTCAGCCAGCACGGTGAAGAAGCCAGCGTCGGTTTTCCCGACACAGCCTACTTCCTGCCGGTCATCCACAGCTTCACGGGGCAACGTATCCGCACCCTGGCGGACTGCCGCGTAGCGCTGCGTCAGGCCAAGCACCTGCTGCCCACGCGCCCCAGCGATCAGACCTGGCTGCCCTACCTGGGCAACACGCTGGACGCCGGCGCAGCGTCGCTTTTCGCCTGCGAGATCCTCGAAGCCTGCCGCACCCTGATGGGCCCTCCGCCGGCCCGGGGCATCTGGCTGGGCGCCGCCAGCGACATCGTCATGCGCGAGCGCGGTATCGAGTTCGTGGACGGCACAGCGCCAGGCTTCGCGGCCATCACCGGTGCCGCCCCCAGCCCCGAGATCGCGGTGAAGATCGCCCGAGAACTCCAGCAGAAGAACCTCTACGTGTTCATGGCGGGCTCCACCGGCGGCGTGCAGTTCGCCGAGCAGCTCCATCAGGCCGGTGTGCAGCTGGGCTGGGAGACCCGCCTGGTACCCTTCGGCCCCGACGTCAGCGCCCTGATCTACGCCCTGGGCTTCGCCAACCGAGCCGCCCTGAGCTTCGGCGGGGTGGCCCCCGGCGACTTCGCGGCCAACCTCCGCTACAACAAGGACCGCATCTTCGCCTTCGTGCTGGCGCTGGGCCCCGTCGACGACGAGAAGTACGCCCTGGCCGCGGGCGCCATCAACTACGGCTTCCCGGTCATCTCCGATACGGACATCCCCGAGATCCTGCCCACGGGCGTGTGCACCTACGAACACGTGGTGGCCAACGTCCCCCATGCCACCATGGTGGAGAAGGCACTCGAGGTGCGCGGCTGCAAGGTACGCATCACCAAGGTTCCCGTGCCCGTGGCCTACGGCCCCGCGTTCGAGGGTGAGCGCATCCGCAAGGCCGACGCTCGGGTCGAGTTCGGCGGCCAGCGCAGCACCGCCTTCGAGTTCGTCACCTCCGCCCAGCTGGACGAGATCAGCGACGGCGAAATCGAGATCATCGGCCCCGACATCGACAGCGTCCCCCCCGGCACCGCGCTGCCCCTGGCCATCTGGGTCCAGGCCGCGGGCCGCAAGATGCAAACCGACTTCGAGCCCATCCTCGAGCGCCAGATCCACCACCTGGTCAACGGCGCCGAGGGCATCTGGCACATGGGCCAGCGGGACATCGTCTGGACCCGGGTGTCCAAGCGCGGCTTCGACGAAGGCTTGCGCCTGCGCCACTACGGAGAGATCCTCCACGCCAAGCTGCTGTCGGACTACCCGGCCATCGTCGACAAGGTCCGGGTCACCCTGATCACCGACGCCGCCGAGGTCGAGCGCAGGCTGGGCATCGCGCGCACCGTCTGGGACGAGCGCAACGAACGTATGCGCTCCCTCAACGACGAGAGCGTCGATACATTCTACTCCTGCCTGCTGTGTCAGAGCTTCGCGCCGGACCACGTCTGCGTCATCACCCCCGAGCGCCTCGGGCTCTGCGGCGCCTACAACTGGCTCGACGGCAAGGCCGCCCACGAGATCGACCCCACGGGCCCCAACCAGCCCGTCAAGAAGGGTCGCACGCTGGACGCCACCAAGGGCGTGTGGGAAGGCGTCAACGCCTACGTGTCTCAGCAGAGCCACAAGACCATCCCCGAGATCACCATGTACTCGATCATGGATCGCCCCATGACCAGCTGCGGCTGCTTCGAAGTGATCGTGGCCTACGTGCCCGAGTGCAACGGCGTGATGGTGGTCAATCGCGAGTTCCCCGGCGACACCCCGGTGGGTATGACCTTCTCGAGCCTCGCGGGCGCCGTGGGCGGGGGCCGTCAGACCCCGGGCTTCATGGGCTGCGGCAAGGGCTACATCGTCTCGCCCAAGTTCCTGAGCGCCGAAGGGGGCCACCCGCGCCTGGTGTGGATGCCTGCAGAACTGAAGCGCCTGTTGGGCCCGCGCCTCGAGCGGCTCGCAGACGAGTCTGGGCAGCCCGGGCTGTTGGATCTCATCGCCGACGAAACCATCGCCACCAACCCCGATGACATCCGCACCCACATGGAGCGCGTGGGCCACCCCGCCCTGTCCATGCCCGACATGGCCGACTACGCCGAGTCGGACGAGCCGGACGAGCCGGATGACACCCCCATCGCGCAAGGCACCCAGCAGAGCGAGGCGCAGCGTCACTCGCCACAGCCGCTCCCCGCCCCTGCAGCCCCCCCTGCCCCGGAGTCAGCCGAGATGACCGCCGAACAGCTCGCCACCATCAAAGCCGAGCTGGCCGAAGCCCTGCAGCAGGCCTTGCGACAGGCCCTGCCTGCAGAGCTGGCGGACCAGGTGGCCGACGCCTTCCAGGCGAAGTTCGAAGCACCGAGAGTAGACGACACACCTGCGACACAACCCGCAGAGCCCGCCTGGCAGCAGCGAGGTCCCAGCGCCGCCGAGCGCCTCGCCGCGGTGCGGTCCATGGCCATCCCGGTGGAACCAGCGACGCAGCCCCTGTGGGAGGTCACCCTGGGCGCCACCCCCGACCAGGGCGGCACCCGCGGCCACACCGTCACCGTTGGCGGTGCCTCGGCCATGCCGTTCCACCTCTGGGAAGGCCGCATCCCCCACCGGCCGGTGGTCGCCCTCGAGGTCTTCGATCACATCACCGACCGTTTCCCCCAGGTGTTGCATGACACATGGGGTGATCTGCTGGGCCAGCCTGCGCTCATGGCCGATGCCGCCGTGCGACGCCACAGCGCCGATCTGGTGGCGGTACGCCTGGACGGCACACACCCCGAAGGTGCCGGCCGCTCGGTCCAGCAGGGCGTCGATCTGGTGGGTGCGGTGCTCGAGGCCGTGGACGTGCCCCTCATCATCACGGGCCCCAGCCACTTCGATCGCGCCAACGAGCTGTGCAAGGCCGTGGCGCAGGCGTTCGAGGGCGAGCGGCTGCTGTTCTCCTGGACCGAACAGGACAACTATCGCACCATCGCCGGCGCGGCCTTGGCCTACGGGCACCGGGTCATCGCCCAGAGCCCCATCGACGTCAACATCGGCAAGCAGATGGTCATCCTGCTGACCAACATGGGCCTACCCAAGGACCAGATCATCCTGGACATGATGACCGGCGCCATGGGCTACGGCATCGAGTACAGCTACTCGGTCATGGAGCGCGCACGGCTGGCGGGCTTGGGCGGCGACACCATGCTGGCCGGCCCCATGATCGTCTACCCCGGCCAGGAATGTATCAAGGTCAAGGAATACAACGCGCTTCAGGAAGCCTTCCCCACCTGGGGAGAGCGTTCAGCTCGCGCAGCGCTGTGGGAGCTCACCACCGCCACCAGCCTGCTCCACGCCGGCGCAGACATCCTGGTGATGAACCACCCCAAAGCCGCCAAGGCCCTGCACACCACCATCCTTCGTTTGATGGATGGGGAGGCATAGGAGATCTCAATGGCTCTGTCCGGACTCAAGATCCAGAAGCTCCTGCCCCGCACCAACTGCAAGGAGTGCGGCTCCAATACATGCTTGGCCTTCGCCATGAAGCTCGCAGCCAAGAAGGTCGAGCTGTCCGCCTGTCCCTACGCTTCGGACGAAGCCAAGCGGGTGCTGGGCGCCGCTGCCGAGCCCCCGGTGCGGGGGGTCAAGCTGGGCCCCGACGGCGGGCTGAGGCTCGGGGAAGAGACCGTGCTGTATCGGCACGAGCGCAGCTTCGTCAGCCCCACGGCCATCGCTGTGGACATCGACGAGACCCTCCCGACGTCCCAACTCGAGGCCACCCTGACGGCCATTGGCGACTACGCCATCGATCGGGTGGGCGACGACTACGGGGTCGACATGGTCAGCGTCACCCAGCGCGGTGACCGGGCCGAGGCCTTCGTGGACCTGGCCAAGCGGGCCTGGGAAGCCTGTCGCAAGCCCCTGGTGCTGCGCTCGAGCGACCCCCAGGCCCTCACACGGGCTGCCATCGCCGTGAAGGGCAGCGGCAGCCTCATCGCCGGCGTCGACGCCGAGCATGCCGACGCCCTGTGGCCGGTGGCCCAACAGAGCGGCCACGCCATCGGCATCACCGCGCCGGACCTCGACAGCCTGTTGGCCCTGAGCACCCGCCTGCGGGACGCGGGCTGCAAAGACATGGTGTTGGAGCTTCCCGCGCTGTCCCTGGCGGAGCGTTTTCAGCTGGCCAGCATCGCCCGCCGCGCCGCCTTGAAGCACGGCGCCAAACCCCTGGGCCTGCCCCACCTCGCCTTCCTCGAGGGCGACGACCCACTAGATCTCGCGGTCACCGCCACCACGGAGATCTGCAAGTACGGCGGCATCGTGGTGCTGCCGTGCTTCGACCCGGCCCTGCTGGCGGCCATGCTCACCCTGCGGCTGAACATCTACACCGACCCCCAGAAGCCCATCCAGGTCGAGCCAGGGCTGTACCCCATCGTGGAACCCGGCCCCGACAGCCCCGTGTTCGTCACCACCAACTTCTCCCTCACCTACTTCCTGGTCAGCGGCGAGCTCGAAAACTCGGGCCTCTCGGCCTGGCTGCTCGTGCCCGAGTGCGAGGGGATGTCCGTGCTCACCGCCTGGGCGGCGGGCAAGTTCAGCGGCGCTCACATCGCTCGCTTCGCCCAGAGCATCGAGCTCGACAGCCGTGTCGCCGGGCGACGCATCGTCATCCCCGGCTTGGTGGCCCAGATCAGCGGTGAGCTCGAGGAGACCATGCCCGGCTGGAGTGTGTTGGTGGGTCCCCAACAAGCCGCAGACCTCGAAGGCTTCATCAAAACAAAGTTCAGTTAGGACAGCCCCATGCCTCAGGTCATCTTCGAGCCCTCGGGCCAGAGCATCGAGGTCCCCCCTGGAACCGAGCTGCTCGAGGCCGCTCGCCTCGCGGGGGCGGAGCTCGAGGCTCCCTGCGGAGGCAAGGGGCGCTGCGGGCGCTGCATCGTGCGCATCGGCTCGGGCCGCGTGGACTCCGACTCCCTGTCGGTGATGCCCGCTGCCGCCGTGGCCCAAGGTCATGTGCTGGCCTGCCGCACCCGGGTGTTGGACGAGCCCATTGTGGTCGAGGTCCCCGAACAGCAGGGCACGCAGGGCGGTCAGATCCCCGAAGAGGACGAGACCTGGATGGTGCGAGGCGAACTATTGCCCAAGGAGTGGCAGTTCGATCCGCTGGCGGTCAAGTGGCCCATCACGGTACCGCCCCCACAGCCCGACGATGGCTTGAGCGACGTGGACCGCTTCGAGCGCGCCATCCAGCTAGAGTGGGGGCGCCGGGAGAAGCTGCCTGTAGACGCGTTCGCCTTGTTCGAAGACCTCAAGTCCATGCTCATCGAGGTCCGCGTACCCTTGGGGCCCACCCGCACCCTGGCCCACGCCCTGCGCGCCGGCGACGGAAAGGTCACGGTGTCGCTGGTGCGCACGGGCCGACGCATGGTCTGCGTGCGGGTCGAGCCCGGACACGCCACGGAGCACAACCACGCCATCGCCGTCGACGTGGGCACCACCACCATCACCGTGCAGCTGGTGGACCTGGCCGCGGCCTGCATCGTGGCCACGCGCTCCGGCTACAACGACCAGGTGGCCTGCGGTGGAGATGTCATCAGCCGCATCGAGTACGCCCGTCGCAAAGGGGGACTGGACGAACTCCGTAGGCGCGTGCTGAGCACCATCAACGGGCTGCTGGACAAGGCCTGCCGTTCCTGCGGCGTGGACCCCCACAGCATCTCCAACGCCGTGGTGTCGGGCAACACCACCATGACCCACCTGCTGCTGGGGCTGAACCCCGAGTACATCCGCCTCGAGCCCTACACCCCCACCCTGCTCGAGATGCCCTACCTCACGGCGTCCGAGGTGGGCATCGACATCAACCCAGACTCGTGGATCTGCTTCTCTCCCAACGTGGGCTCCTACGTGGGGGGCGACATCACCGCCGGCCTGCTGTGCACCGATCTGGCCGCCGAGACCGACGAGCTGAGCCTGCTCATCGACATCGGCACCAACGGAGAGCTGGTCGTCGGCAATCGGGACTTCTTGCTCTGCTGCGCCTGCTCCGCCGGACCGGCCTTCGAGGGCGGAGGCATCGGCTGCGGTATGCGCGCGAGCATCGGCGCCATCGAGGGCGTTGCGGTGGATCCAGTCTCCGGCAGTCCCCGCTGGGCCACCATCGGCGATGCGCCGCCCCGAGGTATCTGCGGTTCGGGCATGATCGACCTGCTGGCCAACCTCTTCCGTAGCGGCTGGCTCGACCCCGCCGGGCGCTTCGTGCGCGACCGCGCCTGCCCGCAGATCCAGGTCCAGGGCAAGCGAGCTCGCTACACCATCGTTCCCGCCGAGCAGAGCGCCACCGGCCAGGCCATCACCATCGACGAACTGGACATCGACAACATCCTGCGGGCCAAGGCCGCCATCTACTCCGCCTGCGCGCTGATGCTCGAGCAGGTGGGCATCAGCTTCGAGGATCTCGAGCAGGTCTACATCGCCGGGGGCTTCGGACGCTCCCTGGACATCGAGCAGGCCGTCACCATCGGTCTGATCCCAGACATCCCCAGGGACCGCTTCCGCTTTGTGGGCAACAGCTCCCTGATCGGCTCCTACATGGTGGTGGTGTCCCGGGAATTCCGGCGCCGCCAGGAGCGTCTCACCGCGCGCATGACCTACTTCGATCTGTCCATGGCTCCCGGGTACATGGACCAGTACACCGCGGCGCTGTTCCTGCCCCACACGGATCCCGGGCAGTTTCCCTCTGTTGAGCCGATCTGACGGGAGCACCGGGACTATAGCAACAGCCCCAGCGAGCCGATGGGGCCACCATCGATGCTCGAGGGCCGCATGGCCCCGCCGCACCCCTTCGACCGACCACGGGGTGGCGTTCCCCGCAGGGTCCGATAGAATCGGCGGCGAAGTCCCCGAGGAGCAGACATGTCCACCGGCACCGACCCGAAAAGGAAAGGCAGCCCCGAGGTCCAGACCTTCGGATTGCCCAAGCCTCCGCCCCCCCCGCCCGAAGATCCCAAGGACAAGACGCCCCCCAAGGCCACGGCCAACCACTGGGTGATCCTGATCTTTCTGGGCATCCTGGGCGGTCTGTTGGGCTTCTACTACCTGATCTGGCACCCCAAGGTTCAGCGAGAGAATGCCGAAGCCACCGCGGCGGCCGCCTACGTGCGCCCGTGGGCCGAGCGGGCCGAAGAGTCCGTCCGCACCACCCTCGAAGGCCAGGCGGGCGTCGATTTCGCCGCCAGCATCCAGCTGTTGCTGGATCCCGAAGGCAGCAACGCCAAGCTCCAGAGCATCGACACCAGCGCCGTCCAGGAAACCCTGGTGACGGTGTTCCGGATCTCCTGGAACCAAGCCGCTCCCGAGGGCCAGGACGACCCCCAGCTCACCCTGTCCACGGCCAGCCTCGAGTGGACCAGCGCGGACAAGAAGCACCTCGGTGTCGAGCTGCTGGTGCCCGAAGGCACCACCCCGCCCACCGAAGAGCAGGACGCGGGCATCAAGAAGATCTTCTCCACCCAGGTTCATCCCCTGGTGCGCCGCAACACGGCCGAGAAGTAGCCAGCCGCTTCGTCGCCAGCATCAGATCGGCGACAGGGCGCTACCGACCCATCAGGTACTGGGTCACCCCACTACAGACCTCGGTGATGTAGTCACCGGGGTCGTGGCCGGGCAGCTCGAGGGGCTGCTTTGGCTGGAAGTCAAAAGTGTTGTGGGTGAAGTACGGGAACGCTTCGTTGAGGTAGTTGACCCGCTCGAACAGACGCTTCACGCCCCGTCGGGTGCGGTCCTTGCCCAGCAGGCCTAGCCAGGCGGTGGCCAGGGTGCGCGGCGCCACGTGGTGCTGCAGGTTCTCGAGCTCGAAGCGCACGGGATCCGAGCCCACGTACGACATGCCGGGCTTGCGATCGATGGGACTCAGGGTGAAGTACTCGACGATGCGGTCGCAGCACTCCTGCACGGTGGGGGCGCGATCGACGCCGACCACGGCGTAGTGGATACCGACATCGCCCGGCGATGAGGGAGCCACGGCCCGGTCGACGATGCGGGTGGCCACCGCATCACAGGGCACGATGTCCAGCGGAGTCTCGGGCACGGCCCGCAGCGCTCTCAAGCGTCCGGCGCCGATGAGCACCACGAAGCCAGCGAACGCCGCGTAGGAGTCGATCCAGCCGGGCACCGGATCGCTGCGGCTGGCCGAGATGATGCTGGGGCGCACGATCTGCAGGGGTACGTCGCCCCGCTGGGCCACCAGCAGGTGCTCGGCCAGGCACTTGGTGAAGGTGTAGGTGTTGGGGTGCCGCGACGCGGTCAGCAG
>Ga0307987_1000255_pt1 | contig 32785 bp, 24 predicted proteins | sample EllFjometagen181_FD_203157 | JGI IMG/M metagenome (GOLD analysis project Ga0307987, IMG submission 203157) | Marine microbial communities from Ellis Fjord, Antarctic Ocean - #181 | ecosystem: Environmental > Aquatic > Marine > Unclassified | place: Southern Ocean | collected 2014-10-08 | reverse complement strand
GCAGTTCGATGCAATCGAACAGGGATTTTTGATAATGCTTGTTGAAAATTTATTTTCATAAGAGCAATTATAAAAAGACCGTTGTTCCAACTTGTTGGAATGCTTTCAAAAACAATTAGTGCAAATTCGCGGAAATTCGGTGACCAAAACTCTTCTCTTACTTTTCTTAAATGATTTTGTCATTAAAATGATTTTGTATTAAACAATTCTTTCTTAAATTATTCTGTCGAAAATTATTCTGTCGATAAAATAATCTTTTGGTTGCGGCTATGCCGCCCTATGTATTCCGTGGTTCTCCCTCTCCCCCTCTCCGGCCTCACCCCGCCTCTTTCTGTTCGCCATCTATTTGCGACAACATCAAATCTGTCATGGCATGTCGCATTTTCTTCATCAAGTCGCTCATTACCCACCGTGTATATGGGGAGTATGGCGCGAGGCGATGTTGGCAGCGCACCAGTTCATGCGCCAAAAATGTGAGAGTATAATAGATTCGGTTTGGATCATTGCTTGCGACCAGATGCCTCACCACGGGATGGGTACGCATCAACCCAAGCGTAATTTCTCCCGGCACATGCTCTCCGGGCATAGGCTCTTTCCCTCCCATGTTATCAAATGCTTTCCCGTTGCGGTCAAATAACCCCGTTGCAATGGTCATGGTTTCATTCTTAAATTCAAAGAAGTTGGCTTGAATTACGTCCACATCCAAACATAATGATTTATCTATGGCATTGTGTATGATTGGCTTTGACATAAGCTCATTCAGTTCATCCAAAAACGCACTCTCGTTTTCTTTAAGGTCCCTATGGTTTATATGATTGCATACCGGTGATAGCATATCAGGGTCAACAAGCCCGCGTTTGACCAATGACTCTAGTAACGTCTGGTTACTCTGAACTGTATCAAGATTGACAACATCAGAAAATATTTCCGAGAAAAGTTGGTCAAAAAATGTATCCGTCATAAACGTATCTCTCGACACAGGAGGTAGCACCACAAAATCGTGATCAAATGTACCCCCCAGCCAATTTGTATAGCTTCCGGACGGAGAGAAATATACCGGTTTTTCCGAAGAGCACTTGCGGCAAATATCCTCTAAAGACCAAAGATCTTTTTCGCCGCTGATAGGATATACTTTCGCTGTTGCAAGTTTTTTTGCCAGCAGGGCATCTGTGTCGGAATTCTTATACTTTCTGCTTTCAAGATAGTCCCGAATCAAATCAGTTACAGTAAACTGATTTGCCATGATAATTTCAGCTGAATCATTTTCATCAAGAATCCGCAAAAGCAGTTCTCGGTGAGCCTTACGCATCACCATTATCATACGGTGAAAATTTCGTTCGATTCTGACAGAATCACGACTCAAGGTAACACGTAGACTGTTACAGTTAACTATCGATTGTGCATATGGAATATACGGAAATCCATTAGCATGATAATCCATGATATTATTCCAGGGAGTGCTACGTTCACCAATTACGTTTACCAAGGGCGCCTGTAACACACGCTCATAGCGGGACATAACCGTTGCTCTCTCCCCGCCTTTCGCCTTACTACAGTAAACAATCCCCCGTACATCAGAGTCTTCAAAAGAAATGCCATTTTCATGTTCTGCATTATGCCATATAGATTGCTCAAATGCATTGCCATTAATTGTCACCTTACAGGGCAGATACCTTAAAAAGTCCGCAGCCGCGCCAAGACATCTTGGAACCATGTTGTATTGTGAAAATGATATCGTTACCGAAGACCCGCAATCTTTGCGCTTTCCGGGCTCCACCGAGGTCACAATACGTGGCAGTGCGGTTGGATCTTTAGAATCAATTTCAAAAACAAGATTAACCCGGTTCTGCTCACATATAGTATCAATCTCCACCCTCCGCGTCGTAAGAGCAGGGTTAAAGATAGCAAAGAAACCTATTCCAAACTGCCCAATTTTACTTTTACTTCCTCCTTTATCTGTTCCACCCAACGTGGTAATCAGAGACAGGCGTTCCCTGCTCATACCCTCACCGAAATCCTTGACGGTAATGGAATCTTCGGTAGATGTTATTTCAATAGACCTCTTATGAATCGGTATGTTCTCATCATAACTGTCAATGGCATTCTGAACGATTTCACAAAACCCGCGCTGTGCCGATCTGCCGAACTGTGATGCACTAATCTTTTTAAAACTCTCTTTTAGATCAAAATCAAACCCGTTTGGCAGAGTAAATGTTTCCGCAACACCTTTTTTATGTTTATTAATCGACATATCCGTCCTCCTTTATTGTATATTTTAAAATGGTAAATCATTCATCGTGCTGTTTCTATTAAAATCGGCACGTCTGTTTGCTGAATCTTCTTTTTTCTCGACTAGCTTGCCTCTTTCTTCGTCTCTTGACCGAGGCACATCACCGCAACGAAGTATGGCATCTAAGTTCAGCAGATCCTCCCGGTCTTTACTGGAAAGATGCTGTAAAATGCAGTTCTTGCCAGTAGATGATAAACAAAGAGCTATAGCAAAGTGTGACGAAAGCAAAGGCGCCGTTTCGCTAAGCTTAACAAGGTTACGTATTTCTTCATGATGAAGGTTAAGCGTTACACTGTTATCTCTGTATAAATAACGTATGCTTGTGCACGGTGTTTCGCCATCGCGCCCTACAAGATATGACACCTTCCACTTCAGTCGCTGTAGATCGCGTATTGCACGATCTGCCCGGGAAACTAGCTGGCTCTTAACAGCCTTGATCATCTGTTTTTTTGACCTGCGTGACTCGTCTCCACCAACAGGCCTTGACTTAAACTCCTCAAATGCATCGGGATGAAATGTAAGCGTATCCGAGAAACCGCGTTCCTCCTTAGAAAGCTCTTTACAAGACTTACCAGGAGCCTCCTGAACCAGATCTTCCATTGTTAAATTAAGAACTTTATCTCCAAAAAAGGATGATATTAAACCGAGTCCATCGGCAGGTTGTTTTGAAGAAAGAACCGGGCCGTCAAAAAGATCATAATCTACCCCACTTGAAGATTTATCCTCAAAATATATGTTCTTACCATCCTGAACAGCTTCCTGAAGGTCTGCAAACGAGACGCGCGTCCCATCATATGTAATAAACATACGGACCTGATTCACCGATCTTGAATTATTTGGCGCAAGAGCAAGATATCCGCAAAGGAAATCCTCCATTTTTACGAACAATTCGGCAGAAGTCTCACATTCTCCATTTCCATAATAAGCGATGACAGTATCTACAAATTGATACAGTATCTCGCTTTGAATCTTACGGGAAACAAGGAGTAGGTCGCCGGTATCAGACAAACAATGCCGCCCAAGAGGCATTTCAAATGAATCACTGTCAACACGCACTATAAGATAAGGAAGGTTTGACCATGCTCCTTGAGGGTCTATCTCTGCCATATTATGATCAATGCTGTTTTCTGTAATAAGAATTCGTTTCTGGTAAAGAGCCTGGCGCTTTCTTCCAAGTGCAAGCACAACGTCATACGTATCCTCTCCTATACTGAAGCAAAAACGCTTGGCAAGATATTCGTTCGGTTCCAGCAACCAATTTCCGGGTATCCACTGCTGCATTTTCGGTTCCGGCATATCGGGTTTCTGCTGCACATTAAAAAACTGGTTGATAGGCAGATGATAAAGATACTTGTATGCTAGGTTCGCAAGAATGTTCATCTCCTCAAGAACTGTTCGCTCAGTAGCCTTGAATGTAATATCAAAAGTAGTCCCCCGAGGACGCACCTCTTCAAGTCGCTCAACAACAATCGGCGTACTCTCCAGCAATGAACCTGTTGAGAACCGCCATGTTTCTTCACCTGTGGATGTGACAACAAAAAATGCGCACTGCCCCGGAACTGCCGCCACACTGAAGCTACCAATCCCAAAACGTCCAACCGCATCACTGTTTTTTGTTGAACGGAACTTCATCAGAAAACCTTCAAGCTGTTCCTTATTCATTCCGTGGCCATCATCCTCGATAATAATAATATGAACCTCCCCCTCCTCGATGCCCGTAATGCGACAATTCTTTGCGCCAGCATCAAATGCATTAACAATAAACTCTCGGACCCAGAGTCGGTAATCGGGAAACTGCCGACAAATATCATGTTTAAGTTGCTTGCTATCTACAGAAACACCCTTGTTGGACAATTCTGCCAGAGCTTTTTCTAGTGATTGTTGCTTTATATTTTCCATAACCTTTACTCCTCCGCTGTTGTTTTAATTTACAAATGAAATCAAATAGCATATAGCGTGCCAAACCGGAGGGTAACAGAACACAAAAAACAAGAACGCCAGTAGAGCCCTATTTTTCTGGTTAATGATTGTTTTATTCGTCGATGAACCATCGACGCTACAGTTTAGTATCAGTATTGCTAACACTGTACTGTAGCGTTGACCGCTGGTCGTCGAGTCATATGCAGACTTGCATATCCTTTCTTCTCAAATCTTCTCACCAAAAATCCAGGGAGTAGAGACTGGGTAATTCTAGACATGTAGAGGCTCATGTAATTATTAGAAAGAATATCTTAGGAATATGCGCATACCACCAGACAGGAAAAACACGCGCAATTTTCGCAAAGAACCGACAAATCTCACGCAAATACCCATTCATGAATATATTATTTTCTCGGCAAGTTTTTTCTTACGTGTCTATTCAAAGTTCGATGTTCACCCCACCTTTTGTGTGCAATATGACTTAGTTTGACGCGTGTGCGCTAAGCGGGATCAGCCAATTGGACTTTGGCCTGCGCCGTGGTCAAAATCTACAGAGCATCCGGCGCACCTAAAGCAACCATAACCTTCCGTGTTTTCCACGGTTCTCTCCAACTTGGCATAATTTTTGCTTTAAAGATCCATAAGCAAGGAAATCGAATAAAAACATGAAACGCACTAAAACACATACAGATACTACCCCGCCAATTGCCCAACAGACGGGAATCAAAATGAGGTATGCCATGGCGCTGCTACTAACCGTTATTGCCGACTGGCTATTCTACAGTCACCCCGTAGGGTGGACATTGGGAGGATTTGGATTCTTGCTACTGATTTCTGTTTTTGTACCTCGTCCAACCGAACACGTCCCACGCTTATTGCTTTATCTGCTGACTATCGCCATTTCAGCACTCTGTATACGATGCATATACGAACCCAACCTCCTAACACTCATTCTGCTTGCTCTTGGATTTATCACACTATCTCTTGCTCGACGAGAATCCTGGCAAAGCGATACGCTGACCTGGTGTCAGCGATGGATAGATACGCTCACACGTGGATGGGTTAACAGTTGCCGGATATTTGTAAAAGACGGACTGCATATATGTTCCGCTATCACCGGCTATCGTACTCGAGATAGAATCACCATTTGGATAATCCCAATAGTGCTTGGAGGGCTGTTTCTGCTAATATTTGCCTTTGCTAATCCAATCATCGGCAATGCATGTATATCTTTCTGGTCAGCCGTATCAGCATGGTCAATCCCACTCCCGTCATTTGTCCGTATTCTCTTCTGGATTGCTACAGCCACTCTACTCATAACACTGTTAGGACACCTGACCGGAATACAAAGAACAACATCTCAGCAACACACCATCCCAATACCGGACGAATTCAATGCCACATTAGAACAACTACTATCGCCAGCAACAATCACTCGCGCGCTGATCATCTTCAATATAATCTTCGCCATTCAAACAGCCCTTGATCTGTTTTACCTTTGGGGAGGTGCAACACTCCCCACGGGCATGACCTACGCACAGTATGCTCACCGTGGAGCTTATCCACTTGTCATTGCGGCACTCCTTGCTGGAGCTTTTGCTCTGGTGGCATTTCCAACCGACACGGACAAACCTTCAAACAAAATCAACCGCTGGCTTGTTTATCTCTGGCTAGGACAGACCCTTCTACTTGTGGTTTTTTCGACATGGAGACTCTGGCTCTACGTTGACACCTATGCCCTGTCGCGCCTACGCTTTATGTCCGGAATCTGGATGCGACTTGTTGCCTTTGGTCTCATTACAATTATTATTCGTATCGCAATGAAACGCTCATCGCTATGGCTAATCAATGTAAACACCCTTATGACACTAATCGTTCTCTATATTTGCGCACTGGCAGGAATGGATACCCGCATTGCCAACTTCAATGTCCACCAATATGAAAAACAACTTGGTACAGGTAATGAGGGACTGGATGTAGAGTACCTTAAGACTCTGGGGCCTGACGCCCTGCCTGCATTGCATCGGATTGTTGGAAAATGTGATGGTTACCCCAAGGCAGATAAAATTCGAGAAGCCGTTTATGTGCTGGAGGAAACAGTGGCAACACAAATGTCCGAGTGGCGCGGGTGGACAATAAAAAATGCACTCCTGAACAAACAGATGTATAAATATGTCGGAAGAGAGAACTGGACAGATTTGAACGAAATGGAAGTGGGCAGGACGTCGGCTATCGATAATGAGCCCGAAACCGACATGACGAAACTCCATGAGTCCAACTCCGTGCCTGAGATAGCCAACGACAGCTGCATCATGGTAGAAGAGAGCTTTGCCTTCGGAAAAGTAGTTGGCACCACCTCGAATACAGTCACCATCAACGAATATGATTTCACCAAGGATGAGTTCAATCATCTAGAGTTCATAGTCACCCCAAAAACCGAGTTAGGAAATATAAACGCCCTCTCGGATCTTAAGCCCGGCGATGATGTGGTCATGGACTACTCCGTGGATGGAAATAAACTCATCATGACGACACTCGTTCTGGAAGTTCCAGAGCCGATACCAGCAAGGATAAACCCACGCGTCGATATGCCCCCCGCAGACATCATCGACCTCGTCGTTACTGGCCGCGTCCTCTCCCTGATTCCAGGTTGCATAAATATCGTAGAACAAACCGGCATAAATAACACCAAAACCAACCGATCCTACCAGATCTCACGTACCGCTAAACTTCATGGCTACAACTCACTATCAAAACTACAACGCGGCCAACGCATATCCTACCGAGTTATCTCTGTAAATGGGCAACTCCCCACCATCACCGAACTAGCCGCCCCCGGACACACCATCACACACCACTACTCCACCCCAGAGTCACCATGAGTATCCGCAAAAAAAACCACCACCGCGAGTCATCTTCTGTAGCCGCATCGCTCCGGTGCGGACAATGTAATGCGACGATCTTCGTTGCAACTGCTACCCTGGGAACGCTGAGCTCCAGCTCGGCACTAATTAGATAAGTTGCATAAGCAACACAATACTTTACCATTTTTTAGCCCTTCTTCACTTAGTCATCTTCTGTAGCCGCATCGCTCCGGTGCGGACAATGTAATGCGACGATCTTCGTTGCAACTGCTACTTTGGGAACGCTGAGCTCCAGTCTGCCGAGCCGTAGACACGCAGTGCGAAGGCTGGCTCGGCACTAATTAGATAGGTTGCGTAAGCAACACAATAGTTTACCATTTTTTTGTCCTTCGTCACCAAGTCATTGAGTCACCTGCAACCGATCCGACAAGATAAACACCCGAATTTCTTGCCATTTACGTGGCATGTTATTTATTCCCTCCCGTCATTCCATGTCGAATTTTCGAGCAAACAGATCCTCTAGTGCATCAAGAAGTTCTTCCGCCTCTTTTCCCTTAGCAGTAGCCATGATTTTGCTGCCACAGGATGCTTCCAATGTGATAAGCCCCATAATATCTCTTCCACTGACTATTTCATCGTTCAGTTCCAATTCTACGACCGCATCAAATTTAACCGAGGTTCTCACTATAGACGCTGCAACTCTCGCATAAATTCCATACTGAGTCAAAACCTCAAGTTCACGTTGCAGTACTTCATCATTGCTATCAGCATGTTCATTAATCTCATCGTTCATCTTATCCCCCCTACCTTTTTTATTGCCATCAATCTTCGCCTAGGAACCTCTTTCGTAGTTCCTGAGACAACGTGACTCTGTTCATCAATGCCATAAGCCCTTCGACGGTCAACGACCTACACTACAGTTCAGAACCCGTTTCACTTACAGCGTACTGTAGTTTTAAGATGCAAGTCGATATTCATAGGGTTAAAGCGATTCTTCTCTGTTTACCAGACCATCTATGTCGTCACACTTCATTTTTGTGGTGGCACGGACTGGGAGTTTCCAGGCGATGAAATCACTGGCTTCTTCCAAACGTTTAAGGTCTTCACGAACTTTGATTTCAAGCCAGTAGATGTTGGTTCCGGTGTCTGAGTCCGTTGGTCGATCAATTGAAATAAATAAATCATCTTCTGCCATTATAATCTCACGTATGAAAGAGACTTTCTTGCTTCGTTCTGTATTTGTTCGGGTTCCCATGACATTGAAATGTCTAATGGAAAATCATAACCGAACTTCTCTTTTGATGTTATAAAGCAGCGATAAAGGCAGTCAGATTTGTTGTATAACTGTCTTGAGCTGGTGTACATAACTTGTACTGCCTGTTTTGTGACTTTTCCTTTTTCATCAGTACGTTGCCGGAACCGAAGATATGGACGCCTACCATTAAAAACCTTTTCTGCGTATTTATTCAGATAAACATCAGTGTTTGTGTGCTTACATTTACTCGGTAGGTTGAAGTGCTTTTGGAGGAAATCAAGCACTTTATCAGAACTGTATCGTTCCTCATCAGTTGAGTCTATTAGAAACCGTGTTTCATAATAAGTTTTATTCTTAAACCTGACATAAAGCTTAACGTAGCCGTATTGTTGAAAAATATATATTCTGCAAAAGGTTGATCACTTGAATATCTACTTTTGTGCTAACCTGAGTAATTGTGGCGGGGCTTCAATATTGAATTCCTCCATTAGACTAATGAATTTAGTTGGAAGTCCAGCTTCGTTGTTCGCTCTGGCGAGATCAATCAGCCCTGAAAAGTACGCTGTAACGTGTTCGGGGCATTTGTGGAACAAAACCTTTGCGTCGGTTCTCGCTTGGTCGGCTTCTGCATGACTGCCGAGCAAAACGCAGCAAATGGCAAGGGAGAATAGAGCATTGATGCCATCAGGTGTTTCAATGGAATCATTAAATTTTAAAATACGTATAGCTTCGTGAAACAGGTCACGGGCATCACTAAATTCTTTTTTGTCACGAAAAACCCAGCCTATATTGATGAGATCACTTGCATACAGGGGGTCATTCGTACCGACCATTAGTCTTGTCATGAGACTGCCATGCATTGCTGCTTTCTCCGCTTCTTTCAATTGGCCAGACATGCGGAAGAAGTTGCCCAAACTCTTGTATGACCACGCAACTATAGGATCCTGGACACCATATAGTTGCTCTGCTTGTTGACAAAGACTCTTCTGAATCTGAGCTGCTTCTTCATATTGCTGGTTTTCGGCCAACTGGTGAACTAGTTGGACTGACTGATTAAACTGTGACTCATCTATCATGGCTTACTCCAATTAATTAACTGTTATTTTTACTACGGTTACTGTCTAGTAGACGTTTGTTGATTGCTTGTATCAATTTTTTTACGTTATCAAGCTGGTATTCTTGTTCGGTCCATTCAAATATTGTCTGTGCTTCAGCAGCTTTTTGTAAAGCCATTACTGGGTCTTCCAAGTATGTCAAGAGAAGGATGGCCTGATTGACGAGCTCTTTTGCCAATTGTACCGACAGCTTCATCTTTCGACATAGATCTTCGGATTGGAGGTGTAAATCAAGAGCGGTGGTGTAGTCGCCCATATCCTTGGCAATTAATGCCTGTTGTGAAAGGGAAGAGCGTACACCCTCATAAAAACTCAGAGCAGAAGATTTCTTTTCTTGCTCAAGGAGTAATAGGATTGCATCATTGAACAGACGCAATTTCCTTAAGATTTTCACGCGATTATAAAATGTGTCTAGTACAGGACGTTGATTAATTGGCCAATCTCTAGAACGACAAACATTGAGAGCCTCTGTATTAACTCGAAGTGCCGTTGCCCATTCATTTTTGACAGCTAGGAGGTCGGCTTTCATGCACAAAGCTATAACTAGATGGCTGGAACTAACTTTCGCTCGCGCAATTTTCTCGCATTTTGTTATAAGTGCTACTGCTTCTTCTAGTTCACCTCGATGTACTCTAGTGACCGCCTCGTTGTAGTAAGCTGAGAAAATACGAGAAGAGTCTCCGAGTAGGGGTGCAATTTTTTTTTGCTCACTGATTAGAGTGAGTGCTTTGTCAGTTTGGCCCAAATAATTCAGTAGATTGGCCTGATTGCCTAGACTATCGTGTAGTGCATCAAGGTCACCGCTCTTGCGTGAGCTCTTCTCTTGTTCGCAGAACAGACGTATAGCTTCCTTGGAGCGCCCCATAGACTGAAGAAGTATTCCAAGCGTTCTCTGTGATTTACAAAGCCGAGAGGCATTATTGACGGTACAGGCACAGTTGAATTCCGCCTCCGCTAGAGTTAGTGCCTGTTCAATTTGACCAGAGAATTTGAAATATTCACATAAAGATGCTAAGTATTTCGAATATTGTTGCGGTTTTTTAAGTATTGGTTGATAAGTAGTAATGGCTGTATAGTGTGAGGATGTTTCCAACTTATGCCACAAGACAAATGTGTCATTGGGTGCAATTGAGTAAAGGGTGGTGAAGAATTCCGGATTAGCAAGCAGTCTAGCGAGCTGATCCCATTGCTTCGCTTTGTACCAATGCCAAGGCATCTCAGTTATACGTCGAATGCTAATGAGATTGTCAGGACTATGTTTGACCACATGCCCTTCAAAGAAGGTGGCTATGGCAATATGCTTTTTTATCCCATTCGTGTTCTTACAGAAAAGACGAATCACCACTTCTTTAAATTGGCTGTTTTGAAAGTTGAGCAGAAAGTCGTTGCCAACATTTCGCTCGCAGATAAAACTCCCTAGGTCAAAACGCAGTCTCGACCAGACAATGTCTGGTAGTCGATTAACCTGAGGAGATTTAGGCGATCTTCGACGGAAGTCCTTCAAAACCATAGGATCATTTGAAAGAATGTCTAAAAGTTCCTCCTCTGTCAAACCTGCCCGTGTTGAAGCAAGATAACCTAAAGCATGGTCTATGATAGTTTTGCCGTGGTTCGACTCTGATGCGAGACGGTCTAACATCCTTATTATACCCTCTTCGATATTAGCCCCAAGAACCGGCTTTGCCGATGAGTCCCACAGCCGGGCTTCTTCAAAGGCCAGCCAAAGGTACCTCGGCCATGGGCAGCGAGTGAAGCAATCAAGGATCATGTCAGTCTGGGCGGACGTCAATTTTCTGTCTGCTTTGGCAAGCCAGGAATTGAGTATGGGAGCCGCTTCTTTCGTATCCATAGACGGTATCTCAAGTAAATGTGAATTAAGTACTCCTATTAGCATTTTAGAAAAGCTTGGTGATAAGGTGGTCGTGCTGACGATTATTCGGACGTGCTGCGGCAATTGCTTCGGCAACCATACTAGATTGTTTGACTCTTTCAGAGACACTAACTTATCAATGCCGTCAAGGAATAGTATCAGCGGTTGTTCTGCTGTTGCAAGTTTTAGGCACGCAAAAAGCTCTTCACTGTAATCTCGAGGATCGGGTGAATCGAGGGGTGGATTTTGCTGGTAGTTACGTTGCACTTCTTCTCTTATACTTCGTAAGAAGTGATGTGTTGTTGCTGAGACAGTCGTTATGCCGGCAAACCGTGCTATTATCAAGGATTTGGGATATTTGTTTTGAGCGACTATTGTAGCAAATGCTAACAGTGCTGACTTTCCAGATCCGGGCGGACCGTAAACAAAGAATGGAGAGTTCCAGCTGTGGGTGAGGTACTCGGCTATCTTTTGTAGGAGAGGTTTTCTTCCAATGAAATTATTGGCGTGCTCTTTGCAGTAAGTTTTATGTGCAAGGATTTCTTGAGTGAGTGGGTTTACCTTGTCGTAGCGATTGAATGCACTATCTAGGACTTCTGCCAATCGGCTATACACGTCTTGGCAGAGTTGCGTTAGGTGTTGGTTACAGACCTTTCCATCTTCCCATTTCGCATCATACTCCAGCACGTTCGCAGGTAAATGCTGTCTTAATTGATGTTTAAGCATCTTCAGTTTTATTTGGGCTTCAAGGTCTGGGTGTCCAGCTTCATCGAGATCTATGAATTCGTGTGCTGTCACATCATGTGGCAGGTTTGTAATGTTACGAAAGAAGCAAAAAACGTTTTTGTTAGCATCGGGTATAGAGAGTGCCCCTTGGGCAATTTCTTGCTCTGTTGCCGATGCATCATAGAATTTGCGCTCTTCTTTGGGTAAGCCAAGTTTTCGTATAGCTCGCTTGAAGATTCCGTTGATTTGCCGTTCTGTCGGAGTCCAGACTGAAGAGTTTCGGAATTGACCAAGTCTCGGACGTAAACGATATGCCGCTGGTATTGCATTGTCATCACGTAGATACCAATTCATAAGAAGGTTTAGGTCTTCTTCTTTTAGAACTTTACATATTTCCTCGAATAGGTAAGCTGGGATTCGAGTGGGAGCGGGCCGCCAGCCGTAGCGATTTCCAATGAGTATAAGGAAAAAAAGATCCGGAGATATCCGTCGGCAACGTTTTATTTCTTCTAGACAAATAGGCATTGTAAGGTGGTATGATTTTGCTTTCTCGCTTATGCCCCATCGGAGGTCTAGCAATTGAAATTGGTAGCCGTGCTGAATGCATCGTTCACGTAGGCGAGGAAAAACATTATTGTGTATAGCATTTCGCTCTGCCTTCAAGTCACTGAAAGTTGAACTGACAAAAACTCGAAATGTTCGTCCTTGTTCATTCATCTAGATATCCTTTACATCTACATCGTGTAATGGTAATAATATATTACTTTTTATACGCCTAAACCACCTAGGCATTAATATGCTATCTCTTTTTATAAGAAATTAAAAAAAAATGTCTGTCTAAATCAAAGTCCTATACAGGTATTATATGGGAAGACAATGGTCGCCAGCCGTAGCGTTGCCCCAACAGGATGATGAAATTAGGTTTAGGAGAAAGTTCTTGGCATCGTTTAAGTTCCTCAAAGCAAATACGCATCGCCTGCTGGTCGAGAGCCGCCTCCTGGCTTACACCCCAACGCAAATCAATGGCCTGGAACCGTGCTCCGCGTTCCTGACAGTATTTCCGAAGACGCTTGAAGGTGTTCTCTTGAAGAGCATTACGCTCAGCCTTCAAATCACTGAATGTTGAACTTACGAATACTCTGAATGTTAAATCACGTCTTTGCATGGTTTCTCATCTTTCTCTTTATATAATCAACAAAAAAATGGTTTGAACGTCAATGACTTTCCGCAGCTCTCCAGATACTACCAGTTTCAGAACCACGGTTAAATCGGCCTTGAAATGCGCTACTTGCTTCCTCATTTAGCTCCAGTCTAAACAATTATTATGTTATTTCAAATAATCAATCATTAATATATAGCATTTTCACAACTTTGTACAATCTTTTTTTTGCTGTTCATTAAAAATATATGATTTTAAATAGCATAACCTTCTATCTTGTCGAACATGATTAGCAAAGCTGAGTGGCATTCATACTTGCAACGAAGATCGTCGCGTTACCCCTCAATCGGCATACCATTTATAGTGCATGGGCAATTAACAACCTTTCATTATCAGGGTTTCTGTAGTGCATAGTCATTCGAACTGGAAGGGCGGCATAAGGACTAAATAACCAGACAGAAGAGTACAAAACAAGACAAACACCAACAAATACCATCCACGTTTTGTAAAACCTCGATATGGCCAAAGTAGTTTAGTGATGTCGATAATGAAAGAGACAATCACTATCGAACCGGTAACTCCGAAAATCAGACCGAGCCCTATTCTAATCCAGTCCATCGCATTCATCCTCATTAAATTATTCCATATCTCCATGATGTCCCTTTCGTAACTGTTTAGTTGTGAGCATGAATTCATCCTCATCTTATACAAAGCATTTTGGTTTTGGCCACAAATATCCAGAGAAAAAAGAACAAGCACTTAGAAGTGAAAGCAGGATAAAAAGATTTCTATAAATGAATTCTGAATTATACATGTAATTAGAACTTTCCTCTCTAATAATCATATAAACAGGATGCCCAACCTCTCGCACAACAATAGGGGAACAAGAATAAAAACGATAAAAACCTAGAAGAAACATGAAAACAAAAAGTATAGCTAATCCACAAATCAACTGCACTATTAAAAATATCTTTCTTTTCACTTTTCCCTTTTCAAAGCTATTTGATTTTGCCCAAGAATATCCAGAGAAGAATGATATAAAAATCAGATATAAAAGCATTATGAAAATATTTTTATAAATGAATTTTACATTAGTTACGCAATCAGAACTTCTCTTTCTAACAACAATATTAACAGGAAGCCCAATTTTTTGCGAAAAAGTATCAACTTCCAAGGAAGAACTATAAACACTTACAAAAACTATGGAGTAAAGAATCATAGCAAATGCATAAATCAATATAAGTATAGCAGTTATCCTTCTTTTCATTTTTTCCTTCCAACAATACTTTATTAATCATCTCAAATAATCAATTCTAAACATATAGCATATTCACAGTTTTGTACAACTTTTTTTGTGAATTTTCTTAAGAAATATATGATTTTAAAGTAGCACAACCATCTTGGTTGTAGGCATTCTTCACTTTTTCAATATTCACCATTTATTATTCAACATTCTTAAACTCTGCATTCTCTGCGCCTTCCTGTCGCGCCGTAGGAACGAAGGCGGAAACCAGCATGGCGAAGGAGGATGCGCTTACCCCTCCTCTTTCAATGATTCTGCTATAAATCATTCTGCAAAATCTCTTCCCTGTCGCGCCGTAGTCCGGTACGGCGAAGGCGGATCTTTTACAATAATACTTCTACCGATTTGATATTAAAGAAAATGCAACCTTATTGCAGACCACGCTGTTATCCAGCTATTAACTTGTTAGTAGTTGGATGACGGCGTGGACTGCAATAAAAAATTAGTGAAAATTAGCGTAATAGGCCATTCACTACGTTCATTGCTTCACCCTATGGTTTATGTTTAATGGTTAAAGCCCCTCTCGCACGCTCGAGTCACTGACCAAAACTCTTCTCTTTTTCTTCTTTGTGCTCCTTTGAGTTCTTTGTGGCTAATCCTCTTCTCTTTCAATGATTTTGTCATTAAAATGATTTTGTCATAATTCTTTCTTCTCTTAATAATCATTCTGTCGACAATTATTATGTCTATTATCTTTATATTCGTTCTTAATCATTCTGCCCTAAATCATTCTGCAAACATTCCTTTTTGTTCCGGCTCTGCCGCCCTATGTCAATTAAGGATTCAAGAACTGTATAAGTAATTCACTTAATGATGCTATAGCTACAATATCCCCATTCGCAGACAAATCTGCATAGTGCATCTGCCTACTATTCTGACTAAGCTTACGGCACCGTATTGCGCCATCAAGATCAAGTACATATATGCTGTGGTATCCACAGTTAAACACAATTCTCTGTCCGGTATCTGAGACTGAAAGTGATTTCACCGTTCCATTGGTTTGCAGCTGAATTCGAAGTTTTCTTTTAAGCTGCTTACTCTCAACATCCCATATACTAACTTCAAACAAGGCGTATTCAGGCAATGGAACAATCTCCTTTGAGGTCACTTTAATCTGAATGGCAGTCATACCGTCACTTGAAACCGTCAGGTATCTAGTGATTTGTGGAACAAATCCACCCCACTGGCTAGCAAGTCTATTTTGAGTCACATCCCAACACCTTCCCCGCAAACGAGAGCAGGCTACAAGGTACACTTTATCTTTAGATTCTTTGCTTGAACAAACACAAAATTCGTCATCTTTTTTCTCGGAGAAACCAGGCAAAAGTAATTGACCTTCTGGCATGGTTCCCAAAAATTCTCCACTCGCAAGATTCCATACTGAGAATGCTCCTTGATGTTGCGCAACTATGAACTCTCCTTCAACACAGCTCAAACTATCTATACTGTTTAAATTGTCTACAGATATTGACCTTAACAGTCGACCACCTACCGATTCTCGAACTTCGATTTGACCATCTTCCCCTACTAACACATACTCGCCAACACCCGATGGAATAGCATAAATTTCTGATAGCACATCTCCATCCTTTTGCAGAGTATCCATTCGCCCAGATTTCACATCCAGATAGCCAACATCGCCTTGGGAGTAGCCCAATAATATGCTACGCCCATCCACTGACACGCAAAGAGAATCTACTGCATATTCCGTATTGTACATAACCGGTTTTCCATTTGCCAAATCAGTCCAAATCACTTTCCTAGATCCATCAGTATAAGCTCCAAAGCCCCCCCCCTTGCTTAGGCATAGGACGCGCTCCTTGATAGGTTTGATGTAAATCTCGGATGTCAATATCCTAGCTTGGACGTCAAAAAAGGCAAAACCGCCTTCATAGCAATAAGAGAGACTTTTCCCGTCGTCAGAGACCTCCAAGGAACTCACTTCTTTTTTCGGTTCAAACAGAAATCTGCAAAGTTCTTCCCCCAACTCCGTACTCCAGACAATCGTCTCTCCTCTACTCGAAGCCAATGCAACATACTCACCATTTGCGGATAAACAGACTGCTTGAGGATACCCAATACTCGACCTATCGAGAGCAATATGCATCGCCTGCTGATTCATTTATCTCCTATCTAACTAATTCTTGTAAAAATTCAATATCAATTCTTAACATATAGTATATTTGCAGTTTTGTACATTTTTTTTGTAACTTTCATTAAAAAACTGTCTGAATTATGAAGACAATATCAGTTTTTTTTAACTTTTCCCTAAAGTTTATGCTAACTATAATCCTCAGTGGCGCGCTCCCGTGCGTACATTGGAGGATTTGGTTGACTTGTCTTGTTCATCTGCGAATAGTTCAGGATTGATAAACATTGGTTTCTTGTATATATCCTTCTCACTCTCCCATGTTCGTAGCCAAAGTCGTTTTTTCTGTTCTCCCGTCAGTTGCTTCGTGTCTTTGTGATTATCTTTAAACGTGTACCACACCCATTTAGGAAATCGGATATCTTTGCTATTTGCGGAAACTATATTTGTTCCTGAAAAACTGATTAGATTGTGTACCCAGTAATTGTGCGACCTACCATCTGCTCCAGGCTCTCCAGGTACTAATATCGTGTGAATATACTCAGGTTTTCCATCGTTGTCCATGTCGACTAGATTCTCGGGATCGTCACAGTAACCGAAAATACAGTGAGCAACATAACCTGTTTTGGATGACAACACGAATGTCATAAATGAAAAATATGCAGCTAGACCGCAACCGCCCGTCCCTGTCCTTATAATGTAATCATTTGTGCCATCACCATTGAGATTCGCCTCAAATGCGTATACTTTGACTACCCTCCCGATACTGCCTTCAATATCGACCGAAACAGGATGCTTATCGGACCCTACAACGAGGTTTACTCCACATGATTCATTCGTTGAACAAAATAATCTCAAGACCACGTTTGTCTCTCCTAAGTGGATAAATTCCAAGTGTTCGTATCGAACAGACTCATCACCTTGCAAGACCTTTGTCAACGCAAAAACAGGGAATGGCTTTGGATGTTGTCCATCTTCAAATGGACCATAGCCATCCGCCAGCGTACTCAATGCTGCGAACAGCAGAAGTATATAAATACAAAATATTTTCATCTTTTTATCAATTCAATCCAAAGTTCAACAATATGTTGACTCTTATCTTTCTATTAACTTATATAAATTGTGGATATTCTACAATACCGATTTTCTTAAACTTTATCACCAATACCCAAATTGTCAAGGCGATATCAGTTTTTTCCAGAAGTTTCTGATAACACTTGTAAATCAGCGGCGCAGTCTTCCACGTACACTTGGTTTGTCTTGTTCGTTACTCATCCCAAGATCATTGGTGGACACTGGAACTTGGTATCTCGAAAGGAATAATTTCATGTATTTCCCCGGAAACAGCATCGTTGCGAAATCAGCAAGGCGTCCTTGGCGTGTACGCTGCCTGATAACAGCTTCTAAGATGTGGGAACAAGTCGCTTCTTGTGGAGAAATACACGGTGTCCATTCGAGAAGCCAACGAAGTTCGAACGGAATATCTTCCTTCGCGAGAAGCGATGCAACCGTCTGCGGTTCCGCAACACATATGAACGAGGGGAAAATGTCTGTATGTAGGCGCTGAACAGCCGTTCTGATTTCACGATCTACGACTTGATTTGCAGGCATTGAATCATCCAGTAGTAGAAGAACATGTGTACAGGAAGTAAGAGCATCAGAAACAGATGCCCGCCACGCGGCAAACTCACTCCTGATGTTATTCTTGTCGTAGAAATGGTCAATTCCGAGTTTTTTGAGAGTTTGATGCACTGTCGGAGCCAGCCCCCGTTTCTCATCTGCTGTCCATGAGTAACTGATAAACACACGTGGTTTCTGGCGAAGCCAACTTCGAAGCATCTTGTGACTGAGATACGAGAGATTACCGATAAACCTATCATTTAGAGAATCAATGCGGAAAAACGTTGCAGTTCGATCTAGTTCTGAGGACGTGAGTCCTAGACGCCAATAGCCAATATGTTTGACCAATCGTTGTGACCATGCTACCCAAGGAGGAAGAGCTAACCCAAGCATACCGCCAAGCAGTACCAAGATTTCAGCGTGAGGGATGTTTCGTGAACAAAGAAAGACCGCGAACCCTCCTGCGAAAAGGACTGTGAGGGTGTACAGCCGGGATTCCATGATAAGTCCGGACCAAGCCCTAAGTGAATGTAACGATTGCTCACTGGTGAGACATCTCTCCTCGTGCACTTCCTTCTTATTCCTTGCATGGGTGTCATCTGACCACGCCCAGAAGCCAAGGACCGACCGCATCCATGTGCTCTGCTGAGCACAAGCATGCGTACTCAATGTGCAGTTCAAACGCGATCCCAAGAAGGGCCAGAAATCGAATGCGCGCTGGCGGTGGATTAAGAGCGCAACGAATTGACATGCAGCAACTGCCAAGAGGAAGTCAGGGACCATTGCTCTGATACAGGGAGCACTTGCGGAAGCGAAAAGCAGAAGCCAAACGATGGGTGCACTACCATATAACAAAGGCAATAGTGTGCCAACAAGAACTCCAGCGTGTGACGGTAAGAAGCAGGCTGCGACGAGCCTCCGGAGCCGGCGCATAATTTTCGGACGTCTACAGGCGTAAGCCACAGCTTGCTCAAGCATTGCTTTGACAGCGTTGTCGTCGCCGATCATTACTCGATCCCCGAGATCCTCCATTTCAGGATAGGACTCCCTGAGTTCCTTGTAGGTTGTGTCATGGCAGATATAGAAGTACATGTATCCAGGAATGCTTGCCTTCTGTCCAGTCATCAGCAGTTTGCTTCTGACCGAATCATCGCTGACTAATTTATCCGAAAGGATATAGATGAAGGTTCCTACTGCAGCTGAATGTTGGTACGCATCTTGCATCCTTTCGAACTCGTGGATATCGAAAAGATATACAGATGCAGGAGCCTTCAATGCAAGAGATACCTTGAGAGTATCAGCAAAGACCCTATCAGCTTCAATGTCCCCGCCAAAACAAATGTGGATATCTTGTTCTGTTAATGATACACCGATGAGTAGGCGGAACAAAGCAAGCACGAGTTGAAAGACAAGCAATATGAAAGCAATAGCACACAATGCCTCAATGAATGGATAAAATGCCCATGAATCAAAACACCTCACCTTCACATAGAAACCTAGGTATATACAAAGAAGAACAATGGCGGCAATCCCGATGCTGTGAAGCAGGCCGATGTCTCGACGAGCTGGTCTTACTTCGCGATTGAGAGTGTGAATTACCGCAAAGGCCACAATAACGCTGATTATTGGGATGGCAAGATTCATTGTCGTTTCCCTGTCCGCTTCTCGAAGTTCTCAACGACACAATCATATAAACTCTTGTCTTGTTGTTGAACCACATGTTTCAACCATCCGCCCCAGCTGGCGAAACCGAAGTGTATGATAAACGATACAACGCAAGCGATTCCATAGCGTAGTGTGTGACCGCTGATCTTCCCAAAATAAGAAAGTGCCGTGACGGCAATCAAACAGAGAGCGAGTAAGCCAAAGAGATTGGCGACTCCGGTAAGAACGCGGGCCTTGTATTTGATGTCATCCATTGTGGTTTGTTCCTTTCATTTCTTGCGACAACCAAAATAAAGTTCAGCGAATCTTTTTCTCTGAGTAGTTAAAGATTTCGCAACAACGATATGTTAACATTTATCTTTTTATTAAAAAAATTGTGGATATTCCACAATACCAATTTTGAGCATATTCTCCAATCTATATCATTTGCTTCTTGTACTCGCAGTCACTCCAGTCGAAGAAGATGCGGTTTTTAGAGACGTGTTGGGCTACGCCACACACTTCGGCTTCACTGCATTCCTTTAGGCTCTTGTGTTCCCCTACGACTACGCCCTGCTCGTCTATTAGCCGATCAATCTCGACTTTGACATTTACGGAAGCGTTGATCTTAGGGCATTTGAACTTGTCTATTCTCGTAACTAGATTAGGCATGTCTGTTCTCCTATATTGTGTTCGAACAATTATTATACCTGTTCGTAAATAATTTTAGTATTTGTTTATAATCTCAAAAGTGACCTTTTTCACCTTTGATTGGTAAAGTCATTGAAATAACATTCAATAACTTAGATGTCATCTAAGGCAATTATTATATTAATTCAAATAATCAATTTTTAATATATAGTATATTTACCCTTTTGTACAATTTTTTTGTATTTTTTCAGTAAGAAATAATCCTTTTTCTATCTTAAAGCTCCAGAAATACAACCTTAATCAGATGATCCCGCTCGGCATACATATCCCGAAAGGTTGGCGTGATAAACACCCGAATTTCCTACCATTTACGTGTCACGCTCAGACCTCTTGCCGTCAAAAACAATCACCAAGCTCATCAATAATCTGATCTATTTTCTCCAAGGCGGCTTGGCGTGAGTTTTCTGGGACAATGCCATCAGCTCTCAGGCTATCTTGCAGTTCTTCCTCGAAATTCTCAATGCGCGAAAGCAGCGTCGGAGCATGACGAGTGATAACTGTTTGACGATATCCCGACTTGTAATGCGGAACAACAGCTTCGGCCGCGAGCCAATCGCCCAGCATGATAAGGCTCCCCTTGATTTGACCACGATTGAAGGCGACACGCAGATCGTCGCCCGGGAAATCACGGATGAAATTCCTCAAGATCTCCAGACGCACTCGTGTCATAGAGTTCGAGTGTTTCAGTTCTGTAGTTTCCTTGCCATCCTCGTAGCCAATTCTGACGTATGGATCCAGAATTAGATCACATCCAGCAGCAACGGCATGTTGCTCCATGACGCGACGCTCTTGCCTTAAAAATCCCCGTTCGTTTTCAGAACGAGGTACTGACCCATCACGCACATTCCAGACAGAGCTACACGGCGGTTCATCGGGAATGCTAAAAGAACTAAATGCCATCCTCTGGCGCACGCGGAGCATACCGGCTCGAGGAAAACGTTGTAGACTCTCTGCTTCATCAACCAGCAACTTCGTGCGATCCAAAAGCTGATCAACACATTGAGATGTTGATCGTCCTTCCTTACACGCTTCCTTGACAAGATTCTGGATATCTTTTAGCGTGAGTTTATCGTCCAAATCAGACAGGTTACGTCTGACTTCAATCGCATGCAGTTCGTGCGCAAGCCCTGAAGGCATCTTTCCAAGACTCAGAGGTATAACCGCCGTACCAGCACCAATTGCGTACCCAAGCTCTGAAACGACCCAAGTACTACGCTGCGATTTCCTTGTCAGGATCGAAATGAAGGCATGAGAACAGGCTATCTGCCACTTAATGCTATCTGAAAAACGCGTACCTCCTGGAATTACTTGGTCACTCATAGGCTGTACTCCAATCCGACGCAAATGCTCAAGCACTTGGGTCGCCAATTTGGTATCTTTGTGGGAATAACTAACAAACACACGGTACTTCGAACTACAATTATCACTCATATTATTACTCCAAACTCATTTATTAGGTTTCACCTCTTAGACCTCAGCCCAATCCCATGCACAAAGTGTCTGGCTACGACAAATAGGGCTGAACTAAGTCACGATCTTGTCCAGTCTTGGTAATGACCGATTTCCAGAACATTCCTTGTGGTGGAATACGTTTTCTTCCCAGTACAACTAAATCGAGTGGGATAAATGCAAATTCGGTTAGCCACTGGCTAATCATACAGTCAGTGTAGCCAGCCATACCAGCATCAACGGCTAGCAAACCTAGCCGTTGACCAGTAATGATGTCTGCCGTACTAGGTTCCAACGAGCGAACAAGATGACGAGGTTCGCTGCATACAACTCGCAGGGTGGACCAGTTCGGTTCCTCCCAGCCAAAGTGATCAGCTCTATCTAGAAGACTCCTTTGACTAAGAAACACGGGAATAGCTTCTGCCATAATTCGTAGTCCAAGCTTGCGTACAATATCACTAGTCTGCCCTTCAAATCGTTCCCCCTTCTTTTGACGTTTCGCAAAACTAGTTATTTCATCTTTTTCAGTTTTGGTAAGACAAAAATTCTTTGCAATATCATTGTATGCCTTGGCAAGCTGGGGGTTGTCTTTCTCAAACTCAGGGGTACTTGCCACCAATCCTAGGCATTCAAGCGCATCTTCCGGCACTGCATTTTCCGCCATGACGACAAGACCATGCGGAAATTTGAGGTCTATCGGAGCTGTAGGTGAATGCGTATTCAAATCAGGATTGGACGCCTCCCATAGTCGTTTTTTCAAGTATCTAGCCACACCTATGGCACTGAATTTAATCTCTGGAATTAGGGCGAGGATGGCATGCCCAGCTGTGGATGACAGAACAGCATGACTTACCACAAATCCGGAATCAGACCCAAAAAGTTGCACTATGCCAAGTCGTGGGTTAGATCGAACTTCAGTATGCAACGTTTCTACAATTCTGCGTGACTCATCAACCGCCGACAAAAAACCAAATGACTGCCAAACCCACAGTATATCATTATCCATAGTTTTCGGAACAGTAATCACCGCTAGTTGATGATTTGCAGGACGACTGCGGTTCGCAAAATGCCAGAGAGTATGAGCGGCCTTCATGCTACCATCTCCACCAATAACGTACAGAATATCAATCATTCTGTCCTCTTGCGATAATGCCGTGGTGACTTCTTGCAAGCGCAGGTGTCTAGTATCTGGGTCTAGAAGTTTTGCATCTCGTGAGGTTCCCAACATTGAGCCACCACGAGTTGCATACTCGATGGTGTGCCGAGGCTGTAACTCAATCAAGTGGGGATAAAGAGCCGAACGTGGTCCTCCAATGGCTAGAAACCCATCTTTTACACCAAAAATCTGTAAATGGTATCTCTCACCTTTCTTTTCGGCCGCTTCTTGATAGAAATAGTGCCGTTGTACAAGAGCATCGATGACCGCATTTATACCAGGAGCAATTCCCCCTGCAACAAGAATTGCGATTTTCAACTCATGTTCCTTTTCACGCTGTGGAAAGGCTAGCTTCGGTCGAGGTCCTGCTTCTGGGAAAGTCGGATTAAAAGCAAGCGGATTCAGTTCCATAAGTGCGGAGGCTCTAACTAGTGCTTCATTTTCCTCGTTCACTACCCGGAAGTCTCCAGCCAAAGCAGGATCAATATGGTTAGTACGCCAAGCTGGATATCGATACACTTCCGGCCACTCAACTGACACGCCATCCACCAGCATTTGTTGAACACGTGCTAGCGACCAACGTTCGAGTAATTTTCTTGAGTGCTCTTTAGCTATTAGAGAACCTTCTTTGCCTTCGTTTGCCGTAGCTTCTTGCAGATGCTTGGCTGAGTAGAATTCGATTATGTTTTTCTCGTAGTCAAATAACTGAGGAACGGAAGGCAAACCGTTCATGAGTATGTTGTCATCCCACTCAGTGTACGAATCTTTAAAATCTGCACGCCACCAGTTTCGAAGTGAAGTAACGATATCTTTTGCACACTGCACGGTTCCAAGAGGTACAGTATTTGAATACTGATCAGGCAACATATGATTCCCACCAGCATGTCTGGTGATGATATCAGGAAAATCCTCAAGCTTTTGACCGCCAATTCCAACCGTTATAACTGCCTTATTTTCTTTTGTAGCCTTTGCCAGTTCAATTTTTTGGTAGTCTCCAAAACGTTTTCCTACAAAAAACAGAACACAATCCGCAGCATCAACCTCGGCATCTATTTGCTTGAGAAAACTTTTATCTATAGCTGGATGTTCCTCGAACAAATACATGTTCTCGCGTTTAATATACGATGCCAGTATGTTGCACGTCTCAAAGACAAATTTCTTATCATCAATACAATGGGAAATAAAAAACTTTGGGTATGTTGGTTTGTTCATAGTATTGTTCCTTTTCTATAGTTATTTAGGTGCTTGATGAATTGGCATATTCGTCCATCGAACAGTGCGGTGGTAAGAGATAAATACGGGATAATCTGCAATTTCTGCAAGAAGTCAAAGCGGGCTAACTGGTGCACAATAACGAGAACTTCGTCATGAAAATCATACTCCAGATAGAAGTTCTTCCGAGGAACACCAAAATCCAGCTCAGCATGCATATCCCGAAACGTTGACGAAATAAACACCCGAATCTCTTGCCATTTCCGCGTCATACTCTTCCTCCCATATCAACAAAAAAAGGATTGAACTTGAGTGGCTTGCCGCAGTTTGGGCAACCGGCAATTAAAATCCGATACTTCGATAATCTATCAGCATAACAATCCAGCTCGTTTTGATAATCTTCCATACTACCCCACCTAATAATTAATGGTTTTAAATATAATGACCAAATATTATATTAATTCAAATAATCAATTTTTAATATATAGTATATTTGCAGTTTGTACAATCTTTTTATTATTTTTGTTTCAAAAGAATCTTTTTAATCTCTCAAAGGTGCATCAGTCTTCGGCAATGAACTTCTTTCATAGTTCCTAACTACAACGTGACTCTATTCATCAATGCCATAAACCCTTCGACGGTCAACGACCGACGCTACAGTTCAGAACTCGTCTCACTTACAGCGTACTGTAGCTTCGAGATGCAAGTCAATGTCCACAAGGTTAAAGCGATACTTCTCCATTCGCTAGATTCTCTATGTCATCACACTTCATTTTTGTGGTGGCACGGACAGGGAGTTTCCAGGCAATGAAATCACTGGTCTCTTTCAAACGTTTAAGGTCTTCATGAACTTTGATTTCAAGCCAGTAGATATTGGTTCCCGAGTCTGAATCCGTTGGTCGGTCAACGGAAAGAAACAAATTATCATCTGCCATTATAATCTCACGTACGAAAGAGACTTTCTTGCGTTCTTTTGTGTTACATAAACGTTTTACAACGGTGGCAATTTTTTCTTTTTGGATCTGATCTGGTTCCCATGGCATTGAAAGGTCTAATGGCAAATCATAACCAAACTTCTCTTTTGGTGTAATGAAACAGCGGTAAAGACAATCAGATTTGTTGTGTAACTGTCTCGAGCTGGTGTACATCACCTGAACTGCCTGTTTTGTAATCTTCCCATTCTCATCAGTACGTTGCCGGAATCGAAGGTATGGACGTCTGCCGTTGAAAACCTTTTCTGTATATTTATTCAGATAAACATCAGTGTTTGTGTGTTTAAATTTACTCGGTAGGTTGAAGTGCTCCTGAAGGAACCCTAGCACTTTATCAGAGCTGTATCGTTCATCATCTGTCGCATCAATAAGAAACCGGGTTTCATAATAGGTTTTCTTCTTAAACCCGGCATTTTGCAATTTCCAAGTGAGTCTTTTATACATCAACTTTATGGTAAGAACGTCAAGGCCAGCGGCTATCACAACTGCTGTTGAGAAACTGACGGCTGAAAGTAGGGCAACCAGAAGGAGTGATGCTGAAGGAATACTATGGATGAGTAGCCAAAGAATTAATGTATACCCTGGATCATGGTATAAGATGTCGGCACGGAGCGTGGGCCAGCTGTCCTTTAGAACTTTCTTGATATAGAACGAGAGGGATGCTCTTTCAGATTCCGGAGTTTGTTTATATAGTTTTATCGTATCTTTAATGTAAGCTGATATAAGACCGGGTTTTTCAAACAGGGGGCCAGCTAAGGCTAGAATAATGGCCTGCTTTTCCAGTGAAATTTTATCTGCCCCCCAAAGGACAAGGCCAAGTTTAACGATAGCTGTCCAGAAGGCACTCCAGCCAGCGGCAATTAGTTCGTCGCGTCCTAGGCGCATTCCAAATTCAATAATTGGATTGGGTGTAAATTCAATAAGTTGTATCTTCTTTTCTTTTTTCATTGGTGTTTTCCATTTTTATTCACAGATTTCATAGGGTGGCCGAGCCACAACCAAAAGAATTCTCGCACGAAGGCGCCAAGAACACAAAGGAAGAACTTAACCACGAATCACACTAATCTACACGAATCAATACATTGCATTATTTTAATGCTGTTGTTTTTCTAGCTGCGCTAGCAAACTCCAGTATGAAAATTCTGCAATAAGCTAATGCTTTTAAGAAAGAGGGTTCTCGCACGAAGGCGCCAAGAGCACAGAGAAGAATGCCAACAACCTAGAAGGTTGAGCTACCTTAAAATCTTCAAATCAGTATTGTATTGCAAGTTGTTCCTTTTCATAATAAATACTTGCAGAGCTTTTCCAGAGTTTACCCTTTACCGTTTACCCTTTTCAATTTTTTTCCATACCGCTAGAGGCATTCCAACATTTTCCCTTTGAAAATATATCCTCTGTCTTCCTCATCTTCTATCAGTCGTATCCATGCATTGCCGGGATTTGGTTCTGCATCAAACCACTCAGGAGTCAAGTGCAACCATTGCATAACAAAGGCACGCAAGGAGACCCCATGGCAGATTATAATCACATTCTCTATACCGTGCTTTATCGCATCATGCCTAAATGTTCCAAATACCTGACGTATGCGAACAGCAACATCAAACCTGCTTTCTCCAAGCGGCATACGAGCCCAAAACCTTCCTTCATGTTCTTCGCATTTAGCGTAATGAGCGGATTCCTCTGGAAAACGTTCCGGAAGTTCTTCATCGGGGATGCCGTCAAACAAGCCGAATTGTTGCTCGCACAAATTGATATGTTCCCTAACAGAGACAGAGAAGCCAGCTAATGCCTCTTCAACGGCTTGTGCAGTTTGGCGAGTCCGTTTGTATGGACTTGTCCATATTCGTAAAGGAGGGAGTTCACTCTCTGCAAACTCCTTTTCAAGATATTTGTTAAGGAATTGCCCAGCCTGTTCGGCTTGAATAATTCCATTGTCACTCAATGGAATAGCATGATCAGACAACTCTGCATGAATTGCCTTATCTACATTCCCCATGGATTCTCCGTGTCTGACTAAAAATAGTTTCATGTCTTTTTAATTAGATCCATCGATTATAGCAAGTCTTCGAAATTTAAGAAGTTTGGGTATATCCATTACTGCATCTCGGTCTTTTTGCTTATCACTTTCTGAGAGACGTATGTCGTCCCATGGCACGATGTTGTCATGGAGCATCAATTCATCATTTCGTTCTTCGTTGTGTTTCCATCCCTGCTCAATTTTTTGATTACACCAACGTTCATGTTCTCTCTCGGCCATATACTCAATATCATCGGTGGTAAGTTCAATTACAGGAGTTTCTTGCCTTGCATCTAAGTCAACGAAATAATTTCGATCTTTTAGATAGGAAAGATAGGCATCGATTTGATGTCTATTTGATTGCTTTGTTTTTTCATCAAGTTCGTCCCAAGCCTTTGCATTATCAGATTGCTTTTTTTCAGGTTTTATTTTTTCTCTTTTTTCGTATGCCTCATGAACCATGTAAGCCAGTTCCTCTCTTCCTGGCAGAAAAATAGCATCACGAGTTAAGAGATTTCTGAATGCAGTTGCATCAACCTGCATGTCTAGAAGGTGAGCAGGAGGAAGTGCTGATTTTGTGTAGCCTTTACTACTGCCTAGCGAACTCATTTCCATGATAGCCACCATTGATCGTGTACTATTTTTGTATAGCGGAGCTTTTAAAAAGGCACGGCTGACACCATCGTCAATTCTAATATGTCTATCAATATCAATAAACCAGTGTGCTCTTGTTCCAAGAGACTCAGCCCTAAGGTTAAGATTTACGTTGAGTACAGTAGCACGCCTTAACATACAAGTATAATCAGTTTTGTGAGCAGGGTTCGCTCCTAGAATATCAAGGTATCCTCTCAGCCGACTGACGAAATCTGGTAGTTTTGCATTGATCATATTTTTGTCTAGGCAAGCTTCTGCTACATCACTAAAACTATGAAACGTACCACCGGCAAATACGAAAATGGCTCTCCCTATAGGGTGTACGTCTGTTCCATCATTAAACTCACCGTCGTTCATGGGAGCAAGAAAGTGCTTTAACCATCCGCATTCCTGATTTTCCATCTTTGAATCAAATTCATCAAAGAATACCAGGGGAATACGTTTACCACCAGTTTTGTCAGATGCTTGATGGAATGCTCTTGCAAGTTGTTTAGGATTAGTAAACTCAGATATGTTAAAGGTTAGTATTTCTATGTCTTCAATAATAGATTTTATTACCTGCTTTACTCCAAATGATTTTCCTGAACCAGGTTGTCCAAAAACAGCCAAGCATAGTGGCTCTTTTTTCTGTGTGTTTTCAGTATACTCACTTACAAGTCGTTCAATATTACGGTAACCCTCAATTTCAGATTTGTCTAATGTAGTTAGTTTGCCAAATTTAGCAATAGGAAAACCATCATCGCAACTGTCTATTCCAGAGCATAAAACATCTGTTGCGGTTTCTTCAATCTTCGGGAGACCTTTTGCTGTTATAATTGACCACCCTCCTTGCATATGATGTAATTCGCTATTTTTTCCTGGTAGCTCAACATCACAAAAGTTTTTGTATATATCTTGTTTGTCTGCATTTGCAATTTCACAAATCGGAAATTGTGGCACTAGTTCTTTGTTACTAATTCTATTGTCTGAAGTAGTTGTTACCTCTCTAAATACATAACCTTTTTTAAGTGTTATTCTTGCACATGCTAAACCACGTTTGACTCCATTAATAATATTTTCAGTTTTTATATGATTCGAGGTCTTGATTAATTCAGCTGCCATGAGAGAAGTCAGAACAGATCCATATCCCATCATTGTTCCTGCAATTGTAGCATTATACTTACCTTCAATTCCTGTTCGATCATAAACTAAGATAGGAAGTCTTTTATATTGATTGAGTTCTTTTTTTGTATAGTAATCACAGCCTGGAGGAAATATAATAGCTCCATCAAGACCAAATCGTACTATCACCCAACATAAAAGCTCTATATTTCCCCCTGTTTCCTTAAAGAAGCGTTCATGTGGATTTAACTCGTTTCTAAGAAAAACATTGGCCGTATCAACAGCAGTTCTTTCCCACGACAATCCTTTGCTAACATCGCAACCTTCGGTGCGTAGATCTTCTGCATCAAGAACAACGATTAGATTATTGCCGTTTGTTGGTTCAGCATTTAAATGTTTTTCTTTAACCCATGTCCATAGGTTACATTTTTCACAATTATATTCAGGGTTAGACACATCTTTTCCCTTGCGTAAAAACTGAATAGGACGACTCATTTTGTATAACACAATTGTGTTTTTAGTATAAACTTCATTCAGCTCTTTGCTTAGATTATCATAGTGTCGGCAGCCATTTGCAGCATCATCAATAACAAGCAAGTCTGCAACGGGGTGTTCTTTTGTGGTAAAGCATCCTATTTGACATTCAGTAGGTCTTGAGAATCCTTTCATTTCTTTTATTCGCCATATGGGGGGAGCGTCTTTTTTTGTCTGAAAATTATCGACATGAAGGTACGAGTGAATCTTGTCTTTGTCTAGAAGTGATTTGGCAGTCCTTGGCTTGGTCGGGCCTATCACCTTGGCTAATGATTTATCCGCTACTTCCTTGATAATATCTGTCATTAAAATTGCTCCACCACCCATAGATACTCGGTTTGTGCCTGGTTCAAGGCTCCAGTTTTTGCAATGTTCAAGCAAATTAGGGTCATCTATATGAGGTGCTTCGGGAAAGTCTACCCAGTCAATTGCGGTGTCACCGCAGACAACTATGTTTTTGATGGTATGTTTAGTCATTTTTTTCTCCTGTTGTTACTAATGTTTAAATTGTTTAAGAGTTTTCACTTCAATTCATAACCAACTTGTGCAAGCATTTCTGGAATTGCCATGACAGGGTTGATATCTTTCTGCTTGTCACTATCGGATAATTCATCCCACTTAACTATACATGGGTTAGTTTGCTTTAGACCATCCTTCACAGGACCGCACTTCCAGCCAGCCAGTAGTTTTTGAGCATTCCAGCGTCCGTGCTCCATTTTTGACAGTAAATCAACTTCGACTTTTTTGAGAATTGTCACTTTCTTTATGGGGGCAATAGATTTCTTAATCTCATATCCAACGAAAGCCAGCTTTTCGCCGATATCGTCGGCTTGACCACGGTTTGCTTCTTTTAGATATCCTGGTAACTTACTCCATGGTTTTCCGGCGGGGTCACCACTTGGGATATTATGTTTCTGCTGTTGCCGGTAATTCTCATGGATGGCTTTTGCAACATCTTCACGAATTATTTTTGGAAGTGACTTTGGAGGTGCTTTAACAAGATAACGTAAAGTAAGCATCTCTTCTGGTAATTTGATTAAGTTGGGGAAATCTTTCCAGTGAACATCAATTAGCAGCTCTTTGGCTGCACGACCACTTCCCTCCACTACGATAACTTTTGCTCCCATTGCAAGAGCTATGCGGTATTCCAATGCAGCTATCTTTCCTCCACCAATGCCAAGAACACGGACAGATGTAGGGTCAATGCCTGCAGAAAGTATGTCCTGCCAATATTGTAATGGTTCCCGGGCAGAAAAACTGTCGCCTTTTGTTCGGATGCGTACAGTATAGCTCTTGTCAATATTAACATTGCCAAGTTTGTGAGGGAGATAACCAACTGCTTTGGTTAGTATTGAGTTTGCCTCATCTATGTCGCCAACCACTTCAGCAATTCCGGCTTCTGTGCCTCCTGATATAATGATACCCTTATACCCCTTGAATGCATCAAGTATCAATGTCCTGTACTTATCTACAGATTCATACTCTTTACATCCGCAGTCGCCGGCAACAATTACAACCTGTCCCTTATGATTTGCAAGAGGGTTTCTCGGTGATGGAATCATTTGGGAGCACATGGATTGCTTTTTGTTGCTCCAGGAACATGTGAACCCTTTGGATGCATGTCCAGTAGCGAGAAGTTGTTGCATGAGCTCAATTCCATCGTTTTGGTCTAAAGCCTTGATCATTCTGGATGCTGATTTACAAGCTGACGCCAGCATGAATGGAGCATTGCTGCAAGCTATTGCCTTCGCAAGCAAACCTAAACCTTCCTCTTGCTTCCCTAATAGAACATTGAAGAGTGCTGCATTATAATAGGCCCAAGGGTGATTTGTTCCTACCTCAGCCTGATCCATGCAGTGCTTTAGTGCGGTATTAATTGCCGGATGCATCAATGAAACAACAGAGAGGTCTTTGCGTCTGGTAATTTCCAGTTCAATAACATTAGAAATTGCATAAGTGTTAAGGGGATTTGTTTCGTAGGCTTTTTGATACCAGTCGTAAACGTTTGTTTGGGCCTCTTTCGTTTTGAATCTCCGCCAGCTACTGGCATATGCGGCCATCGCCTCACTGTCACCATACTCCGCGGCTATTTTCAAATTATCCTGACCCTTTTTATATGCTTTCTTGGATTTGTCATTACTGATGTTCTGGTGTTGTTTTACCAGTGCAGTTCCATAATCTCTGCATGCCGCAGGTATTTCTAGGTCAACAAATTTTTGAAGTATGCTAGTGGCCTTGTCCCAGTCACCGAGTGTTATGGCTAGACGGGCTATTCGGCCTGCCAGTTCAACATTATTTTTATCAAAATTAAGTATGGTTGAAAGCTTGTTGATTTCGTGTTGCGTTTCTGCGGGAGATAAAGTTCCGCCGTAGTTTGCTACATAATCCTGTATTCCTGCAACGGTAGCTTCAAGTTCATTTGATGATGTTTCCAGAGCTGCTGCAACAGCGGCAACTTGACGCTGCCACTTATCTGGCACTTTAAAACTGCTTTTATAACAGAGGTCATGTGTTATTTCCGCAAAGGCGTGTTGAAGAATCGTCCTTACCTGAATCTCGGCCTTCATAGGGCAACCATCTTTAGGATAAAGAGTACGAGGTACTTTGACATTAATCTCCTGTGTGGGGAATGTTCCTTTCTTGAAAGACACAATGTAATGACGTGATAGATATCCAAACTCTGCGGTTTTTAGTCGATCTCTGGCATCTATAGAGTTTTCCTCATCTATTTCAAAATTTTCTTCAATAAACTTGCAGATGGCATCACTGTGGGATTCTGTTAAAGTGATTACCCGAGCTCCGCAGAGATCTGTAAATTCAGTAACAGGGTCATCAGTTTCAAGATTTTCCCATTTACGTGGAATTTTCCCGGCGAAACTAACAATTGACTTTGCCCGTGACTGAATAATGGCAAGTGGTGCATATTTTTTTGAAGCCTTAGAAAGTATTTTCTCAAGTTTGTCGGCATATTTAATGTAGTTTTTTTGTAACTTCTCAATAAGTCTTTGGTCAACCGCTGACCAAGATTATCAATATATAACGGCAATATATTAAAAGTGTGGGGAGTATACAAGAAAAAAATGGAAAAAATAACTTTTTTTTAT
>Ga0307987_1000254_pt1 | contig 32806 bp, 25 predicted proteins | sample EllFjometagen181_FD_203157 | JGI IMG/M metagenome (GOLD analysis project Ga0307987, IMG submission 203157) | Marine microbial communities from Ellis Fjord, Antarctic Ocean - #181 | ecosystem: Environmental > Aquatic > Marine > Unclassified | place: Southern Ocean | collected 2014-10-08 | reverse complement strand
AAACAGGAAAATAAAAAATGCTTGATTGAACTGACAAAGCCCTTTAAAATAAGGCTATTTGAAAATTAAAACGACAAAAATCAGGCACTATGGGATGATAGTGTATTTGTTAATAATATCAAAAGTGATTTTTTCACCTTTGATTGGTAAATTTACTGAAATAACAGTCAAACTATTTATAGTATTCTCAAGAAGTTGATGTTTGCCTGTTTTATAAACAAAAACATAATCACCGGATACATTTTTTCCTGTTACAACCCGAAATACATACCTAGAACCACTGTCTAATCCTTCTAGTGTTACGGTATGCTTGATTCTTTTATGAGTTTTCTCATTTATAATGTGATTATATATAGGCCTCTTGGTTCCCCATTCGACTGCACTTGCTCCTGCTTGCATACTTTTCCAAGTTACGACTGCTTTTCCCTCTCCAATTGCAGAGCATTCAATATTACTCAAAATATTTACATTAGGCCTGGCTGTCTTATTTTTATGTTTGAAATGTTGTTTCAGATCTTCGCAAAACGCTTCTATACGTTCAGGTCTAGCCATATTGAGCCTGGAGCTAGACTCATTTTTCAATTTCTCCAATTCTTCTAAATCGCCCTCAAGAATAGCTCTTGATTTTTCACTCTTAATAAACTTGAATGTTTTCGTTCGAAAAACAGCATCTGTTACACTTCGCCAAACCTTTGTGTAATAAAGTAGATCTTCAAAGCCTTTCTTCAGGTTTTTGTACTCTTTTTCAGGTAAAGCCTGTTCTAATCCATTAAGCTTTTTCAATGCTTTTTCCGCAAGTTCCACCGCCTCTGTTTTTTCCTGCCATATTCTATTTAAAGTTGTTTCATTAGGAAAGCACAGTTTCAGCCAGTCCTGTCTGTATTGAATATCCCATTGAGGGGTATTTTTACCTATCAGGCATTTTGAACGAACCGAAGAGGGGATACTGCTGCTTTTTTCTAGGACCCATTGGTTTAGCACATAAAACATCTTGCGACAGATATCAAAACTCAGGCGATATATATATTTTAGCTTTTTGTTTTCTGGTGTTCCGGGTTGTATATTATATTCTTTTAACAACCAGTCGTCCATAATTATATCAGGATCTGTGTCTGCATCATTCACCAGACGGGTCATGGAGTAAACATTTAATTTGTTTATCGAATCAAGAACATTACCACTTCGCTCTATGCGAATGACAACACCTGAAATACCTCGTTTAGAGAACTCTCTCATGCGCCAGGAGAGGTAATCTGTCATAATAAATGGTATTTTATTCTTACCCCAGTATTCTGCAGAAAGGTCAAATTCAACTGTACAGTCATTTTTGCCGCTATCTCCAATAATATTATTAAAGGGATAGTACAGTTGCCAATCCTGAGGCACCTCTTTAACCATTGCGCGATAGCCATTGACTTTCTTCAAGGTTTTAACCATATGACTCTGTTCGAGAGGAGAGTGATTAAACGTTCTTATATCAATCTTTTTGTTATATTTTTCACATATTTCCTGAACTTGATTGATAGCAAGAACAAGCCGGTCGGCGGGCATTGTTGTCAGGTTATACCAGGTTACCGGAAGTACATTCCAGATTTCTGTTGGGCAGCTTCCAAATTGTAAAACGATACCGTCGAGCTTTGGACAGGTTTTAAATGCTTTATCATATGCTTCTTTACGTTCATCCCACATTTTCTTTCCACCACCTTTGGGGTCAAGATCCTGTGTCATCTTTGCCTCTCCTATGTTTAGTTCTTTAGCCCATACATAAGTTTGCATATTGTTTTCATCACAAAAATTGCATATCTCATTAATCAGTTCAGCCCTGTCTGCATTGTTGTTAATCGTATCAATATTTATAATTATTCCATGTGATAAACGAATCTCTGTAACACCATGTTGTTTAGCCAATTCCAGATTCTTCATCACCCCTTTTCTATCAGCAGAGAAAAGCTGCCATCCGTAGTTTTGCAATGGCTCTGCTGCAAAGCAACTTCCCATATATAAAACAAAATATAGTAAACAAACTATCTTCTTATGGGGCATAAAATCCTTATTTTATCTAACAATTATTATACCTGTTCGTAAATAATTTTAGTATTTATTAATAATCTCAAAAGTGATTTTTCTCGCCTTTGATCGTTTGATGTATTGAAATAATAACCAGTAATGAGATGTAATCTAACTAATTCAACGGCGAAGCTTAATCTTAGCCTCGGATAGATACTTACCACGTATCACTTACCACTAAGACCGTTGGTCTTCTCACATATCACTAACTTACACATTCAACACCCGACCAACGGGAGAGAGTCCCGCTTTGCCGGATTGTCTAAAGTTAGTCTTGTTAGTCTGCGGGAAGCATTGCGAAGTGGCAATCATTCCTCAATTTTTAAACTATATTATATATTTGCAGCTTTGTACAATATCTTTTGTAATATCGACTGTAATTTTTTCTTTTCGGTGTCTGTGAATTTTGCGAGAGATTTGCTCTTAGTTTTGCCCTTTAATATCATATATGGACAGGCCTGAAAAACTATAAATGGTAAACTTTAAACTATGGTGTTACTTTATGCTTCGATTGGTAAGCTATGCATAATACGTCCGCCTTCGCAGTTCCTGATTACAGCACGACGAAATCCATCGCCACTACAGTTCAATGCGCAGGGGTAATTTCCAATATGCATTGTTCCATAAACTTTTGTTCTATTGCTTTGCCTGTGAAATAAGCAATAGAACAAAAGTTTCAATGGCAATGAATCTTTTTTAAGCCAAGCGATTTTCATGCTTTTTCGTGGTTACAATCTTTTTAATCTGCGAAATCTGCTGTGTTAGGCGTAGCTTGCAAAGCGAAGAATGGTGGATTAAAATATTATCATTGGGACTTTAGCGTCTCTTGCGTTAAAATCTGTCTTTTGTCTTTTTGTTTGTAGTTTATCTTCTTGACTGAAATTTGTAATAACGGTAAATTACTCGGAATTTAATTTCATAGAAAAAGAGGTTTAAGATGTCAAATAAGTTTAAAGTTGTGTTAGTTGGCTGCGGTGGAATTACAGCGTCTTGGATGGGCGCTGTGGAAAAACGTGATGATGTTGAGATTGTTGGTCTTGTTGATTTGGATGAGAGTAATGCAGTGGCATTGCGAGATAAGCATGAGTGTCTGAAAGATGCTGATGTTGGCGCTTCTCTACAGAGTATGCTTGATGACAAGAATCCAGACATTGTGTTTGATTGTACTGTTCCTGTGGCGCATCCTATTGTAACAATTACAGCCTTGGAACATGGTTGCCATGTTTTGGGTGAAAAACCTCTTGCAGATAATCTTGCTGATGCTGAAAAGATGGTTGCAACTGCTGAACGTACTGGTAAGACTTATGCAGTTATTCAAAATCGTCGTTATATGACCAATATTGTTGCAATTAGAGAACTTGTTGAATCTGGGGAACTAGGAGATTTGACAACTGTAAATGCTGATTTTTATGTTGGTGCTCATTTTGATGGTTTTAGAGTAGAGATGGAGCATGTTTTGTTGGTTGACATGGCTGTTCATACATTTGATCAGGCTAGATATATTATGGGTACTGAGGCTGTGTCTGTATATTGTCATGAGTGGAATCCAAAAGGTTCATGGTATAGTCATGGAGCATCTGTTATGGCTGTTTTTGAGATGGCAGATGGTAGTGTTTATAACTATCGGGGGAGTTGGTGTCCTGAAGGTCTTCCAACAAGCTGGGAAGCTGAGTGGCGTATTGTTGGAGAAAAGGGAACTGCAAAATGGGATGGCGCTGCAAATGTTCAGTATGAAGTTACTACTGGCAATGAATTTATCCGTGAGGGAGAAAAGGTTGATGTTGATTTAAGTGAAGAAATTGATTTTGATGGGCATGCTGGCGTGATGAATGAGTTTCTTGAATCGCTGAAAAGTGGTGGTACTCCTCAGACAATCTGTTATGACAATATTAAGAGTTTAAAGATGGTGCTTGCTGCGGTTGAAAGTGCCGAGACGGGGAAGAAAGTCACAATTTAAATGCGTAAATTCGTAAGTTCGAAAATGGCAGGAACGCCTTTGGCGGCATGAAAAATAATTGTTAATGAAAAAATAATGTAATTGTAGGGGCGACACGCATGTCGCCCATGCTTTTGAAAAGGAAAACAAAAAATGAAGAAGAAAATTAGAATAGCCTTAATTGGTTCAGGTGGAATTGCTCACTCACATTTGGGTGGTATAAATGAATATAAGAATGCAGAGGTAGTTATTGCATGTGACGTGAATGAAGAAGCTGCAAAGAAATTTGCAGAGAAGCATGACATTAAAGATTATACAACAGATATTGATGCTGTTATGGCGGACAAAACTATTGATGCTGTAACAATTGCTACACCTCCTGCATTTCATGCACCAATTGCTTTAAAAGCTTTGAAGGCAGGTAAGCATGTTCATACTGATAAACCTTTTGCAATGAATGCTCAGGAAGCTGAAGAAGTTGTGAATCTTGCAAAAGAAAAAGGTCTTATCTTTATGGTTGGTATGAATCAGAGATACACAAGTGAAGGTCAGACAGCCAAGAGAATTGTTGAAAAGGGTACACTTGGTGAGATTTATCATGCAAAGGCTCTTTGGAAAAGACGTGATTTAATTCCAGGTGGAGCAGGTGGTTGGTTCCATAACAAGAATATTGCCGGTGGTGGTGCAATGCTTGATATTGGTGTGCATCTGTTGGATTTGTGCATGTATGTTATTGATAACTTTAGACCAGTATCTGTAAGTGGTGCAGTTTATACGAAATTTGGTCAGTATGGTGGTTTGAAAACCACAAGCAAAGCCGCGATGGTTGAACCAGAATTCAGTGTTGATGATTATTCTTTTGCTCTTATTAAGATGGAAAATGGATCAACAATTCAGCTAGAAGCAACATGGGCTGAGTTTATGGAGCAGAAAGAGTATTCAAATATTGAATTGAAGGGTACTGATGCCGGCCTGAATCTTAGACCAATGAAGCTTTTCAAGTGTGGTAAAGATGGTAGTTATAATGTGATTGAACCTGCATCATTTGAAGGTAAAGGAAATATCAAAAAAGGTAGAACATATAACTGGCTTGAAGCTATTGATGGTAAAGCTGAAGTTTTGTGTAAGCCAGAGCAGTCTTTAGCTATTCAAAAAATCATTGATGCAATCTATGAGTCTTCAAAGACTGGTAGAGAAGTTATTATTGATTGGGCTTAAAAGAAACGGTAAATGGTAAACTGTAAAGGGTAAACTTTGGAATGCTCCGCAGGTATTTATTATAGATAAATGAACGGAGTAAGTTCCACACCCGACCAACGGAAGAGAGGCTTTAGGTAACCTAAAGCAACGAACGCAGTGAAGTGGCAATTATTAATTCGTAATTATTAATTTTTAATTGCATAGGTCCGTGGTCGTTAGTCATTTAGTCAAAAAGGACGACTTAGCACTTATTACATATTACGTAACACAAAAAGGGCAACATCATGTTGCTCTTTTTTTTGTAAAAAAGAAGAATTGGCTTGCAAAAAGTGGCAAAGTATGAGTATATATAGAAAAGTGCAATGTTGCCAAGTTTAGAGATTTGCTGTGTGTAGTGTTTAATTGAATATTTAATGTTGGAGAAATATATATGTCGTTATTAGAGTTAACAAAGCCTTTGGCTGCGTTTGATATTGAGTCAACGGGGACGAATTCCCGTTTGGATAGGATTATAGAAATTGCAATTGTGAAGCAGATGCCTTATGGTATGAGCTCTTCATATATTTTTAGGGTGAATCCTGGAATTCATATTCCGGAAGAGACAACTGCAATTCATGGTATTAAGGATGAGGATGTAAAAGACTGTAAGAGCTTTAAAGACATTGCAGATGAAATTCAGAAAATTTTGGATGACTGCGATCTGGCGGGTTATAACCTGCTTAAGTTTGATATTCCAATCTTGCAGGAAGAGTTTGAAAGAGTTGGTAAAAAATTTGAAATTGAGACAAGAAAAGTTGTTGATGCTCAAAAAATATTTCACACAAAAGAACCGAGAACCTTAACAGCTGCACTGAAGTTTTATTGTAACGAAGAATTGATTAATGCACATGGTGCAGAAGCTGATACTATTGCAACATTGAAGGTTATTGAAGGACAGTTGGCAATGTATGAAGATTTACCTAGAGATGTTGCTGGGCTTGATGAATATTCCAATCCTAAAGATCCAACTTGGGCAGATAGATCTGGTAGGCTGAAATGGAATTCAGATGGGGAACTGATTGTGAACTTCAGCAAGAAAAAGGGGTTAACTGTTAAACAACTATTGACACAGGAAAAAAGTTTTCTTAAATGGATTGTTAAAAATGATTTTCCTAAGGATATGAGAACAATTATATCTGATATTTTGGAACATGATATTTGGCCAGAGGCACCGGAAAAAATTGAAAAGGAAGAGTTGAAAATTAATAATGGCGAAAAAGCTCCGCAGGCTTAATCAATTACTAATTACAAATTACGAATGGTGGAATGCCTTCGGCGGGATGAGTAAAGAAATGGTAAAGGGTAAACGGTAAAGGGTAAACTCTGGAAAAGCTCCGCAAGTATATATTTAGATAGGTTGCGACTTTGTCGCGCCGTAGGCACTGCGAAGGCGGAAGCAACACCATCGTTTAAAGTTTACCCTTTACTGTTTACTGTTTCTTTACTGTGCACTTTTTCGAAGAAAAGAGTAGGTGATGATAATGAAAAAGAAAAATTTTTTACCAGAGATGTGGCTTGACGATTTAAGATTTTCAGGCGATAAGAAAGAGCTTGTTGCACAATGTGTTGTGCCAGAAGATTTAAGAGTAACTGTTAGTTTTAATGGTTCTTCTTTTGATTGGGATGGTTCTGAAAGTAAGTTTTTCAAGCTTGGAGCGACACCTGGAACTGAAATTATTGTTACGATTAAAGATGATGACTCATCGGCGTCCAGAATTATGGTTGCTCCAGGAAAACAATATGTTAGAATGTCTTCAAACAGTGTTTCTGGTACAAGAAAAAAGATGTTAAATAATATCTTTGCTGGGAAAGAAGTTTCAAAGGAGCTACTACTTTTTGTTGGATTCTTGAGAGACGGAGTTTTCCACCGGGACGATGAGCGCCTTGCTCTAGAGTATATTAAAAGTTCTAATGAGTTATCATCTTTAGCGTTGGGTATTTTGCTTTTGGGTATGCATGAGAATGGCGTAAAGGATCATGCAATGATAAGGGCTTCGGTTAATGATCTTGCAAAAAGTTGTCTCAATCTGAATTTGTTTGAATTGTCTCTGCTTTGCATTGCCGTCAGCTTGAATCTTGTTTCTAATGAAAGTATGGGTTCAAAATTAGAATTCTCTATTAGGCAACAATTGGAGCTGTTTGACACCTCAGATAATGCTCAGTTTTCTCTGATACAGTTTGCTGGGTTAATAAATTTGTGTGAATTTTCTACAGATTCAAATATAAAATTGTTGTCACAACAGCTGATTAATGTAAGTTTGAATAATCTTGCTATACTTTGTTTTGATGGAGTCTCGTTTGTTTTGGATGCAGATTTGCCAGCAAAACAGATTGTATCGATGCATAAAGGGAGTGCACAGTCAGTAATCTCATGCTTTGTTCCAGGAGTTCCTATGGTCTATAATCCTTGGATAATCTTTGTGTTGCTATCAGGCTTTGAACCAAATTTTGATTTGGTTGGAGAATTCTTTTCAAAGAGAAGTGGTTTATATAATGGTATCAAGGTAAATAAAACCACTGCATATCTCCTTGCTGATGTGTCACTCGCCAACCATGGTGTCTTTGGTATGGCAGCATTAAATAAAACATGCTTTGTGTTTTCTTCATATTATGATTTCTATAAAGATGGATTGTGTGAGGGCAACCAACTAAAGAAACCTAAAATTTCTCTTGTTGATTCTTTTACGAAAATAATTTATAATATGGATTATTCAAAAAATAAGAATACTATGTTGTACTGGCCTCAAGATGAGTTCGAAAAACAGTATGTCGAAGAAGAATGGGTATTTGGAGAAGCCTCTCAGGGGCGTATTGCCGTACATTGTTCTTGTTCAATATTGGAGCATAATGATGTGCTCATTAATAGAGAGCTTGAAGCAGTCGGTGATGAAATTATCTGGTCAATAATATGTGCAGATAAAAGGGAAGACTTGAGTTTAATAGAATTTAGTAGAAGGGTTAAGAAAAAATGGATACTTTAAAAAGTTTGATGATCAAAACAGTTGAAGAGATGGGATCTGCAACTTATATTAATTACAAAGAAGATGGTGGTTGGAAGAAAAAAAGCTTTAGCGACTTTCAAAGAAATGTTGAAGTAATTACAGAAGTGATTGATCTGTTTAAGGTTAAGCAAGGCAAAACAGTTGGTCTTTTTCTTGAGAATAGTCACATGTGGAGCGAAGTCTATATGGGAATTGTTTCTGCAAATACAATCGCTGTTCCAATAGATGCAAAACTATTGGAAAATGAAGTTGCACATATAGTGAATGATTCGGAAGTTTCTATAATTTTTACGCAACGAAAGCTTGTGCATGTTATCAAAGAGTGTTTGCCGAGGTTAAAAAAGCTACAGTCAGTTATTGTTGTTGATACAAATCTTGATGATATAGAGCTGGGAATTAAATTTATTGGTTACCCCAAATTGGTAAATCAGGCTCGAGAGCGATTCTTTAAAGTTAAAAGTACACGCTTTGAATCATCTGTTCTAACGCCGGAAGATGTTGCATCAATCATTTATACATCAGGTACAACAGGTCGTTCAAAGGGAGCAATGCTGACTCATGGAAACTTTGCATCACAATACTTTTCTGTAATTGATAGAATTGATATTTCTAAAGAGGACAATCTGCTGACTGTATTACCTCTTCATCATGCATTTTCTTTTACTGTAAATTTTGTTATCACAATGTGTGTTGGATGTCAGGCAAGTTATGTGGAAAGTCTTAGGACTATTTCAGCCAATATAAAAGAGATAAAACCTACTGCATTGGTTGGTGTACCACTTCTTTTTGATAAGATGAAAGATAAGATAATGGTTCAGCTCAAGCAGAATAAACTGGGATCATTTTTGTATACAGTAGGTATTAAGGGACCGGTAAAGAAGAAAATTGTTCAGGGATTTGGCGGGTGTATGCGTTTAATGGTTTCAGGTGGAGCTCCAGCTGATCCAGAGACTCTGAAGTGGTATGATTCTTTGGGCATTCAAGTTGTTGAAGGATATGGCCTCACGGAAACTTCTCCGGTTATTACAGTTGCAAGTCCTGACTCAACAAAATATGGTAGTGTTGGTCCGGTTCTTCTGAATTGCGAAGTTCGCATCCAAAATCCAAATGAGAATGGAATAGGGGAGATACAAGCTAAAGGTCCAAATATCTTTAAAGGTTATTTTAAGAACCAGATTGCAACGGATGAGGTGATGGATGCCGATGGATGGTTCTCAACAGGTGACTTAGGGGTGCTTGACGAAGATAATTACCTTACAATCTGCGGAAGAAAAAAATGTCTTATCGTGAATAGAGAAGGAAAAAATATTTATCCAGAAGAAGTTGAAAATCATATATCACATAATGAATTTATTTCAGAAGTTTTAGTTCTTGGGTTTAATGATCCAGATGAAGTTGGTGAGAAGGTTGGAGCTATTGTTGTTCCGAATAGTGAGAAACTGGATAAATGGCAAGCTCATCATCATCATAAGTATCTTTCTGATGAAGAGGTTGAAAAGTTGTTGATGGATCAGATAAAGGAAGAGTGTAAGACTCTTTCCAGTTATAAACGTCCAAGAAAGATTGTTATTAGGTCTGAAGAGTTTGAAAAAACTTCAACAATGAAAATCAAGCGCTATCTATACAACCTATAAAACAATGGTTAATATTGGAATTCGCAATTGACTTGGTCCTTAGTCCATAGTCATTTGGTCATTGATCCATGCGTCAATTTGTAGCTGCGTCGCCTCGGCGCGGAAAATGTAACGCGACGATCATTGTTGCAAGGAAATTGGGAGGGACGTCGTCCCCGGCGTCCATTAGGGCTGACAGCCCGTAATATAATAGCCTAGGGCAATGCCCTAGGTTTATAAAATAAGCAAAGCTTACACCTACCCACGGTAGTGTCTTTGCTAAGAACTATTAACTAAAAACTAATAACTTATTTATCATTTCTTTAACTGTGCACTGTGCACCAACAAGAGGAAAATAATGAAAGCATTCAAAGCATATGATATTAGAGGAATATATAATACAGATTTTAATAAAGAAGATGTGTACAGAATAGGCTTCTTTCTTCCAAAGCTCTTAAATGCAAAAGAGGTCTTGGTCGGCAGAGATGTGCGAGTCAGTTCTCCCGAAATTCATGATGCATTAATTTCCGGCATAATAGATGCAGGAGCCAATGTTTGTGATATTGGTCTTGCAACAACTCCAATGGTGTATTTTGGCACAGGAAAATATCATTTTGATGCATCTGTTCAGATTACAGCATCCCACAATCCTGCAGAATATAATGGAATCAAGGTTTCTAAAACAGGTGCTCTACCTGTTGGCTATGACACAGGTCTTAATAAGCTGGAAGAACAGGTCGAAAGTGGAACAGAAATTATTCCGGTAGAGAATCTTGGATGTGTTTACTATAAGGATATAAAAGATGACTACATTGCGTTTCAAAAAGAGAGACTTTCTGATATCGGCAATCTTAAAATTGGAGTTGATTGTTCAAATGGAATGGTTGGTATAGTACTGAAAGATATTTTCGGGGAAGAACCAATATATATAAATGAAGAGCTTGACGGTACTTTTCCATGCCATGCGCCAAATCCGCTTGAAGAAGAAAACTGTGAGCAGATAAAAAAACTGGTTACAGATAATCAACTTGATGTTGGTGTCATCTTTGATGGCGATGCAGATAGAATGATGCTTATTGATGAAAAGGGGCGTTTTGTTAGACCCGATATTACTATTGGTATCCTAGGCAGATATTATCTTCATGAACCAGGAGATCATGTACTTTATGATATTCGTACATCTAGAGGTGTTACAGAGTATATTCAGAAAATGGGTGCTGAAATTCATATGTCCAAGGTTGGTCACGCATTTGCAAAGTATAAAATGGCTGAATATGGGTGCGTGTTTGGTGGTGAACTTGCTGGGCATTACTATTTGAGAGATTTTTATAATTGTGATTCTGCTATTATGGCAACAGTGATTGTTCTTGATGTTTTGTCTGCATTGAAAGATAAGAACATTAAATTTTCGGATCTAGTAGATGAGATAGATTGCTATGCAAATTCAGGTGAGATGAATTACAAAATTAAGAATAAGCAGGAGATTATTGAAAAAGTTAAAGATTATGTTCTTGAACGAGAGACTCCAACATTCCAAACCGATTTAGATGGATATCGTTTCGACTTTGAGGATTGGTGGTTTAATATTCGTCCATCTAATACAGAGCCGTATCTTCGCCTAATTGTTGAAGCTAAAACTCAGGAACTGCTTGACCAAAAACTAGCAATCCTTAGCTCTCTGATTGTTTAGCGTGAAGGTCAAAACCTTAGAGCAATTCACGGTTAATCTTTTACCTGTTACCTGCGGCGACCGTTGATCTTCTCCAAAAAACACAACATAGCTCACTATGCTTCTATTTTTTTGAGGAGCCAACCTTGTCCTCGCTAACACATCTACACGACATCTCAATCGTTCATTGCTCTAATCTTCACTTACAAATCTGGCTTTCAGGTTGGTTCCAACGGATAGGCCTATTCGGGACGTAACAATTATCTTGTTTGGACTGAACTTGCTTTCAACTATAATCGGGGTATTTAGGTTGTCAGAGAATAGAGGATTACCATTGTGTGTTTTGGAAATATTGAACGCCTGACAAATTTTGGCAGGTCCGTTTGTCAGGTCTTTAATATTTGGTTTTCTTCTTCGTTCCTGCATTGTGGAAATGCCGGCAATTGGTTTAACAGCTCTGATAAGCACGGCTGCACCTTTTCCTTCAGCTTCTGTTACCGCATTGAACATCCAATGAATACCATAGCAGAAATATACATAGGTCATTCCCGCTGATCCAAACATTACTATGTTGCGTGGGGTGACACCACAAAATGCATGACATGCAGGGTCGTTCTCAGGAAGATATGCTTCTGTTTCAACAATTCTACCACTGCATATTGAATTTTTTGATTTGAGGATAAGTGTTTTCCCTAAAAGATCTCGGGCAACATCCATTGTTGGACGATTATAAAATTCCTGTGGTAGTATACTGTCTGTTTCAAACTTCATATTATAAATTCCACAACTCTAAATTTTACCACGTACCACTTAAAACGTTTCTCAGAGGTTTTTCTGAATTTTCAACGTTCAATTAATATATGCCTACGGCATTCCTCGCCTATCTAACCCTCTAACTTATTATGTTTTTCTTTTTCGACTTTAGTTAGTACTAGAATACTTTCGATAATCATCCAGACTTCTAATATGATAATAATGATTCCTATTCCTGCCAACATATAATCTCCACCAGTGATAAATTCCTTGATTTTTATGATTAATGCAGTTGCACTGATTACGATCATTATTATCATTGGTATACCAGTATAGAAAAATGGTTTCTTCTTTAACATGAGGTAGACCGTTATTACCAGTAGTGAAAGACCTGCAAGTAGCTGGTTTGCTGATCCAAAAAGTGGCCATAAGGAGAAGGCACCCGTGCCGCTCATTACAATTCCTCCATCAGTGAACTTGGTCTTGTAGAATGCCAGAATAAAAGCACTGACTACCGCAATAATTGTTGCTGGATGTTTTTTTGCAAAGAATGGTGCGTTGCACGTTATGGCTATTTCACCTATGATATAACGTTGAATACGTGTTGCAGTATCCAGTGTTGTGGCTGCAAATGAGACAATGAAAACGCCCATAATTGTCATGGTAAACTCAGCAGGTATGCCGGCTTTTTCTATCATATTGGTTGAACCGATTATAAAAGAAGAGAGTTTGCCCTGTAGTCCTCCTCCGTTTGCAAGAGCCCAACTACCGTATTCATGATTGAAAGCATCAATACCGGTCAGCATTACTCCATCCACATGGTACGCCATCCCTATTCCAGCCCCGCAGGCAACGAGCACAAACGCAGCAAGTAGACCTTCGGTCAACATGCTTCCATAGCCTATAAATAGTTCGTCTTTCTCGCTTCTGCACTGCTTTGATGATGTCCCTGATGAAACTAAAGAGTGAAACCCAGAGACAGCACCGCAGGCAATGGTTACAAATAGAAATGGAAAAAATGATGGTGCGTCTTTCAGATGTAAATTCATTGCAGGTGCAACCATTATAGGATGGGCAACTATTACACCCAGAGCAAGTAATCCCATTGCTATGAATAGCTGATATGCATTAATAAAATCTCTAGGTTGCAAAAGTGTTTGGACAGGAAGTATAGAGGCAATATATGAATAGATGAGCAACACTATGACCCAGCCTCCTACGGATTCTATTGTCAGCAGAGGACTTCCTCCACTACCAGGAATGATGATGGTTGGGAATGTTATTGATGGAAGTATGTATGCACCAATTGCAATTGTTGCATACATTAAGATTACTGCAATTATAGTAAGTGGGAGTTCCGGCAAGTTTTTCTTATATACAAGCCATCCCAGTGTTACTGCAATTGGTATTTGCATCCATACAGGGAATACAGAGTGTGGAAAAGCAGCAAAACATGCTCCTATTACTACGCCAAAGATTGCAATAACTATGAGTAAGGTAAAAAATATTATCAAGAGAAACAGCATTTTTGCTCGTTTGCTGATTACATGCCCAGCGATAGTACCAATAGAATCTCCCTTGCTTCTCATTGAAATAAAGAGTGCCCCGAAATCATGAACTGCACCCATGAAAATTGATCCAAAAATTACCCACAAAATTGCTGGAACCCATCCCCATAAAATACCAATGGCTGGTCCAATTATTGGTCCAGTTCCGGCAATTGAGGCAAAATGGTGGCCGAATAACACCGATTTCTTAGTTGGCACATAATCAACACCATCTGCCAGTTCTTTCGATGGAGGAATCTGGTCTTCTTTAATACCAAAAAGTTTTTTTGCTATAAATTTTCCGTATGTGTTGTATGCAATAATATAAAGTACAACGACTGTAATTATTAATATCAATGAATTCATTTTTTTCTTTTCTAACGTTCTAAGTTTAAAAAATCATATTACATGTTCGGTGGTGCATGTTACGGTATACTGCCGTGGACAGGAGTTTTTGCGAGTTTTTGTGACTCATGATTAACGACGCATGTTTATCCTTCATAAATATATGAGCGGAGTGAATACCAACATTAACAACTAACAATTATTTTAGTCTCTTAACTATTTGCTCTCTAATAATACAAAAACTTTATCAAGGCGGCGCACTTTTGTGCCGTTTGTAGAAACAGTAATCTTGTCCTTCTTCTCAGCATTTTGAGTTGGCGCGCCACCATTGACTCTAATTTCCTCTGGTTCAACATGTACTGCACCAGTTGTTGATCCTTCAAATAGTAATTCGCATGGAAGAGTCAACTCTTTTTGGATTAGTTCAAATTCTGCCACACCAATCTTGGAAAAATAGTTTGAAACAGTTCCAACCATAACACGTTGTCTTGTTGCAAGGGTATTATCAAATTTACTCCACTCTCCAAGTTTGTTTCCGCAGTAATATCCCCCCATCCAAAAATCACGATTAAATACCGTCCTCATTTTTTCAACAAGTTTTCCAGAAAGCTCTTCTGTGTACTCATCGTTAGCATGTGCCTCAAGAGCTTGTCTATAGGCATCAACAACAATATTCACATAGTCCGCTGGTCTTCCTCTTCCTTCAATCTTGAATACGGAAATTCCTGCGTTAACCAGCTTGTCTAGGTGGTCAATCAAACATATATCTCTTGGTGACATTATGTATTGGTTATCTATCTCAAGCTCTTTGCCTGTCTGCTGATCTATTACCGTGTATTTTCTTCGACAAGGCTGAAAACACGCACCACGGTTTGCTGATTGATTATATTGTGCAAGACTCATATAACATTTGCCTGAAATTGCAACACATAGAGCTCCATGAACAAATGCTTCAAGTTGAATTAAATAACCAGATGGACCTTTAATCTGGTTGTATACAACAAATTTATGTATGTTTGTTATCTGCTCAAGAGTTAATTCTCGCGCCAGTACGACAACATCTGCGTAGCGACTGTAAAAGCGAACCGATTCTGTATTTGATACATTTGCCTGAACTGAAATATGTACTTCAAGGTTAATTGAACGAGCATATTCAATTGTTGAAATATCTGTGGCAATTACAGCAGAAAGATTTGCATCTTTCGCTGCATCACATACTTCCTTCATGCTTTTCAAGTCTTCATCGTAGATGAGAGTGTTGAGTGCAAGATAACTTTTTACGTTTGCCATTCTACAAATTCTTGCAATCTTCTTAAGGTCAGATATAGTAAATGGGGAAGCGGCCCGAGAACGCATGTTCAGTTGGTCTATACCAAAGTATATTGAGTTGGCTCCTGATCTAAGTGCTGCACTTAGCGCTGCCATCGAACCCGCAGGTGCCATTATTTCTATGTTTTCTGTTTTAAATTTCATGGGCGTAGTATATTATTTTTGACTGGAATTGACAAGAAGAGATTGAACGATTTTAGGAACATCTATTTTTGCAATTGAGGCCAATGTAGGGGTAGATTCCATATCTACCCTTGTTTTTGATGAATCAGATTGGGCAGATATGGAATCTGCCCCTACACCGGCGCTGGAGGTAATCGGTATGGTTTTGAGGATTTGATACCCTCATGTTTCATTCCTCAATTTTGTTATTGTATCGCTGTTATGTCATCCAATTTTCTGTATTATATTTTGCTGTTGGTTCCATAACAATATTTCCTTTGCCACCATTTAATTTGTCATCTTCCCATTTGATTGCATTATTATTGATATATTGCGCAATTTGGTAATATTCATTTTCGTTGCGTATAATATGTTCCCAATAATTTCGTTGCCATATCTTTTTTTTAAATGGTGGCAGAATATTTTGTTTCACCATTTCAATATATTTAATTGTTGTATGCCGTTTAAATGATTGAATAATTCTATGAATATCTGTTTTTGCCGTAGGGGGCAATGTAGGGGCAGATTCTATATCTGCCCTTGTGTTCAAAAGGTCGGATGGTGAATTTATTGGGGTATTTTGGGCAGATATGGAATCTGCCCCTACGCGGGTAATTTCTATAATCCCATGGATATGGTTCGGCATTATTACATGTTCGCATAAATTAATATTCAGAAAATCGAATGAAATCTCATTCCACAATTTATCAATCATTATTCCTGCATCGTTTAAAATCATAATATCGTTGGTTATTTTTCCAAATAGGTATTTTCGATTTTGACTGCATATTGTAATGAAATACAATCCAGCCTTAGAATAATCATATCCCTTTAGACGAATTGACCTACGATTATATATTTTAGGATTGAAGCTAGTCATAATTATTGATTTCTCAAATACAAGTTAACTATAGTAAATTTATAGGTGAAGTTCAATCATAATCTTTTATTTGCTCATAACCAAAAAAAAATCTGCAAAGAATATCTTTGCAGATTTTTTATTAATAACCATTAAGCTCATTCAATGCAACAATTTTGCATTCAACGATCAACGACTTACGATAAACGATCAACGGCTTACGATCAACGAATCACTATTTCTCAACTTCAATCAAAGGTTGTCCCTTTGTTACAGCCTCGCCATGAGTTGCAAGAACTTTGACTACTTTGCAGTTAAATTTAGCTTTAACGTCGTTCATCATTTTCATTGCTTCAACAATACCAATTGTGTCGCCTGATTTGACAGCAGTACCTTCTTCAACAAATTTTGGTTTTCCAGGTCCGTTAGATGTGTAGAATGTTCCGTTTAGAGGTGCATCAATTGTGATTGCATCAGCTTTTGGTGCGGCTGGTGCTACTTCTGCAACTGCCACTTCTTCGTAAACGTCATCTTCTACTGGAGAATCAGCCATTTCCTGTTGTGAAAGACTAAAACCTTTTGATTTCATACTTAGAGACAAATCATTACGACGAATTGTAAATTCTGTTAAACCAAGCTTGTTAACTTTGTTAATTAGACTTTCAATTTCTTTGTAATCTGCTTGTGGCAGGAATGGTTTTGCTTTTTCTTCTGTAGTTTCTACAACAGATGCAACATCTTGTGATTGTCTTTCTAAATCAGCAGGAATTGGCCCACGTTCTTCTGTTGGCAGTATGCGCCATTTGAAGTATTCCAAAGCCTGTTCAGGGAATAGGCAGTATGAAATGATATCTTCTTCTGCATCAATCAACTTAGGATCTATATCCTTTGTTGCTGTAGGAAGAATTGGTTCTAAATCGTCAGCTGGACGATATGTGATTGGTTTTGTTTTTCCAAGTACTTTTTTTGCCAAAGATGGTTTGATTGTTGAAGGAGCTTTTCCGTACATACCTTTGATGTAGTTCTTTGTCTCTTCTGTAATCATTGAATAACGTTTTCCTGACAGCACGTTAAGAACTGACTGGACACCAACGATTTGACTTGTAGGTGTTACCAATGGTGGATAACCTAGGTCAGCACGAGTCTTTGGTAGTTCTTCAAGAACTTCGTCAAGTCTATCAAGAGCACCCTGTGCATCAAGCTGAGAACGCAAGTTTGAAATCATTCCACCAGGAATATGATGAAGAAGAACTTCTGGGTCAATTATATTAATTGGTTTATTTGCAAGTTCTCTTTTTGGAGCAAGCTCTGTGAAGTATTTACAGATTTTGCGTAGAGCTTCTCTATCCAAGTCTGGTTTGTAATCTGTCTCTTCAAAGATTGAAGCCATAGTTTCAACTGGAGGCTGTGATGAAAAACCAGACATTACTGAAATAGCACAGTCAATTGCGCCAGCACCAGCTTTTGCTGCTTCAACATATGTTGAATATGCCATACCACTTGTTGCATGTGAATGAACTTGAATTGGAACATTAACTTCAGCAACTAGTGCTTTAATTAATTTTTCTGCAGACATTGGCGATAGAATACCAGCCATATCTTTGATACAAAGAGAGTCGATGCCCATTTGAACTTGTTCTTTTGCAATTTCTACATATTTTTCAACAGTATGTACTGGACTAATTGTGTAACAAATTGTTCCTTGTGCGTGACCACCGTATTTGTTAACATATTTAATTGCTTGCTCAATGTTACGGTTATCATTTAGAGCATCAAAGATTCTGAAGATATCAACACCATTTGTGCTTGCAAGAGCAATGAAACGTTCTAGTAGATCATCTGGATAGTGCTTGTAACCAAGAATATTTTGTCCACGTAGAAGCATCTGTAGTGGAGTCTTTGTTGCAATTTTCTTGATTTGACGAAGTCTTTCCCATGGGTTTTCGCGTAAGAAACGCATGCAAACATCAAATGTTGCACCGCCCCAAACTTCCAATGAGTAGTAACCAACTGAGTCAACAACATCAAGGATATCTAGGATGTCTCTTGTCCTCATCCTTGTTGCCCATAGTGATTGATGAGCATCTCTTAAAGTAGTATCCGTGATTCTTAAAGGCGTTCTTTTTGTTTTCTTAGCCATAATTTTCTTCTTTCTTTAATATATTCTTAAAATTTGCCAATTGCAGTATATTTTTTAAAGCGATTGCTAACTAGTTTGCTTGTAGATAATTTGCCCAAGCTTGTAAGGTGTTTGCATATTGCCTTTTCAACATTTGCTAAAGTTTCTGTTTTGTTTGTATGAGCCCCGCCCTTTGGTTCAGGGATGATTTCATCAACAATACCAAGTTCCTTAAGTGATTTTGCTGTAATTTTTAGAGCTTCAGCAGCTTCAGGAGCTTTAGCGGCATCTCTCCAGAGAATAGATGCACAACCTTCTGGTGAGATTACTGCATATGTTGAATTCTCAAGCATTAGGATTACATCACCAACACCAATACCTAAAGCACCGCCACTACCACCTTCGCCGGTGACAACAACAACAATAGGTACTTCAAGGTCGGACATTTTTGCAAGGTTCAGAGCAATTGCTTCTGCTTGACCTCTTGCTTCAGCTTCAAGCCCAGGGTATGCTCCTGGTGTGTCTATGAATGTAACAACTGGTATTTTGTATTTCTCAGCAAGTTGCATTAAGCGCAGTGCTTTTCTGTAACCTTCTGGACTACCCATACCAAAATTGCTTACTAGGTTTTCTTCAAAAGTTTTACCTTTTTGGTGACCAATAAGCATAATTTTATTTTTGCCAATTGTTGCAAATCCCCCTATAATTCCTTTGTCATCTCCAAAACGACGGTCGCCTTGAAGTTCCATGAAATTTGTGCAAATTCCATCAATATAATCGCGAAGTAGCGGACGATCTTTGTCACGAGCTATTTGTACAACATCCCATGCTGTTAATTTCTTATCTTCAGACATACAAAATTCCTTTCTTAGTGGTTCCAGTAACCGATTACTGAAGAAATGTATTCTTTCATCTCTTTACGTTTCACAATTGCATCAATAAAACCATGATCGTTTAAGTATTCTGCAGTTTGAAAATCATCAGGCAGTTTCTGTTTGATTGTGTTTTCAATAACTCTTCTTCCTGCAAATCCAATCAAAGCTTTTGGTTCGGCAATATGTATGTCACCGATCATTGCAAAACTTGCGGAAACACCACCTGTTGTAGGATCAGTCATAACAGATATATATGGAATACCCGCTTTATGCAATTTCTCAATTGCAGCACAAGTTTTAGCCATCTGCATAAGCGACACAATACCTTCGTGCATTCTTGCTCCACCAGATGCAGAGAAGATTACTAACGGTCTTTTGTGATAAAGTGCATGATTCGCAGCATAGGCAATTTTCTCACCAGTACCACTTGCAAGACTTCCTCCTAAAAAAGCAAAGTCCATAACACCAAGAACAATGCGAGTTCCATTCAAGTTTCCACTACCAGTGACAATAGACTCTTTTAAGCCAGTCTTTTTCTTTGCCAAAGCCGCTTTGTCTGAATATTTACCTTTTGCATCTGAAAAGTTCAGAGGGTCTGATGTTGTTACAGCTGTTGATAATTCTCTAAAAGTGCCTTTATCAATCATTAAATCAATTCGTTCCCAAGCTGATAATCTTTCATGATAGCTACAGTTAGGACATACTTTTATGTTAGCTATCCAATCTGTTTTATATATATGTGCGGAGCAAGAAGGGCATATTTGCCATAGCTCTTCCGCAGAAGCAGGAGCTGTTTGCACATTTTTTTTTGTTTTACTATTAAACCAACCCATATCATTCCTTACATTTTGTACTCTTTAAAAAAAAGATTTTAAAGATTGTTAATTTTATGGTTGTAATTATTCTCTAATATTAATATATTTCTTGTACAAAATATTGCACAAATTGCACAGATTCTTTTAAACTTTTAGAGTTAAAATGAGCTGTAAAAAAGTTAGTATTTCATACAAGATTATCTGCTATTATCCTATATTTAACGTAATTTGTACACGGAAAATTGGATTAATTAGTTTGTTTTTTTAGTAAAAAAAAGATTTAAAAGCTTAATTGCTTTATTAGTAAATAGTTAGGAAAGTTTAGGCAGGCGTATAACAAGTGGAAAATATAGAGGATTACCTATAAAATCCCCTCCTGAAGATCGATTAAGACCCACTCAGGACCTCGTTCGAGAGGCATTAATTGCTTCTTTGCGAGACAAAGTTACAAATTATGTCTTTTTGGTTTTGTGCGTAAGTTTAGGGCTTTTGCGCTAGAAGTAATCAGTATGGGGCTGCTGACGGTTTTCTCGGTGGAAAAGAATAGATTAAATTCAAAATGTATTTGGGGGTTACTGTTTAATGCGAGATGGAACTCTAGTGCTGCTGTCGCAGGCTCCAGCATCAACAAGTTGGTTTGTGAAATCTTGATTTAAAATATTTTTGCCTTTAGTTCACTCTAAGGTTGCTGAACCAGGGGCTTAACGTCCATCAAATCGTAGAGTGCATTCAATCCTTTAGACCCGGTATGAATAATCGCGTTTAAATCCTTTGGGTTTGAGGATTTATCGGCAAGAAATACAAACTCAAAACCTGCGGTATTCTCTGTCAGGTAGTAGCGCATTATATCGTCGGCCGCGAGAATCCAAAGACCTTTCATTTTAACCAGTGAATAGTTGATAGTGCCTTTCTGGTCGGTACTGCGATAGACGACTTCGGTGCAACACTGATAGGCATCGTCTTGGAAATCGAACTTAAAGTCATAGGGAGTTCCTACATACTGCATAATTAGAAGCAGTTGGTTGAGGCGTTCCTCGTCGCTGATTTTTGGGCGGATTGCAACGAGACGGTTAATGTGTGTGTCGAGCAGTTTGTCCAAGGAGTGAAGAACCACGCCTTCTGCTACCGCCTCTACAATATCTATTTCGTATCCGTCCGGCATGGTCTTGGCATTAACATGTTCAATCAGTTTTTTGCCCTGTTGTTCTGACTCGGCGTGTTGCTTCAAAAACTTATAGGTCAGACCTGCTTTACGGCGCTGCTCAACGGTTCCAATATAGGTGATGCCGTGCTTGAAGTTTCCAGGCAGAAAAACATCGGACATGTAACCGGCGGTATAGGTCAGTAGAATATCGCCCGGCTGGAGCATAGCTTCTATTTTGTCAGCCTGATTAGTGGAAAAATTGAGAACGTGTATGGTTGGGTTTTTTATCCGACCTACATTTTTAAAGATGAAACCTCGAGAAGCCTTTACGCTACTGTTATAGCCAGATCCAATATCATTTCCAATTTTGGACATCCGGCTGTGTGCAATTCGGTCTTTCAGTTCTGGATAATGGCTCCATCGAGCGTAGAGCAGGTATTCCATCTGGATGTGTGCAGCGGCATGAAGCTGGTCCATTTGACCAATTAACTTTCCATAAACAGGATCGGACGCTTTTACGTTAGAGAGGGTGCTTCCTGGATTAGCGAGGTCTTTGGAGAATAGAACCCAGGAAATATCAAATTGTTCAAGGTCATCGATTGAGGTGACGTTGTAGGCTACGGATTTATAAAATCCGGGCGGTATATCGTAGCTTGGATGCGCGGTGTTGAAGAGTTTTATGAGCTCTTTTTTATCGTGATACATGCTTACAAAAAGTGAGCTGTAATAGGTGTGTTTCAACGCAGCATTCATTCCTATAATGGCACCACGAGTATGTACTTCTATGTCGGGAGATGTATTGAGTCGGTAGTAGTCGGCGATATTTACTAAGCTATCGAGTGCATTCTGAAGCCGGAAAACCATTAGCTCAATCCGCATATTCTCAACATTGCTAATATAAGGTGCTTCCTTAAAAAGAAAAGTCCGGCGAAGTGTCGCGGCTTCAGTGGTAAGTTGATCAAGTTCAATGGTTAAGGCTGTTAGGCGTTTGTAGTCGAGCTGAACCTGGGGGAGGGGGTATTGCTCGATTGCAATAGAACTTCTTGTTGGAGTGAAAATTTCAATCCAGTTTTCGTTAGCTTCTTTATGTTGGATGGTCGAGCAAGCGGTAAAACTCAATAGATAAGCGAATATAACGATGGTGAAAAGAGCTTGCCTAAGTTTTTCCATAAATTCTTCCTTTTTTCTCATTAGGGTACTGTCAAAAGTTGCAGGCTTCCGCCTTCGGTACTACGGCGCGACAAGTTGCCTGTACTCAATTCTTTATAAATCAATCACGCTTTCATGCTTCGCCTTCGGCTATGCAGGACACAGTCGCTTTTCAAGCTATGCAGGAGGATCATTTGTACCTTTGGTTTTGATAAGTCACTCAACGGCGACAAATGCTTTTTTTGAATTTGAAATTCCTGCTGGAATTAAGATCTGGACTCTTAATGGAGACGCAGAAAGAACAAATAGTTACATTAGACAAGGTGGAAATTTAATTGAGAGTGAGGTTAGTTATAGTTATACAGACTTATTTGCAGGAATACCACCACATGGCGGTGGAAGTTCTGGTTGGTTAAGTAGAACATTCTATATTGAAGGACTTCAGTCTGGGGTGAAAGACATAAAATGTTCATACATTCTCGACGACACAACTATGTATACTGAAAGCGTGAGAATATCAGTTGTTGATATAAACTTGATTTCCAATTATAATCGAGATGATGTCATTAATGGGGGTGATTTTGATAGGCATGCAACTAACGAAGTATATCACTTTTGGATTAATGGTGATAATGATGATGGGCGAGATATTGCTGAAGGATCTAGTGATGAACACTATGGACAACCATTCCCTGATTACCAAAATTCAACTGTTGACGGTCGATGTGATGTAATTGATTTCTTTCCTGTGCATATTGACATAAAAAGTGCTATTGACATTTTTGGAACTAATTGTCAGTATGTACTCAAACATGCAGAGTCAGATGTTAATTTTGTTTATAGTGATTTAACCGTGAATAATGTTGGCAATTACCTTACAAAGGATGAAGCCTTTTATGGATCTGATTTTGACAGTCAGTTTAATTGTGCCGACACAATTCGAATAACTTCTACCGGGGTGCAATTGTCTTCTGAATTTATTGAAAAAATTGAAGATGATGAAGACAAAGGTATTATACTTATCGAAGGGTGTTATGATACAATAGCAAATCTTGTTTTAGAAATTCGCAATGGAGAACAATACTTGACTTCAACAAGTTTAAGATTAGGCATTTCTGATATTGAAGAAATGTATCGCTGGGTGAATCTCAGACATAAATGTGATGATATTGAAAATGATTCTACAGATTTAATAGAACCAGATAATAATAAAGATCATCGATCCAATGGCAAGAATATTGTTTTTGTTCACGGATACAATGTCAATGAAGTTTCTGCACGAGCATGGAGTGCCGAAATGTTCAAGAGATTATATCAATCAGGATCAAATGCAAAATTCACATCAGTTGATTGGTTTGGTGACTGCACTCAAATTCCAATAATAAATAAAACACCAGATTTTTATGAAAATTCGGAAAATGCATTTACCACAGCACCACATTTTGCCAATGTTGTTAATTTGCTACTTGATGGTTCTGAAAACATTATTATGGCTCATAGTCTTGGAAATCTACTTGTCGCCAGTGCAATAAAAGACTATAATTTGGACTATAGCAAATTTATAATGCTGGATGCTGCGGTGGCAACAGAGGCCTTTGACGCATCAATTAGTGATAATTCATTAATTGTCGGGCTGGAGTTCACCAACTACCCATCAAGGGTCTGGGCGAGCAAATGGTATGAACTATTTCCGAGTACGGATGCACGGAACACATTAACATGGAAAGGGCGATTTTCTGGTATGGCAAATGTATACAATTTTTATTCTTCATCGGAGGATGTATTGGCTGGAGCAGATGGAACAATTGATTCTTTGTTTAATGCTCAAAATGCTTGGACAAATCAGGAGATGATGAAGGGGCGTGAGGCTCTTAGCTGGATTCCTGGTAATAGAGAAGGTGGTTGGGAGTTTAACTCCGATTATTTCTATCTAGTGCCACATGTAAAGTATGATGATTATATGAATATTATAGGTACAAACTGGGTGTCTACTCCGTTACCTCCGGATGCAACAACCAATATAACAGACATTGCTTTGATGACAAACTCATTTTTCTATAGTTTTGATGATGACGATATATATGGTACAAATGGCTCTGCTGTTGTTGCTGAAACGGAAATGCATTGCCGTTTGCTGGCGGATGGTATTCCGGCATTGTCTGATGCTGCGGGGGGAAGTGAACTAAGAGATGCTGTTGTTGAAGATATAAATATGTCGTCGGCAGATTTCAGGCGAGGTGATTATCCTCAAAATTGGCCAAGGGACAAAAATTTATGGTGGCATAGTGATGTTAAAAATGTTGCTTATTCATTTAACAGTAAAATATTTGACAAAATTGTAACAGAAGGAGGTTTAGAATGAGAAGGTTAGTTTTAATCATATTTTTTATAATATCTAATTGCTGTATAGCACAAGTTGGCAAAGTTTCAGTAACAGTGTTGGATGAACAAACGAATGTATTAGCCAATACAGAGGTGTCGGCTAGTTTTAGCACATTAGAGAAGGCATGGCATGCAGGTCCATCCAATAGGTTTAAAAAAAATACAAATAATAAAGGCTTTTGTTCTATTATTGGTCATGGAAATGGTGGGAGCTGCATTATTTATGTAACACGAAAAGGATACTATCATAGTTATGAAGAAATACATTTTAAAAATAAAGTTGGTATAGGTCGACTTGCAACTTGGCAGCCTTGGAACTCAGAGTTTAAGCTTTATTTGACAAAGATTGATAATCCTACTCCTATGTATGTAAAGTCACTTATGAATGAAGACTTACCGTGCAAAAATAAAAGAATAGGGTATGACTTTAGAATTGGCGACTGGGTTTATGTTGGATATGCTGGAAAGCATACAGATATATATTTTTATGTTGGTAATCTAACAACAAACAATAATAGTAAGTATGAGTCAGGAGAAGGGTTAATTGTCTCTTTTCCAAATGATGGAGATGGATTAATACCTTTAGATATTCCAGATTATAGAAACAGAGGAATGAGAATGCCTAAAGTCGCTCTTGTTACAGGGTTTGAACCAGTATTAGTTAAATTTGCACGACCTGGTGCAGGCGGGGGATTTGAAGAAAAAAAGAGCATGCATTATTTTCTGAGGGTAAATACGGAGAAAGATAAGAACGGTGATATTATTAAAGCTAATTATGGCAAAATTTACAATGATTTTACAGGTGATAGGCGAGGTAGAATGAATTTTATATACTATTTAAATCCTACTTCAGATGACCGGAATATAGAATATGATAACAGTACTAACCTTGTTGAAAATGTATTAAGGAAGAATATTTACTCACCATAAGTAAGAGCTTTGGGCGAGCAAATGGTATGAACTATTTCCGAGTACTGATGCTCGAAATACCTTAACATGGAAAGGAAGATTTGCTGGTATGACAAATGTATATAACTTTTTCTCCTCAACAGAGGATGTTCTGGCAGAATCAAAAGGTACGATTGATCTGGCTTGGCCACAAAATGTCTGGTCGGAAGTAGAAATGTTGAAAGGTTTAGCTGATTGATTTCACATTTTTTATGAATTTACAGAAAAAAACGTTGCATTGTCAGAATACAGGATATAAAAGCTACAGCTCGGGGGTTCAGAAACTTTAAAAATTACAGAATTTCAATCCTTTTTTATTGTGGGAGATTAAACCTTTATCCATAGAAAACCCAGAAGAGCCTTTTTTTGTAAAAAAAGAATTTAAAAGCTTAATTGCTTTGTTAGTAAATAGTTAAGGAAATTTAAACATGCGTATAACAAGTGGAAAATATCGAGGATTACCCATAAAATCGCCACCTGGAGACAGGTTAAGACCCACCCAGGATCTTGTTCGAGAGGCATTATTTGACATTTTGCGAGACAAAATATCGGAATGTGCTTTTTTAGATTTGTGCACGGGAACAGGAGCTGTTGGCTTGGAAGCAATCAGTAGGGGAGCGAGTGATGTTTTTTTAGTAGAAAAAAACCGTTCAAATTCAAAGTTTATTCAGGCAAATATTAAAATGTTGAAAGGAGCAAATCCAAAAGTTATATATGGAGATGCTGCTTTGATTGTTAAGTCTTTTCAGAATAGAAAGAAATTTGATGTAATTTTTGCCGATCCTCCATATGAAAAATACGGCGAAAATCCATTACTTGTAAAAATATTAAATAATATTGGTGAGTATGATGTGCTTAATGATGATGGAATGATTATCTTCGAACAAGCCTCAAGAGAAAAAATTGTTGAATCAGAGTTTTTTTCTGTCTTAAAAGAAAAAAAATATGGAAAAGCAAAGTTAGTCTTTTATGAAAAGAAGACTTGAAAAATGCGTAAATGCGCGAATGCGAAAATTGTAGGAATGCCTTCGCAGGTATTTATGTAACGCACGCTTCTAGCTTGCAAGTGCTCGGGAGCGACAGCGTCCTCGCTGTCATAATTTATAAATAAGAGAACGCAGTGATTTCATAGCTTCGCCTTTGTCGCGCCGTAGGAACGTAGGCGGAAGAGATAACTTAACTCTTATCTCTTAGTACTAATTACTTAGATCTTAGAACTTTAAAAGAAATATTATGAGATTAGTTTGGATTGATTATTTAAAAGCAGTAGGCATCTTCTTCGTTGTCTATGGACATACCATGGGAGTTCTTCCTCCTTTAGAAAAGTGGATATATTCATTTCATATGCCACTGTTTTTTTTGGTGTCTGGCTTTTTGATGAAACCAGCGCGATTTGGAAATGGATTTAAAACATTTTTCATACGAGCTACCAAGTCAATTATTCCTCCATATATTATATTCTCACTGATATGTTATGTCTTCTGGCTTGTGATTATGCGAAACATGGGTACAGATGCAGGTGAGGGGGGATCTGTGATTCCTCCATTGCTTGCCATACTCTATGGAACAGCCTCGCATGATACAATCCAATTGATACCAATTGTTCTATGGTTCTTTCCATGTTTATATCTTGCCCAGCTAATGACATATTTTGTTTTTAAACCAGGAAAGCTCTATGTAAGTATTGTTTTGTCTGGAGTTTTGTTGGCGATAGGTCTATTGATACCAAGAAATATAGTTTTACCATTTGAACTTGAAGATGCGCTTGTCGCGCAAGTTTTTATTATGCTTGGGTTTTTAGCCAAAAAGAAAGAGATTGTGGACTACGTCTTTAAACACAAACCATATATCTGGGCTATTATTCTGCTAGCAGTTGGAACTTCTATTGCTCATCTGAATGGTAGGGTTGATATGCGATCTTCATGGTACGGAAACTTTGGGTATTTTCTTTGCAGTTCCATTTCAATAACATTGGGACTTGCAGCACTTTTTTCTAAACTGCCAAGATGTCGTCTGCCTGAACTTATATCTAATAATACAATTATAATTTTTCCACTGCATTTCCTTGTCTTTTCTTGTTTTAATGCGATATATGTTTATATTTTTCATGACATAACAATTAGGGCATGGGCATCGGTTTCATTTGTTTCGGCAATTGCAAACATACTTTTAATCATTTCAGTTTCCCCAATTATTAAAAAAGTATTACCTTGGGCGTACGGGATTAAAGAAACGGTAAAGGGTAAAAGGTAAAAAAGAATTAAGAGCTAAGAGTTAAGATATAAGAAATCTGAAATAGTTTAATGATAGATGAGCATTTGGGGAATAGTATAAGTGATAAATTCCTTTTTAATGATTTATTCGTATTTATTTTGTTAAATATTACGTTTTTCGTACTTTTTATGTTGTTTATTTATGTTATATGCAGTATAGTCCTTTTTTAAATACAAAAAAGGAGTGTTAAATGAAAATTGGCCTTTTGAAAGAAATCAAACAGGAGGAGTACCGCGTTGGTTTAACGCCTTTAAGTGCTAAGGAATATATAACTCGCGGTCATAAAGTCTTTGTCGAATCCGGTGCCGGACTGGGAAGCGGATTTTCTGATTCTGATTATAAAAAAGCGGGTTGTCAAATCCAATCGGACAGGAAAAAATTATTTGATGATTCAGAAATGATCATCAAAGTAAAAGAACCACTGCCCCAAGAGTACAGCTTGTTTCATAAAGGACAAATTCTATATACTTACCTGCATTTAGCTGCAGATAAAAAACTCACGAAAGCTATGTTGAAAGCCAAAATTAAAGGAGTCGCTTATGAAACTGTTACTGAAACTGATGGTTCTCTACCTCTTTTAATTCCGATGTCACAGATTGCCGGGCGCTTATCCGTTCAGGAAGGAGCAAAATATCTGGAAAAACCATTTGGCGGCCGCGGAATACTCCTGGGAGGAGTTCCTGGAATCAAAAAAGGTAAAATTGTAATTATCGGAGGAGGAATCTCAGGAACTCATGCTTGTAAAATGGCATTGGGGTTGGGAGCAGATGTGACCATTCTTGACATATCAGCAAAAAGGCTTTCAGAACTTGATGATATTTTTGGGACATCCATTAAAACTCTTTATTCAAATGAATATAATATAGAAGAAATGCTTCAAGAAGCTGATCTAGTTATAGGAGCAGTGCTGATTCCAGGAGCAGAGGCCCCGAAGATTATCAAAAAGAAAGACTTAAAGAAGATGAAAAAGGGAGCTGTGATTGTTGATATTGCTGTCGATCAGGGAGGTTGCTGTGAGACAACAAAACCAACTTATCATACCAACCCTACTTATATTATTGATGGTATTGTTCATTATTGTGTGGCCAACATGCCGGGAGCCGTCGCCCTTAGCTCTACCTATGCTCTGACCAGTGTCACCAACCGTTATGGATTGATGATTGCGGATCTGGGTCTTGAAGAAGCGGCCAGACAATCAAAAGCCATATTAACCGGTATTAATTGTTATGAAGGACGTTTAACCAATCAGCCCGTTGCTGAAGCGCACAATATGCAAGCGGAATCAATGCTAGGCCTGGAGGTATAAAATGTTGGATAAAACAGCAAAAGAAATCATAGCACTTTTAAAAGATGATGCAAGGATTACCAACAAGGAGATTGCAGGTAGACTCAGTATTTCAGAAGGAACTGTAAGAAACCGGATTAAAGCTCTGCTTGATGAAGGACAACTTAAACTTACAGGATTAACTTCTCCCGATAAAAACCAGAAAAAGCAACTTGTTATGCTGGGGATTTCTCTTGCTGCCAGCAAAGATCTTCAAAATAAAGCAGAAGAAATAGCAGATTTGCCGGAAGTAAAATCAACTTCAATAACTACCGGTAGGTACGACATTCTTGTTGAAGTATGGGTGGATGTTAAGTATGGTCTGATTAGTTTTCTTAGTGACTCTCTTTCAAAAGTTGACGGTGTTGTCTCTACTGAAAGTTTTATTATTATGAAAAGTTTTAATAAATGGATATAAGGGTGGTGGGACTCAAATTATAGATTACGAGTCAAAGTATTGTGCATTTGAAAATATTTACTCTGCATTTTCTTGTCTTTTCTTGTTTTAATGCAGTATATGTTTATATCTTTCATGACATCACAATTAGGGCATGGGCATCTGTTTCATTTGTTTCAGCAATTGTAAACATACTTTTAATTATTTCAGTTTCCCCAATTATTAAAAAAATATTACCTTGGGCGTATGGAATTAAATAATTGTCAATGGTTATTTGTTAATGGTTGATTTTGGAAAAGCTTCAGTCTTTGCTCGTTGGGCTACGGCCGGACACAGCCGCAGGTATTTGTTTTATGCCGAGCACAGTTAAGAGTTACGAAATAAGCTTTAAGAGTTAAGAGATTGTCATCTTGCACGTCACAGGTTCCTTAATGGCATCAGTGCCTCCAGCACCTCGACCTGGACCTTGTCCGCTACCGTTCGATTCTTAGGCTCAGCCCACATCATATTATTACTGTCCGTGATGCACGCTGTGACCCTGCTGGCGGCATTGGCAAGGAGTTGCTTGGCGTCGTCGATACAGGCATCCCGTTTGCCTGTCTTTTCTAACTCCGACATTGGCCCAAGCAGGCCGTCTTCAGCGAATCGCCGTAAATCCAATGTTGGACGATCCGATTTGAGCTGTTGCAACGTGTACAGCTCGGGGGTGAGATGACCTTTTCCGAAGGCGGCTGTTCTGAAACCAGTCCGCTGCAATACTTCTGGAAAAGTGGTTTCAGATGACGGTAGAATGCCCATGCCGCGGACACGAACAGCACAAGGGTAGCGCCCCGTAAGAACGGAAGCGCGAGAAGCCATGCACACAGGGCTCTGACAAAATGCATTGTCAAACACCACGCTGGATTCCGCTAGCTGATCGAGATTCGGCGTCTGTACAAGGGGATGTCCCATGAAGCCAAAACAGTCGGCCCGATACTAATCCGTCATTATCCAGAGAACATTCATACCATCTGTTTTCGCTGCCCCTTTTGCGGTCATGATATTTTCTTCCTCCCAAATTAAGAGTGATTTAACTAATTATTATAGTGATTTCAATAACTTTGCCTCGATTGTATAGCATATTTGCAGTTTTGTACAATTTTTTCTGTAGATAGTAACTGTATTCTTTTCTTGGCGGTCTGCTTGTCGCCCCGACTGTGTCGAGCTGTAGGAACGAAGGCTGAAGGCGCGGCTTGACAGATAACCGTTCAGTTTGTTTGTTGGGCCTTCATGGTCAATTGTCAGAGGGGTTTGTCTCGCGGAGTTCCTGCAATCGTGTCGCTATCGCCGTGGCGGAGGAGACATCTTCTGCCGGGACATCGAGCATGACCCGTGTGCCTTCCGGGAACTGTGTGAGCCATGTCTCTGGAGCACCATCCGGAGTCCATCCGACAGGGACCACCGCAACTCGGTCACCATAGAATCGAACCGCGTCCAGTAGGTACTTGCGGGCATCGCGTGTGGGCGGTGCGTTGTGATTCATGACCTTCAGCCCTGGTAACTCACGGAAGTTGCTCCACTGGTGACGGGCGTCGGCACAGCAGTGAATACCCAAGCCACCAAAGTGATCGGCAAGCGAGACTAGCTCGTCTCGAAAGAATTCCTGAAACATCTCCGGGTTGATTGCGCCGACTTCATCTACGGAGACTGTGATGCCTTCATGCATGACGTAGTCGGGATAGTGCGCGATGAATGTCGTCCCGTAGCGTCTGAACCACTCGTCGAAAAATTGGATGAATAGAGACTTGACCTTTCCCGCCAGTTCCTTGACCGCATCGGGAGTTTCAATCATCGCACAGAACAAATCAGCTTTGTCCCAGATCAGGGCCACGATGTCCATCGGGCTCTGAACATCCACCGTCTTCATCACCGCATCTGGGCCGCCTCGCCGGTACAGTTCATCAGCAATGTCGAACAGGTACGCAAGCGATGATGTGCTTAGATTCGGCGTCTTGATGTCGTCTGCCTGTGCGACTGTATGAATAAATGGTAGGGCAAATGGCATGTTGTCGTCCGGCCGGTGCACGCGGCATCCGAACGCTTCGGCAAAAATCTCGGTCCCGGTCAGGTTGCTGAGGTAAGGTACCCGGTCGTCATCGACCAGTTCCACCTTCTTGCACATGATCTCGTATTCTGCCCATTGGCGCTCGATGCGCTCTCTCACTCTGTCAGGCCAGAGGGGCGGGGCGGGAGGCAGGGCAGCTTCCTGCTTGGGCAAAGGAAAGGTCACATGAAACATGAATGTTCCGGAACACCCCTCCACGAAGGAGTTCCACCTAGCGAGTCGCTGTTTGATGGTTTGTGGGTTCTTTGTCATCTGTAGTCCTTTTCTCCTGCCTACAATTCTTATACCTGTTCGTAAATAATTTTAGTATTTGTTAATAATCTTAAAAATGAAGTTTTTCACCTTTGATTGGTGAATTTATTGAAATAACACGCGGTAATTAATGGTAATTAATTATTATGGTTCTGTCACGGTTTGTATGGTTGGACTAAAATACTTTAAATTCAACTGCGGGGTTAGTTATAATAAAACAATATGACTCTGACTTGAGGTTGCGAGAGGGGCTTTGACCACTCATAATAAGCTTTAATAGGCTGAAGCAATGAGCATAGCGAATGGCCTACGAGTCGAACAAAAATGAGTAATCCACGGAAACCGTGACAAATCCATATTTGTTAATAATCTCAAAGATAAAATCTTTTCACCTTTGATTGGTTGATTTATTGAAATAACACTAGATAACTCATGATTTGAAATATAATCTGACCAATTATTACAGTATCTTCAATAACTTTGTCAGATTATATTTCAAATC
>Ga0307987_1000253_pt1 | contig 32844 bp, 33 predicted proteins | sample EllFjometagen181_FD_203157 | JGI IMG/M metagenome (GOLD analysis project Ga0307987, IMG submission 203157) | Marine microbial communities from Ellis Fjord, Antarctic Ocean - #181 | ecosystem: Environmental > Aquatic > Marine > Unclassified | place: Southern Ocean | collected 2014-10-08 | reverse complement strand
GAGGATCGTTCCACCCCACCGATCCCACCACGCCCTACGCCAAGCCAGCGCCTCGCATCGAGGCACTGCACATCCACGACGTCACCACCTACCTGAGCTCCGACCGCGGGCCACGGGTGGTGTGGCTCGACGATCTCGAGCTCTGGTAGCCAGGCGTTTCTAGCGCCTACGCGTCCGCCACCAGCGCGTCCGCCACCAGCTCGGTCAGGTACTCCACCCGCACACCCATGTCGTGGTGTGCGTTCAGGTCGTGCAGCTGGGTGTGGCAGTTCTCGCAGGAAGTGACCAGCACGGTAGCGCCGGTGGCCTTGACCTGGTCGGCTTTGACCTTGGCGCTGGACATGCGGAAGTCCTTCTCGCCCATGGCCACCAGGCCGCCGCCGCCACCACAGCACCAGTTGTGCTCGCGGGTGGGGGTGGTGTCCACGAAGTTGTCGGTGAGCTGCCGCAGCACGTGACGAGGCTCGTCGAACACGCCGCCGTTGCGCGCGAGCTGGCAGGGGTCGTGGTAGGTGACCTTGCCCTCGAGCTTGCTCTTATCCAGGATGATCCGACCATCTCGCACGTACTGGTGGATGAGCTCGACTACCGACAGCACCTCGAAGGCGTGGGTTCCCATCATGTGCTTCATGACCCTGAACGCCGTGCCGCACTCGCAGATCACCACCTTCTTGGCGTTGAGCCGCTGGGCTTCGTCGATGATGCGCTGGGAGATGATGCGGGTCTTCTCGGGGTTGCCCACGAAGGCGCCGAAGTTGACCGCCTCGAAGTAGGACAGCGACCACTTCTCTCCCGCAGCGTTCATGATGGCCGCCGCGGAGATGATGGAGTGCTTGCCCGCCAGGGCCACATAGAGCACGTCGCAGTCCTCGACATCGAGGGGCACCACGGCGTCGCCGCCTTCGCTGCGCCACTTCTCGATGATCTCGCCGCCGAGGTTGCCCACGGCCGTGGCAAAGTTGTCCTTGGTGGAGCGGTAGGTCTGGCCCTTGGCCACGGACATGTCCGCCAGCATGTTGAGCACCATGGGGGCTTCGCCGGCCACATTGAGCAGCTGCTTGGCGATGCCCTGGATCTGCTGGGTGTCGATACCGAAGGGGCACACGGTCATGCAGCGGCGACAGCCCGTGCAGGTGTAGGCCGTTTCGTACACCTTCTTCATCCAGGCGTCGTCCAGCTCGACGGCCTCTTCGAGACCGGGCGCGAACGTGCCGTTGAGGGTGAAGTAACGCTCGTACAGGCGCCGAATGTTCTGGGCCCGGGCCACGGGGCTGTGCTCGATCTTGGGGTCGGAGACATAGGCGTGGCAGGAGTCCACGCACAGGCCGCAGCGGGTGCAGCCATCCATGTACATACGCACAGCGCGGTTGAGCTTCTTGCCCAGCTCGCCGATGAGCTTCTTCTGAGTCGCGACGTCCATGACTATACCCTCCGCAGCCGGTTCAGAGGTACCGCCAGGAAGGCGTGCATGACCTTGCTGAACGGCAGCAGCATCAGGAAGAGATTGGCCAGCAGCACATGCAGCGCCACCACCACGGTGTGGCTGTTCACCAGCATCCCTTCGATGGGGGAGTCCAAGGAGAGGTGGGCCAGCTTGTCGAAGTAGTGGGTGGCCAGCTCGGCTTTGGTGATCACGAAGCCGATGGGGGGGTTCCACGAGTTGGTCCACGAGATGGAGATGCCCGTGAGCCCAATGAGGAACATCAGCAGCAGCAGGTAGTAGTCCGCGGGCACCGACACCAGCCGCACCGGATCCTCGAACCGCCGCTTCAGGAAGTACAGCAACGGGGCGGTGAACAGCAGGCCGCCCAGGCCGGCTCCCAGCATGTGACGGGAGTCGGCGGGGTGGATGTTCACGCCAGGGAACAGATCGATATGGCCGAACAGGATGATGATCAGGCCCATGTGGAACGCCACCAGGAACGCCCAGAACACCGGCTGCGTACGCAGGATGGTGGGCCAGGTGAACGCCTCGACGAGCGCCCTGACGTGCCCATCGATGCGACGGGGGAACAAGGCCAGGCTGTGAGCAGGCTTCGGCGCACGGAGCAGGCGCACGACCCGGTAGGCGACACCGATGATGCACCAGGCCACGGCCAGGTACACCATCGGAACCATGATGAAGTGGTAGATCTTGTCCACGTTGGGTCCTGTGCGTCGCTACTTGCAGCGCTTGACGTAGATCTTGATGGGGTTGCCCTGCTCGGAGCCCAGGACCTCGTTGCCAGTGGTGCTGGCCCAGGCGGGGAAGTCGGACAGGGAGCCGGGATCGGTGGTGAGGACCTCGATGATCTCGCCCACGGCCACGGAGCCGATCTCCTGGGACAGCTTTACGACTGGCATGGGGCAGGGCAGACCTTTGAGATCCAGAACCTTGGCGACGTTGTACTCGGACATGATGATTTTCCTGGTGAGAGGATTGGTTTCGTCTACAGAAAGAGCTGGACGGAGCTGTCGGAGGCGTCGGCCAGGAAGGTGGCCACGCCGCAGAACTCCATGTCGGGGTAGTCGATGAGCTCGGAGCGCGAAAAGCCCATGAGATCCATGGACATCTCGCAGACCTTGATCTTGACGTTGACCATCTGGGCGATCTCGAAGAGCTGATCGAGGCTGGCGGTGTTCTTCTTGGTCATCAGGTCCTTGAGCATCGCCGTGCCCATGCCGCCCATGTGCATCTGGGACAGGGTGAGCTTGTTGCGGCCCTTGGGCAGCATCCAGCCGAACATGGTGGACATCAGGTCCTTGCCGCCAGCCTTCTTGCCGGGATCGCGCAGGGCCGCAGTGCCCCAGAAGGTGTAGAACTGCACCACTTCCATGCCCATGGCTCCGGCGCCGGTGGCGATGATCATGGCGGCCATCATCTTGTCCAGATCACCCGAGAAGACGATCATGGAGAGCTTGTGCTTCTTGCCTGGGGGAAGGGCTTCGACCTTGGCCTGGAGCTCGGCAAGTTGCTGGACGACATCGACGCTCATGGGGAGTCTCCTTGTGGAGAGAAGGGTTCGTTGAAGCGGAATTAGCGGCGGCAACCCGCCATGCACTCGACCATGCTGACCAGCCGGGGCTCGGCCAGGGTGTAGCGACCGATGCCGTCTTCGCGGACGACCTCGACCAGGCCGGTCATGCGCAGGATGCGGAGCTGCTGAGAGACCAGAGCGGGGCGGAGCTCGAGCGTGGCGGCGAGGTCGCCCACCCGCTCGTCGCTCAGACAGAGCAGGGCCACGATCCGCAGTCGGAGGGGATGGCCGAGGGCTTTGAGCATCTCGGCGATCCTGTGGGCGTTGTCTGCGGTGATGAGGGGCTCGGGCAACGTCGCTCCTGTTTAGAATCTTATGTTCTCAACATGAAGATATTCCTATATCCATAGGTTCAGAGGTGCAAGATCTTTTTTGCTCCCCCTCTCCCCGCCTCTCTCCACAATGGAATGCCGGGGCGGGCTTTCTGGCGGCCCGCCGCCGCGATAGCCAAAGGCCATGGCACCCTCCCCCATCGTGGTCCAGAAGTACGGCGGCTCGTCGGTCGCCAATGTCCCCAAGCTCCTGGCCGTGGCCCAACGCGTCGTGGCCACCCGCGCCGCGGGTCACCGTGTGGTCGTCGTCGTCTCGGCCATGGGCAACACCACCAACGAGCTGCTGGGCCTGGCGCGCCAGGTCTCCCCCTCCCCGGGTCGTCGAGAGCTGGACATGCTCATCTCGGTGGGCGAGCGCATCACCATGGCGCTGCTGTCCATGGCGGTCAGCGACCTGGGGGTGCCCGCGGTGAGCTTCACGGGCTCCCAGTCGGGCATCATCACCGACGAAAACCACAGCGCTGCCAGGGTCATCGAAGTGCGCCCCCAGCGCATCCGACAAGCCCTCGAGGACGACAAGGTCGTGATCGTCGCTGGCTTCCAAGGGGTCAGTCGCTCCCGGGAGGTCACCACCCTGGGCCGGGGTGGCTCCGACACCACCGCCGTGGCCTTGGCCGCGGCCCTGGGCGCCGCGTGGTGCGAGATCTGCTCCGACGTCGACGGCGTCTACAGCGCCGACCCCCGTAAAGTACCCACCGCCCGCCACCTGGACCGCATCAGCTTCGACGAGGCCCTCGCCCTGTTCCGCGCCGGCTCCAAGGTGCTCAACGCCGAGGCCACCGCCTTCGCCGCCCACCACGGCATCGTGCTCGAGGCTGTCAAGACCGAAGGCGGCACCCGCAGCACGCGCATCCAGCCCGCCTGGCCCGATCTCCCCTCCCGGGTGGCTGGCGTCACCGTCGACGCCCAGCTGGATCTGGTACGGCCGGGTCCCGGCGGCCTCGACGAGCTGCTGCCCTTCCTGGACGATCACCAGGTGCCCGTGCGCTCCCTGCGCTGCGACGGCGCCATCGTGGACCGCCGGGACTTCCACCACCGCGCCGACATCCGCTGGCCCGCGGGCGTGACCAACACCCCGGTGGCCGTGGCCACCGCGGCGGGTCACAGCTGCGGCCGCCTGCCGTTGCTGCGCCGGGGAAGCGCCGCGCTGGTTGCAGCAGGCTTCACGCTGCTGGGGGCCGAGGCCGACGGCGACCGCCTGGCCTGGTTCCTAGAGCCCGGGCGGGAAGACGAAGCCCAGATCCTGCTGCACCGCGTGCTCATCGAAAAAACCTCGTGAAGGCTCCCATGATGCTGCTCCCCCTCGCTGCAATCGTCCTGCTCATCAGCCTCCCCCTGAACGCCGCCGAGACGATCGTGCTCAACAGTGCAAGCGCCAAGGAAATCCGCGTGGCAGCAGGGATCAGCTTCACCGAGGCGGGCATGGTGGTGGCCTACCGCCGCATGCAAGGGGGCCTCGACGCCGACACCCTTGGGAACATTCCGAACCTGTCTCCCAAGGCGGTCGCCGCCATCCGCGCGGTGGCCGAACCCACCGCAGCCCAGAAAGCCGAGGCCGCCGCTGTCGCGGCCAAGACCCTACCCCCGACACCCCCACGGGTGGACCACAGCGGCTGGTGCAGCGGGGTAGCGCTGGATGACACCGAGCGCTGGACCCGCGAGCGCGTGGGCCTGATGGCCCTGCAGGCCGCTGGGGAACCCATCGATCTGTCCGACGTGAACCTCTCCGGGGTCGACATCAGCGGACTCGAGATCCCCGACGGCAGCGAGCTCGACGGCGCCGATCTGCGCTGCGCCACCATCGCAGACAAAGACCACAAAGGCATGGGGCCCCACTTCTCCTGCGAGGCCTGCAGCTTCGCTGGGGCCAAGCTCCAAGGAGCCTACCTGGAGCAGGCAAGATTCGACAACGTCGACCTGAGCGACGCGGATCTCTCCTACGCCCGGCTGAGGCGAGCGGTGTGGTCCGACGGCACCCTGGCCGGGGCCAACCTAGCCCACACCGATCTGGCACGGGCGTCCTTTCGCGGCCCCGACATGACCAATGTGGTGATCACAGGCGCCCAGTTCTCCCACAGCAGCCGCGACATGGTCACCTCGGGCAACGGCCTGAGCACCAAGCACCTGTCCCGCACGGTGTTCCGCGACGTGACGGCAGAAGGCGTGGACTGGACCTCCACCGACCTGCGTGGGGTCCACTTCGAAGACATTGACATGAGGGACATGGATCTGTCGGGCAAGCTGCTGGACCAGGTGATCCTCGAGGACTGCGATCTCAGCGAGGTCCGATTCACCGGCGCCAGCCTGCGAAGGGTGACCATCAAGGGCTGCGAGATGGACGGCGCCGATCTCACCGGTGCCCGCTTCGAGGGCGGCAGTATCAGCGCCAGCATGGACGGCGCGAACCTGGCCGGGCTGGACTTCACCGAAGCCAAGCTGCACGCCAAGTCGCTCATCGAGGCGACGCTCACCGACGCCAAGCTCGGTGTGACGGGCCAGGAGCTCGGCGGCCGGGACTTCACCGGCTGTGCCTGTACGGGCGTGTCCTTCGACGGACTGGTGCTGCGCAACGTGGACTTCTCCGAAGCCGACCTGCGGGGCGCCAGTTTCGTGGGCGCCAAGCTGTACGGGGTCAACTTCGACGCGGCCGACCTGACCGATGTGGACTTCACCGACGCCAGCCGCCACAACATAGAGGGCTTCGACACGGCCGTGGGGCTCGAGACGGCGAAGGGCTTGTTCTAGCGGCCTCACCAGGGTCGAGACGCCGCACAGCCTGAGAAGATCAGCTGACCGCGCAGGCTGATGGACTCGTCTGCTGCATCGGCCGCGGGCCCATCGTCTATCCAGTACAGATTATGGGCGGCACCCACACAGTCGAAGCGGACCGTGTCACCGGCGACGGTGGCGCAGGGTTGGGTGCCGATACCCAGGAAGCCCCCGTTGCCGTCGGCGCTGATGCGATAGCCCTTGTGGGGCGCCACGGCCGCCATTCCCGCACCGTCGAAGCGCACCCGCGCCCAGCGGTAGTCGGGGTCCTGCAACAACAGCACGGTCCAGCCGTCATCCTGCCAGCAACCGCCACCACCGGGGATGGGTGCCCTCAGGATGATCAGGTTGCCACCCACGGTGCCCGTGGGCGTCAGAGCGCCGGGGCAGGCGGTCAGGGCGAGGACGAGGACGAGGGATAGCTTCACGGAATGAGCTCTACCCCAGCCTGCCCCAGCACGACAGCGCTGCGCTGGGCCCACAGGTCCCGATCCGCTTCACCCCCCACGGGCACACCGTGGTCGGTGAGACCCTGCAGACACCAGCCATCGGCGGTCTGGGTGCTCCGCACCCACAGCACGTCCTGCTGAGCCCCCAAGAGCCCCTGCCGGAAGCGCTGGCGGGAACCTTCCGTCACCTCCATGACCCGCAGCCGGCGCTCCTGGGCTACCGTGCTGGGCACCGGATCAGCCATGGTCTCAGCCCGGGTGCCGGGCCGGGGGGAGAAGGTGAAGACGTGGGCGTCGGCGAGCTCGAGGGCCTCGAACCAGGCCAGGGATGCCGCGAACTCAGCCTCGGTCTCGCCGGGAAAGCCCACCATCACATCTGTGCTCAAAGCCAGCGTGGGGATCACCGCCCGGGCGCCCCGCACCACATCCAGGGCCTGCCGACAGCGATAGGGTCGGCCCATGCGGGCGAGGGTCGCATCACAGCCCGACTGCAGGGGCAGGTGGAGCCAGCGACACAGGCGGGGATCGTCCCAGCGCTCGAAGAGGCCACCGGGGAGCCCCCAGGGCTCGAGGGACGACAGGCGGATGCGGGGGGCATCGGTGGCCTCGAGCAGCGCGTCCACGAGCTCACCCAGGTGGGGCCGACCTGGGAGGTCCCGCCCCCAGTCCGACAGCTGCACCCCGCACAGCACCAGCTCCCCTGCTCCGCCGGCCTCGGCGGCCCGCGCGTCGGCGAGGATGCGCTCGAGCAAGACGCTCCGGGAGGGTCCTCGGGCAACGGTGGTGAGGCAGTAGGCACAGGCCTGATCGCAGCCGTCCTGGGCAGCGATGAAGGCCCGGGCTCGCCGTCGGGAGCCGGGAATGGCCGTGCGGACCCGATGCGCCTCGACCGGGAGGGCACCGGCGATCAGCTCGGCCAGCTGGTCTTTGCGTTCGTTGGGCACCAGGTGCACCACCCCGGGGAAGTCCGCGGCCTGTTGAGCCTCCAGCGTGCTCCAACAGCCGGTGATGGCGATGCGGGCCAGGGGGTTGCGGCGGTGGATGCGACGCAGTCGCTGCCTGGATTCCCGGGCGGCCTTGTGTGTGACCGTGCAGGTGTTGAGCACCGCCCAGTCGCACTCCTCGACGCTGGCCACCAAGCGATGGCCCGCGGCCCTGAGCTGCGCGGCCATACGCTCGATCTCCGCCTGATTCAGGCGACACCCCAGGCTGTCGAGGTGGACACGCAGCACCAGCTCTTCGCCCCCGCTTCCCCCAGGGAGAGGGTGGTCCACCGGACCGGGTGAGGGGGCGTTGCCCCTAGACAAGGGGCAGCTCGATCACGAAGCGGGCGGCGTCTTCACAGCGCACGCTGCCGCCATGGCGCTGGGCCACCCGAGCCACCAGCGCCAGACCCAGGCCAGTGCCCTCGGCGGGGTCGGCCCCGTGGCCCTGAGGTCGGTAGAAGGGCTCGAAGATGCGGGCGCGCTCGGCTTCGGGCACGCCGGGACCCTCGTCCTGCACGATGACCCGGGCCACACCGCCCCGAGGCTGCACGGTGACGACCACCGGCGCTTCACCATGGCGAAAGGCATTGTCCAGCAGGTTGCGCAGGGCCACTCGCAGCAAGGCCTCGTCCCCCGGAACCACACAGGGTGAGCCGGACAACTCTGCCCCCGCGCGGGCGGCCTGCTCGGCGGCCAGAGCCAGCAGATCCACCGGCGCGGTGGCCAGGGGACCCGAGGCCTCGAGACGACCTACCAGCAGCAGATCCTCCACCAACAGATCCAGCTCTTCGATGTTTCGAACCGCCTCGCTGCGATGCTGGGCCTGGCGCGCGGGGTCGTCGGTCTCACCCATCAGCTCGATGGCCAGCCGCATCCGTGCCAAGGGCGAACGCAGCTCGTGGGACGCCGCCGCCAGCATCTCCCGCTGACTGGTGACCAGGGCCTCGATACGATCCGCCGCACGGTTGAAGCTGCGGGCCAGGTCCGCCACCTCATCGGTGCCGCGCACCGCGACCCGGGCGGAGAGATCGCCCCGCCCCAGCTCTTGCACGCCCTGGCGCAGGGCCTCGAGGCGATGGGTGATGAAGCGAGCCACGGGCCAGGACCCCAGGGCCAGCACCACCGCAAGGAAGACCAGGCCAACGACGAGACGAGGCGGACCGGAGCCCATGGCGGCAAGCTCCGGGGGGGGGCCCCCGTGGAGGTGGTGCGCCGCTACACCCGTGGCGACTACGCTGAGCACCACCACCCCCAGGAATCCCAGGTAGATCTCGATGAACAGCGAGTGGCGGATCCTCACGGCTGGCTCCGGGTGAACACGTAGCCGACACCCCGCACGGTCACGATGCGCTGGGGCTGCTTGGGGTCGTCCTCGACGGCCGCTCGGATGCGGGAGATGTGTACATCGATGCTGCGGTCGAAGGCATCGAAGGCCTCGCCCCGCACCGCGTCCATGATCTGCTCCCGGGACAACACCCGCCCCGCACTGCGGGCCAGCACGGCCAAGATCTCGAACTGGTGGCTGGTGAGGCCGCGCAGCGCACCGTCGAGCCGCACCTGCCGGGCCGACAGATCGATCTCCAGGCGCCCAAAGCGCAAGATCTCGGTGGCCTGGGGGCCGGGCCGGTTGCGGCGGGTGATGGCCCGCAGCCGGGCCATGAGCTCCCGAGGCGAGAAGGGCTTGGGCAGGTAGTCGTCGGCACCCAGCTCGAGCCCCACCACCCGGTCGGTCTCATCACCCCGGGCCGTGAGCATGAGCACGGGGATCTCCGAGCTGGCGCGGATGCGCCTGCAGACCTCGAAGCCATCGAGATCCGGCAGCATCACGTCGAGCACCACAGCGTCGTAGCTGTGGCGGGCCAGGGCCTCGAGCCCGGCGCGAGCGTCCAACCGGGCGCTGACCTCGACGCCATGGCCGCCCAGATAGGTCTGCAGCATGTCGCAGAGGCGGCGATCGTCGTCGATAACCAGGACCTTCATGGGCTTGCCTTGCGGGACAGTTTGCCCAGGTGAGCCCTCTCTCCCCGGGGGGAGAGGGTGGCCCGATGGGCCGGGTGAGGGAGCCCGATGGGCCGGGTGAGGGAGCCAGACAGGCCCCCGAGAGAGCCTAGTCTCCGTGCAGCTCTTCAGCCAGCGTCACGAGCTCAGCGCGCTGCTCTGCGCTGAGCTCAGCGCCCACATCCAGAAGTACGCCCGAGAAGATCTGGGTCACCCGGTCGAAGCCTTCCAGCCCCTCGAGGCGCAGCTCTTCGAGAGCTGCGGCGTCCACCGAATCGGCGGTGAACACAGCCTTCAGCTGCTCTTGGTGGTCCTCGAGCCCCTCGTGCAGGTCCTCGAGTTCGACGTGGGCGCTGTCGAGGATGACCTCGATCCGAAGGCTCTGCTCGGCGGTGGCGTCTACCTCGTCCAGCAGATCCTGGACCATGGCCTTGGCGCGAGCCTGGTGATCGGCGCGATCGCCGTGGAGGTGGTGGAAGGCCGGGCCACGCATGACGCGGGAGCCAGCGACGGCGACACCGATGGTGGTGACGCCCAAGGTAGTGGCGCCCACCAGACTGATGACGACGAAGGGAAGGAGACGACGGGACATGGAACCTCCAGGGGGTTGGGTGAGGGCCGCGATGTGCAGCCCGCATCATCAAGCTGGGGTCCGGGGGTTTCCGCTGTTCGTCTGCCAGGTAAAGAAGTGTGAAGATGCCAAGCACACCGATCACATCCCCTCCCCGCCACAGCGCCTCCCACCCCGGCGCCAAGCCTTCCTGCCCCAACTGCCTGGGCCAGGGCGCAACGGTGCAAGAGCGAGACTCCCTGGCACGCATGCAGCGCTGCAGCTGCGTCGGGGTCTGCCCCGCCTGCGAGGACTCGGGCTACCTGGCCACTGGCGTCAACGTCGAGCGCTGCATGTGTCACGTGCAGGCCGAGCGGGCGGGATTCTTCGACGAGGCCGGCGTCCCTGCCCGACTGGCGGACCGCCCCCTCGACGCATGGGCCGGCCACCCCGTCCTGGCCAAGGCCGAGGCCTGGCTCACGGGCTGGCGGCCCGAGCCAGGGGCGCAGGGCCTGCTGCTCCACGACCCACAGAGCCAAGACGGCGAGCGGCTGCTGGCGGCGCTGCTGACCGAGCTGATCATGGGGATGGGCGTGCGGGCGCGCTTCCTCGACCTGCGCGTTCCCGACCTCCGGTGGCCCCCAGCCACCGCCTACCGTGTGCTGGCCCTGGTGGGGCTGGGCGACGAGCCGAACGACCAGGGACGCAGGCGGCTCGAGCGGGGCCTGGCCGCCCTCGAGGACAGCGGTGCTACCCTGCTGGCCTGCACCCGCCATCCTCCCTCATGGGAGCGACAGGGCGAGCAGGAGCCACAGCCCCTGGCCGAGCGCATCGACCCCATGAGCGCGGTGGTGGTGCTCGAGGGCTGCGACGCACTGGCCTGGTGATCTCAAGCGCCAGAGCCGCCCCCCTCAGCCCTCCCAGCCAGCCAATTCGTCATCCATCCACGCCGCTCGGGCCCGCACCCACTGGCGCAGGTAGGCCACCTCTTCGGCGTAGCTCTGGCGATCCTCGCTCCTCTCGTCGTTGGGCCAGACGTACTCGCCCAGCACATCCCAGCGCTCGAAGTTGCGGTGGGCCGCGCCCTCGAGCTGTAGCTCCCAGCCGTCGATGTCGGAGCCCAGGGAAGTGTCCGAGAGCTCATCCCCCCGCAGCCCGGCCCAGCGTTGGGCCACCGCAGCGCGGAAGCCGGGATCCTGCAGCAGCCGCTCCCACCAGCACCAAGCCCAGGGGTTGTCCCCGGGGAACTCTGGATTCTCGTAGTGCCAGCCCTGGACATCCCAGGCCTCGAAGTAATCGGCGTTGCCCAAGGAGCCGTTGAAGTCCCAGACCGGCCCCATGGACAGCAGGCCATCGCGGTCCTTGTACAGCCAGGTGGACAACACATAGGCATCCACGTTGCGGGCCAGCTCCTGGATCAGCAGGTAGTCCACGAAGCTGCCCACATCGATCCAAGCGGCATAGCCTCGGGTGGGATCGGCGAAGTCGTCCCCCAGCAGAACCGCCTCGAAGTCATCCAGATGGGCCTCGAGCCAGACACGCTGGGCGCCGGTGATCTCATCGATCTCGGGGGATTCGAGCTGGAACTGGCAGCCACAGCGATCGGTGTCGATGAACCGGGACTCATCGTCGCCCAGCCAGTCCACCCGCAGCAGATAGCCGCCACTGATCTCGGGCTCGCGTTCATGCTCGGGCAGCAGCTTGGCGATGTCCACACGGTTGTCGTCGCGCTTGATCTTCTCCATGAAGGTGTAGACGCCACGGTAGTCGTTCCAGTCCAGCGCCCCCAGGCTGTGGTCCTTCACGAACAGCTCCACGAAGGTCGTGCGAGCGGAATAGCGCCCCAGGCGCCGGTGCCACTCGTAGGCCAAGGCGTTGCGCATCAGGCTCTTGTCGCTCTGGGGCCCGTGCAGCACCCAGTCCTCTTCCTCGGGTAGGCCCAGCAGCGAGACGTCCTGGTCCTGGTTCATGTCGTCCCAGGTCTCGAAGGTGTAGCTCTTCTTCCTGTACTCCTCGGCGCTGCTCGACCCGCGGATGTGCAGCCCGCCCCGACCGGCGTACTCGGAGGGGCCCGCCAGGCGTGCCAGCCCGTCGTCGTCCAAGGGAATGAAGGTGGCGTCCACCGGGGCCCACTCCCGCTTGTCGTCCTCGTCCCACAGCCTGTCCCGGTCCACCTTCACGCCGTGGGTGTCCATCACCACCAAGGGCAGGTCCGAGGCGAAGCTGTCGAGGTCGGGGAAGTCGCCGGGCTGGCAGGCGCCGAGCAGCAGGACCAGGAACGCAGTGATGGGGCGCGACATGGCTACATCAGCACGTAGTACAGCACGCTCCAGCTCGCGATGATCCCCTTCTGAGCCACGGCGAAGCCCGGTCGCAGCTCATCGAGATCGGCGAGCAGGGCATCGAAGTCCACGTCCTCGAACGACGCGGTCCCGCCCTTGGGGTGGTGGTGTTCCTTCACCCCGCGCTTCGCCACGGCGTAAAGCTCCAGAAAGAAGTCCAGAGCGTCGTCGTAGTCTTGTTTTTCGAAGCCGGGCGCGCGCCGACGCTGAGCCCTCTGAGCCTTGGCACGGGACCCGTACCGGCCATAGCTCCCGAAGCGATGGGCCACGTCGCGGGCCACATCCAGGAAGCGCTCGTCTTCGGGTAGCGGTGTGGTCATCAGGTGTGTCCGAAGCAGGGGTCCTGTGGAGCGTATCACCGAGGCGACCGGACACACCCATCGAGCAGCACAATGACAACAGGCCGGAATAGGACGGGTCGTCGAGCTCCCAGCCCCACCCTCGAAAGGACAGACCCCATGCAAGACAGTCGAGTCCGCGTCTACCTCGCCATGTCCATCGACGGTTTCATCGCTGGGCCGGGCGGCGATCTCTCGTGGCTCCCCGATGCCGACCCCAGCGCCGAGCAAGCCCCAGTTCAGCCGGGCGCCCTTAGCTACGACGACTTCATCGCCGACGTGGGGGCCCTGCTGATGGGGCGCATCACCTACGACACGGTGCGCGGGTTCGATGTGCCCTGGCCCTACGGTGACATGCCCGTGCTGGTGGCCAGCTCACGCCCGCTGGACAGCGACCCGCCGCCCCATGTGCGGCGGGTGCAGGGTCCCATCCAGGAGCTGGTCGCCCAGGCCAAGCAGGACGCAGGCGATCTGGACGTCTACCTGGATGGGGGCGTCATGATCCGCCAGGCCGCTGAGGCCGACCTGATCGACGAGATCACCCTCACGGTGGTCCCCGTCGTCCTGGGCGCAGGCCACACCCTCTTCGCGGGCATGCAGCGGCGCTACCCCCTCGAGTTCGTGGCTCATCACGACTACCCCGGCGGCTTGGTCCAGCTCCGCACCCGACCCACCGGACGCTGACCCGGGCCGGGGGTCAGTCCAGTGCTGGGCAGCGGTCGAACGGCCCGAGGTACTCCCAGAAGGCTCCAGCGGCCCCCAGCGCACGCCACTCGTCACCGGAGATGCTCTCGGGCAGGGCCCACTCACTCAGTTCACCCTCGCCCAGATCCTCGTTCCAAGGCAGCTGCCCCCCCCAACCCGCCACCCGCTCCCGCTCGACCAGGCAGCTCATACTTGGGGCGGACACGTTGTAGCGCACGGACACCCCCGCCTCGAGCAGCGCCTGGTAGGGCTGGGCGATGTGCGGGCGCGAAGCCTGGGCCAACGCATGGTCCACCTCGGAGAAGGTGAAGTAGACGCCGAAGTCGGCCGGCGCGGCGGCGATGATCCCCGGCAGCATCGCCATCAGGGAACGCTCGTCCCAGAACGCGCGCGCCTGCTGGGCGTCCGAGATGTGGGTGGGCCAGGCGCCAGCAGTGACGACACCGAGCTCCAGCGCGGCCTCGGTGGCCTCGGCACTGTACATGACACGTTCGAGAGGGGCGACGTTGTCGAACCAGGCCAGCAGCGGCCAGTCCTCGCTGACCTCCACAGCGCCGTCCCCATCCAGATCCCAGCTCCCCGCGGTGCTGATGTCCAACAGGCCGTTGTCGTTTCTGTCCAGGTACAGCAGCCCCCCGCCGGCCAGGCCATCGTAGTAGTCCCCGAACACGGACTGCAGGGAGAGCTGCGGTTCCCAGGCGATCTGCGAGTAGTCGATGGGGCAGCCCCCGTCTTCGCAGGAGCCGGGCTGATAGTCGCTGTTGCGGAAGTCGTCCCAGGTCACCCCGTTGCCGTCCGCGTCCACCTGGTGGTCCGGGTCCATATGGGTGAAGCCCAGATCTCCCACCACCGCCTGGGGCAGGTGTGGGCTCTCGGCAGCGACGAGGGCCAGCACCATCTCATCGAGCAAGTCAGGGGACTCCACCAGGGCCCTGGCGGCGTGGATGATGCCGCTGGAGTTGGCAGAGACGACCACACCGCCGTTGCACACCGGCGCACCCGTCAGCTGCCGCAGTGAGAGGCCATCCACCGTGTGGCCGTGGCCCGCCGCGAAGGCGATGGCCTCCGTCAGCGCCGCGGCGGCGAGGGGCCCGGCGGCATCGGAGACACCGCTGCTGGCGTAGTCTTCGTACACCCAACCCGGATAGACAGGCTGTACCTCCACTATCCCCCAGGCCGAGGGGACCATGGACGTGACCAGGGTATCGCTGAACAGCGCCGGTCGGGCTCCCACCATCACGGGGGCGCCGTCCTCGTACGCCCGCAGCTCGGGGTCGGTGGGGAAGTAGACGACGGCGTACAGGGTGTCGATCACATCGCTGGGGAGCTGCACCACACGCCAGGACCGGGCGGAGTCGCGCCTGTCGAGGGTGGCAGGGACCAGATCCTCGGGGGGGGGCTCGTACCCGCAGTCACGGGGTGCGAGATCCTCGGGGCCGGAGGCGCTGTCCGCTGACCCAGCGGGCGTACAAGCCGACACCGCCAGCACCGAGGCCAGGGCCCAGGCAGCGGTGGCGGGGCGGAGGAATTTCACGAGGGCATAGTAGCCGAGGCAGGCTGCAACCAAAGTCCAAATCCCGTCACACCTGCCTGCATAGCCCCTATACCCGGGCTCCCTCTCTCCGCCGCACCACACCGAGGGCGAGCAGCCCGAGCAGGAACCCACCACCGACAGGCCCAGCGCCCTGGCTGCAGCCACAGTCCTTGTCATCGCCGTCACCCCCGGTGTCGTCCAGCCCCGAGTCGCCGGGGGCCTCTGCCAGCTGCATGGTCGTGCTGATGGTCAAGTCCACCGCTGCGCAGTTCATGTGCCGCATGGCCATGTAGTAGGTGGTGTCGTTGGCCAGCTCGATGGTGCTGGTGTCCAAGGTGATGGACCGGGGGCTGCCCTCGAAGGCCAGGTCGTACTCGAGGGGATGAGGCACATCGAGCGCAAAGCCCATGCCGGTGTTGACCGACTCCATCTCGAAGGTGACCATCTCGTCCCTGCGCACCAGGAAGCTGTAGTCGAGGGTGTCATCGTCGATGGCGCCGTTGTCCAGGCGATCCATGGAGAAGCCCAGCAGCAGCTCTTCCACCGCGCCCTCACTGGCGGGCGGGGTGGTGAAGGCCAGCTGGAAGGGCATAGTGAAGGCGAAGCCGCCGTCACGGGCCACGGAACAGATGGACTCGGGCAGCTCGGTCATGCCCATGATCAGGTTGACCTGCACGATCACAGGCTCGTCGATGGCCAGATCCAGGGCTCGGCCGCAGCGCAGCATGCCGCGCTCTTCCATGACCACTTCGACCGCTTCGACATCGGCGGCCTCGAGGGTGCCCTCGTCGACCATCTCCCACGCCACCGTGATGCTCATCTCGGCGAACTCGGCGAAGGTGGGGGATGCGGAGAGCATACCCAGGGCGTCGTAGACGATGATCTCGGCGGCTTCCATGCCCACGATCTGGGACATGTCCCAGCTGGCGCCGCCCACGATCTCGCCATCGTCGTGGGACTCACCGGTCAGATCCTCGGGACAGGTCTGGTCGTTGTCCATGTCGCGCACGGGGATGTACTCGCCCACCTTGGAGTCGCCCTGGTAGGAGCCAGCCCAGAAGTCGGCGACGCCTTCGTGCATGCCGCCGATGGCGTTGTTCCAGCCGTAGTCATCGTAGACGATGAAGTCCTGGGGAAACGCGGTGCGGGACTCGATGATGGCGTGGCCATGCTCGTGGGCGATGATGTCGGTGTCGTAGCAGAAGTCGCCCACCGTGCCCTGGCCAAAGACCAGCATGTCGTTGCCGAACATGTCCTGGCTGAAGTAGGCGTTGTCGTAGGTGCCGCCCTCGTCTTCGCGGTAGTTGACGAAGGCCTGCAGGGTGGTGCCGAACTCGTGTTGCAGCGTGTCGACGAAGAAATTGCGGAGGGTGGATAGGTGGAAGTAGGTGTGCACTTCGGCGAAGGGCTCGTCATCGGCGTCTTCGTCGGGCTCGTAGAAGAAGTCGCCGTCGTCATCGGCCACGGCCAGCTGAGTCTCGATCTGGCTGCCGCCCTCGAAGGCGATGCTCTGCACCACCACCCGCTGGCCGGTCATGGTGTCCATGTCGCCCGTGAGATCCGCGAGCTCCACGTCGATGGTGTCGCCATCCAGCGGGCTCTGGTCCCAGACGGTGCCGCTGGCGTCCCGGCGGCGGTCGGCCACGCTCAACACCGTGCCGTTGTGGGCGTCCACCGTGACCAGCACCGAGCGCACAGGCGCGGCGGTGGACAGGGGCACCCGCCAGGCCAACAGGCTGTGGCCGCCCCGGGGCAGGATCACCAGCTCGGGCTGAGGAACGCCGTGGAGTTCGCCCGACAGCGCGGAGGCTTCCAGGGCGATGGTCGCCGCCCGTTCGGAGGACAGCGCGGGCTGGGTGTCCAGACCCGGGTCCCCGACCACGTTGGACCGCACCATGCTGACCACGCCCTGGTGGTCGAGCTTGACGGTGGTGTAGGCCCCCGCCACCGGCACGCCGTCGATGACCCGCTGCAGCCGCACCAGGCGCCCGCTGTGGCTGGGCAGGTCGGCGACGGGACGGAGCTGGATGTCCTCGAGGCCTAGCAGCGCGGCGTGGTCGCCCACGAAGCCCTGGGCGGCCTGGGTGGGGGAGCCCGCGTAGGGCCCCGCCCGGAAGCTGTGGGCCACGACCTGGTGGCCACCGCGCTCGAGGCTCATCGGACGCGCATGGGAGGCCTCGAGGCGCTTGAACTGGACATCGGCGGGAGCGGCGACAGCCAGCCCGGGGCCCAACAGCAGGGCAGCGATGGAGGCGAGGCGCAGAGACATGGTAGCTCCGGAGGAAGCGGGGTCACCGAACGTAGTCGGCCCCAGCGCCACCCCGGTGCATCACGCAAAAAAATGACTTCAGATGGAGAAGAGCACCACAAGACCCACGACTGAAGCCACAGCCAGCATCATCACCGCGCAGCCCATCCCCGCCAGGCCCGTAGCCATACCAGCGCCGCCCCGGGGCCCGGTGAAGCTCACCTGGGCGGGATGCAGCGGGTCGACCAGCAGCTCGATCTCGAGCCCCATCGCTGGAGCGATGCGCTCACCCGGCGCCTTGGCCTCGAGCTCCCTTCCACCACCTGCGAGGTAACGAACCCTGGGAAAGAACACACGCTGGTGAATGGCTGAGCTGGTGGAGAGCACCTCGTCGTGCCCCACCACCACGCCCACCACACACTGGGCCCGCCGGTTGAACCCCGAGTGTTTGCGCATGAACACCAGCCCCAGGGCCAGCAAGGCGGCGCCAAAGGCACCCATCAGGAGAGCGACGAGGAGGATGAGGACCATGGGTACAGCCTACCCGATCCCCGTCAGCGGCGGCGGTCGCGGCGACGACGGCGCTCACGCCCCGAGCTCCCAGACTCATCCGGGGCGGCCACCTCCCCAGCCTCGGCGCGACCGATGAGCTCGCGCAGCTCGGGCAGCCAGGACCAGGCCGAGGCGCAGTGGACCGGGCCGAACTTCAACCGCTCGAGGGAAACATCCACACCCTCGTCGTCCGTATCCAGCCCTCGGAAGTCGATGGCCGTGGGGTGCCCACACCACCAGGCGTGCTCGAGCCGCCAGCCCCAGGACGACACGGACCGCTGCCAGGTGACCATCCCGAAGCGGCGCCGGCTGACCAGGGCCACACCGGGTTCGGCCCCCAGCTCGAGGCGCAGGCTGGAACCGCCCCGCCAGGCCAGGATGCCCAGGGACAACACCAGCACGGCCCCTGCGATCCAGCTGGTGACCACCAGCTCGAAGGCGAAGGCCACCGCCACACCGAGCACGGCGCCCACCGCGGCCACCACCCACAGGGCTGCCTCCCGGGGGTCGGCGTCGATACCTGCGACGGGAAAGTCCACCCGCAGCCGCCCATCCTCGCGATGCACCACGGGCTTCCACACATTGAACCTGCGCTGAGCCCACGCCACCCCCTGCAGCAGCCAGGGAAGGTTGGCGGCCATGAGCCCGAGCTCTTCCCCAGGGCGACCATAGCGCGCTCGCAGATCGGCATCCAAGGCCTGACTCAGCGCCTCGGAGCCCCGACGCCCCCCCAGGTAAAGCTCGTCCAGCAGCGCTCCCTCGAGGTACAGTTCCACGGCCACGTTGCGCCCATCGGAGCCTCGGTCTCCGTGGTCCCCCAGCCCCATCACCCGGGCCCGCACAGCGGTGGGCAGCACCCGACGCCCGAAGGGCACCCCCAGCAGGCGGTAGACCAGCCGAGGGCCGGCGGCCTCGAGGCGCAGCTCGAAGCGCGCGCTGAGCTGCCCGGCGAAGCCCAGCACCACCGCGGCGCCGATGAGGGCCACGGTGAGCTTTGGCCCCACCGGATCGAGCACCATGAACGCCGCCCCACCGCCGAACAGGGCCATGAAGATCCACCAGCCCAAGCCGATGAGGTGATCGCGGCCGCTGTAGACGACCACATCATTGCGCTCGCTGCGCCGGAAGCCTGGGGAGGTGGAGGGCATGGTTCAGCCGCCGGCGCCAGCCTCGTCCCGCTGGCGCTGGTAGCTCTCCTGGCGCTCCCGCTCGGCCTCGATCTTGCGCTGCTCTTCCTTGGCCTGGTCGGCCATGAACTCGGCCTGGTAGCGGTTGTAGGTCTCGAGCACCTCATCGCTGCCGGGGAAGCGGGCGTCGGCTTCCTTGAGCACGATGAGCGCCCGCACGTACTCGTCCCTGCGCGCGTACGCAGTGGCAAAGGCCAGGTAGTCGGGTAGGTCGCGCAGGGCCTGCAGGGCGGGCTTGGACTCGTTGAGCAGCACCCGGTAGTTGCGGGAGGAGGTCTCTTCGTACAGCCGCCGGGGGGCCGCGAACTCGATGAGCATGTTGTCATCGGTGTTCAACGCGGCGCCCATGGTGAACTGCTCCATCGTGTCCCGTTCCATCTGGAAGTAGGTGAGCAGGTCGTAGGCGTCCTGAACGTCGATGAGGTCCAGCTCGGCCGCCACCAGGGGCCGGGTGCCGATGACGGTCTGCAGGCCGTCGATATCCAGCAGCAGGGGCGCGTTGGAGCCCAGGATGACCAGGTCGGCGTCTTCGATGGTGGCGAACAGGGCGACGTGGGGGAACACGGTGCTGAAGGTGTTGAGCAGGGCCCGCACCTCTTCGGTGCCCATGCCGTACATCTGCACCCACTGGGACCAGATGCCGTCGTCGGTCAGGCGGCTCTTGCCCAGCTCGAAGAACTCCTGGGTGAACAGGTTGGACACCCCGGTGAGCCAAGGGTTCGAGGGCTCGCTGACCACCACGTCGTAGGTGCCCGGAGGGGTGAGCATCATGTGGTTGCGGGCGTCGTTGATGATGGGCACCACCCGGGGGTCGTCGAGGGGGCGATGGTTGTGCTCGTCGAAGAAGTGGGATGCCTCGAAGATGCTGGGCTCGAGCTCCACCAGATCGATGCTGTTCGCGTCGGGGTGCAGGGTGACCGCACCAGCGGTGATGCCCGACGCCAGCCCGATGACGCAGGCGTTGTCCACGTCGCGCCCAAAGAAGAAGGGCAGGTGCCCCACCATGACCTGGGTGGGCATGTCGGAGGTGGTGGAGGCGTCGACCTTGCCGTTGTTGGCCAGCCAGATGTTGCCCGTCTTGCGGTTCTGGGCCACGGTGACCACCGACGAGAGCCCTTCGTTGTAGTAGAGCAGATCGTAGGGATCCACCGCGTAGGCGCGCACATGGGCCCGGCTGCGATCGGACAGCTCGGTGACGTACTTGTACATCCCCGCGGTCATGAGCAGGGGCTCCCAAGGCGGCGGGAACACGGCGCCCAGCACCACCACCATCAGGGTGCCACCGCCCAGCGCGGCGAAGCGCGGGGTGTGGAGCCGACCGGCGACCACCCAGGCGGTGCCCAGGGCCACCAGGGCCCCCAGCACGTTGATGCCGTTGGCGAAGCTGATGGTGCCCACCACGTGGAGGTTGGGAAGCAGGAACAGGGCGGCGCCCAGGGAGCCCACGATGGCGCCGATGGTGTTGAACCCGTAGACCCTGCCCACCGGCCCGGCCAGGCTGCCCGTATCGGCCACCAGGGATCGCACCGCCAAAGTGAACGACGCGCCCATCATGATGGCGGGAGGGGTCATCACGGCCATGGACAGGCCCAGCCAGGTGGGCCAGAAGAAGCCTTCCTTGCCCTCGATGGCACCGAACAGCTCGACGTAGAGGTAAGGCAGCTGCTCGAAGCCGTACATCATGGCCCAGGTGGTCACCGCCACCGCCACCTGCGCAGCGGCCAGCCCCACCAGCACGCCCACGCGGCCAAAGCCCCGCAGCAGGGAATCCGCCACCCGACCGCCGGCCCAGCCACCTCCGGCGATGCCCACCAGGAAGGCCAGCAGCATGGTGGAGAAGGCGTAGGTGCTGGCCCCGAGGGTCAGGGTCATCAGCCGGAACCACGCCAGCTCGTAGATCAGCGACGCGCAGCCCGCTAGGCAGACCACCACCAGCAGCGCCTTGTCGGGGGCCGGTGGAGGCTCGGTGTCGGAGGCCTCGATCACCGGGGGCGTGTCGCCATCGGCGCGCCTGGACAGGGCCAGCGCGGCCCCGCAGAGCAGCAGGTTGGCGGCGGCCGCCCATGCGGTGGTGGCGGACAGGCCCAGCGCCGGCAGCAGCACGAAGCCCGCCAGGAAGGTGCCCGCCACAGCGCCGAAGGTGTTGACCCCGTACAACAGGCCCACTCGGCTGCCCGCCGTGTCCAGGCTGGTGGTGACGAAGCGAGCGAGCAGGGGCAGCGTCGCCCCCATGCAGGTGGTGGGGATCAGGATCAGCGTGCCCACCAGCAGGGTCTGGAACAGCGAGAAGACCAGCGGCGAGGGCTCGAAGGCAGCCCAGAAGCCGAGGTATACCGGGGTGACCAGGCCCAGCAAGAACGGGAAGACCAGCGCGTACAGACCGATGACGGCCTCGAGGATGCCGTAGACCATCAGGGGCTTGGCCACCCGATCGGCGTAGCGCGCACCCAGCAGCCCCCCCAGGGACAGGCCACCCATGAAGGCCGCCAACACCGTGGCGATGGCCACCTGGCTGGTGCCGAACACCAGGTGCAGCTCACGACCCCAGATGGTCTCGTAGACCAGACTGGTTGCGCCGGAGAGGAAGAACAACGGGACGAGCAGCTTCAGAGCCGCTTCGCGCCGGACGAAGGAGAGGTCGGTGTCCATGGGGGCGGTCTATCCCGTTGGGCCCCCGCCTTTCTACACCCGGAACAGCCCCGGGCCCACGACCTTGACTCGTGCGGGATCGAGCCCCAGCTGCTCCATGGCCTGGGCGGTCACCGGCTGCACGTCGGCCGTGGTCTCACGGTCGCGAATCCAGGTGGCCAGCTGCGCATCGGAGAAGCGGATGTGGCCCGCGAACCAGTCGTACAGCAGGTAGTGCAGCTGCAGCGCCACAGCCTGGGAGGGACCGGCGCTCAGGGCGCGCTCCTGGAGCAGGCGGATCTCGCGACGGAAGTGGGTGTGCTGCCAGTGGTGAGCATCGGCCCGGGGATAGGCCATGCGAGCCATGGCTTGCTCTTCCGTGGCGAAGTGGAAGCTCACGTAGGCGTCGAGGTAGACGAGGCCGTTGTTGAGATCGTCCTTGGACAGCTCGCCGTCATCGGGGAACAGCAAGGCGTTGCCCCAGGCGAAGAGCTGGCGGTGCTGCTCATCGACCGCAGCGATACCCGTGAGCAGATCATCGGTCAGCAGCAGGCGCTGCATACGACCTCCAAGTGTGGCGCCGTTCAGTCGGCGATGCGGGCATCCGTATAGACGGTCTCGGCAGCTGCGCCAAGCTCGGCCATGGGGATCATGATGCCTGCGGCCAGCCAGTGGACCACGGTCAGCATTGCGACGACCAGCACGGAGATGACCAGCATGTACTCGACGGTGGATTGACCGCGCCTGAACATCATCGACCCCCGCCGACGTAGCCGTCGCTGGACATGCCCTGTACGTCGGTGGACATGGTCTGTAGACCCGACTGCAGGCCGGGCACGAGGGTCTGGGACACAGCCCATAGAGCGATCACGAGCACGCTGGTCAGCAGCATGTACTCGACGGTCGACTGGGCAGCTCTGGGGCGCATGGACCCTCCAACGGTTCCGGCATAAGGAGAATACGCCAACACCCGCCCATTGTCACCCCTGCATCTGCCCCCCCGCCTCGAGGCTTCCCTCCCCCATGTTCCCCCACCAGAAGCTCGATTGGCTCCTCGGCCGGCTGGAAGCCGACGTTCGGGACAAAGCCGACGACCCTGCTGTGCGCCTCGAGTACGCCCGGGCCCTCGTCTCCAAAGGCCTATTCCACGGCGGCGGCGAGCAGTTCTGCTCCCTGGCCCTACGCCAGGTTCAGCGCGTGCTCAAAGAAGACGCCCTCAACGGCGAAGCCCTGATCCTCGCCGGCCTCGCCCTGATCGGCATGAACCGCCCCGAGGGCGCCACCTCCTACCTCGACGAAGCCTTCAAGTGTGTGCCCGAGCGCCCCGATCTGCATCTGGCCCTGGGCGTGCTGCATCGCTTCGACGGCGACCGCCATCGCGCCATCGGCCACCTCGAGCAGGCATGCCGCCTGGCCCCCGACTCCTGGGAAGCCCACTTCCACCTCGGCCGCACCCTCTTCGAGCGCGCCCGCCAGCTCAGCCATCCCCACCGCCTGCTCGAGCGCTCCCAGTTCCACCTGGTCAGCGCCCTCAAGGGCAGCATGAACCGCGACCTCGAGGCCGTGGCGGTGCGCGACCTGGGCAACGCCTGCCTGCTCACGGGCCGCTACACCGAAGCCGAGAAGCTCTTCAATCGGCTGCGCGAGCACCCCCGCATGCGCGCCAAGGCCCGCTTCCACCTGGGCTGCGTGGCCTACGGCCTGGGCAAGTACAAAAACGCCATCCACCACCTGCGCTCCTACCTGGCTGACAACGCCAGCGACGCCCGCGCCCACGCGACCATGGCCCAGGCCTACCTGCAGCTGGGCGAGCTCGCCCGCGCGCGCGAGTCCTGCAACAAGTCGCTGCTGCTCGACCCCGACAACCTCGAGGCCCGCTACACCCTGGGCTGCACGGTCATCGAAGAAGGCGACCCCCAAGAAGCCATGCGCATCTTCAGGGTCAACCTGCGCGAGAGCCCCGATCACCTGCCGTCCTACCTCGAGCTGGTCCGCACCCGCCGCCGCGGTGGCGACGTGCGCTGGCTCTCCCAAGCGCTGCACTCGGAAGTGGGCGACTTCGACCGTCTGGTCACAGCCGCCGACGGCGCCGATCCCCGCGCCTCCACCCGCGAGCGCGTGGCCGTGCTGCTGGACGAACTCCGGTCGGTGGGCCCCAGCTCCGTGGGCACCATCCTGAGCGCTGTGGGCCGCACCCGCACCGAGGCCATCCGCTTCCAGCTCTTCGAGTCCGCCGTCGGTCTGGCCGCCAGCCAGGCCGCAGACGATGTCGCCCTCAAGCTCCGCGACCCCGGCCGCCACTTTGGCCACGAGCTGGGCCGCCAGGCCCACACCACCGCCATGCTGCTGCCCGAACCGGTGCTCACCCGCGGCCTGGCCATCGGCGAAGAAGACCTCAAGCGCGAAGCCGTCAACCGCCACGGCCCCGCCATCGACGTGGCCCGGCACCGCCAGAACGTCGAGCGCACCCGCCAAGAAGCCCGCGCCTACCAGGCTCTGCTGCTGCTGGCCATCGCACGCCGTCGTTCCCGCGCCGGCCGCCACCTGCTGCAGCGCTGGGCCGAGACCGCCGATCCCGAGATGGCCACCGTGGCCCGCATCGGCCTGGCGGTCTTCGGTGATCCCTCCGCGGTGATCACCCTCCGCGAAGCCGCCAACAAGGCCGGTGTCGCGGCCCAGGCCGAGCAAGCCCTCAACCGCCTGGCGCCCCCTCGCGACACCGCCACTCCCCGCACCGTCACCAACGACGACGCCGCCCACTGCACCGCCTGCGGGCGCAAGGCCGGCGACGCCCACCACCTCATGGCGGGCGGCAAGGCCGTGATCTGCGATCATTGCGTCGTGTCCATCGGCCGCAACCGCGCCTCCATGCGCGCCCCCGACGACGCCCGCTGCAGCGTGTGTCAGCGCGGCGCCTTCGAAGCCCGCGGCCTGTACCAGTACAACGGCGTCGAGATCTGCAACCACTGCCTGGAGCTGTCCCTGGGCTTGCTCGAGCGCGAAGAGGTGGATCGCTTCCTGGCGGCCTGGTAGTCACTCCCGGCTGCGGTCCCCGATTCGGCCAGAGGCCTCATCGACGCCCTCGCCCTTTTCTTGGGGGAAAGACATATTCTTCCCCCCCCTATCCGGGCGCGACACGCGCCCTCCCCCCCATCTTCGCCGCTTGATGATCGGCGCGCGCCTCTGGCGCGTTCGGCCCTCGTTCTTTGGCTCTGTGGCCGAAGCCTGGGGCATGGCCGTCACTCCCCCTCCCCTGCCCCCGTCGAGCCCACCATGCAGATCCAGACCCTCGCCGTCGGTCAGTTCCAGGCCAACTGCTTCCTGATCACCTGCCCCGCCACCGGCGCCTCCGCGGTGGTAGACGTCGGCGAAGACGACTCCTTGCTGCGCAAGCTGCAGGGCATGTCCCCGCAGCCCCGCCTCGAGGCCATCCTGCTCACCCACGCCCACATCGACCACGCCGGTGGGCTGCTGCCGCTGCAGCAGGAAATGGACGCCCCCGCCTGGCTGGGGGCCGACGAGCGCCCCATGTTCGACACCCTGCCCCAGCAGGGCAACTGGTTCGGCATGCCCGCGCTGAACAAGCCCTGCGGACGCATCGACCACTGGGCCACAGACGGCGACACCATCCGGGTGGGTGAGCTCGAGTTCACCGTGCTGTCCACACCGGGCCACTCCCCCGGCCAGGTCTGCTACCACGGTCACGGCCACGTGTTCGTGGGCGACACCCTGTTCAGCGGCAGCATCGGCCGCACCGACCTCCCCTTGGGCGACACCGCCACCATGAACGCCAGCCTGATCAAGCTGCTCGCGCTGCCCGGCGACACGGTGGTCCACTGCGGCCACGGCCCCGACACCGCACTGGGCCGCGAGCTCGAGAGCAACCCCCACCTGGCTCATGTGCGTAAGGCCCAGGGCATCACCGAGCCTCAGCGCAAGTTCTGGTGGTAGCCGCCATGACCTCCACAGCACTGACCATTCGCGAGTACGTTCCCCTGCCCTGCGTGATCTGCGACGGAGAGAAGGCCACCAAGCGCTACCAGGTGCGCGATCTCATCCAGGCCCGCGACGGGCTGTGGTGGTTCGTCACCTGCGACGCCTGCGGCCACGGCTACCTCAGCCCCTACCCCACCGATGACGAGCTGGGCGAGCTGTACCGCTCCCTGTGGAGCCCCGAAGGCCTGCAGCTGGCCAACAATGTGGGCAACTCCAGCTTCGAGAAGGGCCTCACCGCCGACCGCCTCGAGGGCCTGCGCGCAGTGCTGGGCGACCACCCGGTGCAGCGCCTGCTGGACGTGGGCTGCGGCCTGGGGTTTTTCCTGCGCGCCCTACACGAGACCTGGCCCGACGCTGAGGCCCAAGGGGTCGAGCTCGTGGACCAAGCCGCGAGCCGCGCCGAGCGTCCCGGGGTCGAGGTCCTGCGCCGGCCCTGGGAGCAGGTCGACCTGCCCGCCGGTGCGTTCGACATCGTCACCCTGATCCACTTCCTCGAGCACCAGACCGACCCGGGCGCCGACATCGTGCGCGCGGCCGACCTGCTGCGTCCCGACGGCGCGCTGGTGGTCGAAGTACCCCGCCTCGACGGCTGGGGCCGCCGGCTCATCGGTCGCTGGTACTGGCCCCACCTGCCCCCTCAGCATCTCCAGGTCTTCTCCACCGCGGGCCTGAGCAAGCTGCTCGAAGACCGTGGGCTCGAGGTGGGCTTCGTGCGCAGCCGCAAGGGCTACCCCCTGCAAGCCTGCACCTCGCTGGTGCTGTTTGCCCGCTACACCTTCGGCTCGAAGTCCCGCTTCGCCAACAACTGGTTGGTGCGCCTACCCCTGATGCTGCTGGGCCTGTGGTTCCTGCCCACCCTGTTCCTCTTCGACCTCATCGCCGCCCCCATCCTCAATAGGCTGGGCATGGGCGACATCCTGCTGATCGTGGCGCGGAAGAAGAGCTAGTAGTCCCACTCGTTGCTCTCGTCTTCCTTGTCTTCGTCGTCGTCGACGTCGGTCCAGCTCACCGAGTTGCGGCCACCATTCTTGGACTCGTACAGGGCGGTGTCGGCGGCCTTGATGACCTGCTCGGCGATCTCGTTGGCCGTGGTGTTGTTGTCGACCCGGCCGGCCCAGGTGGTGCCGCCCAGTGAGCAGGACACGGACACGCGGGCGTCGCCGATGGTCAACTCGAGCTTGGCGATGGCCTTGCGCACCCGCTCGGCGGTCTTGATGCCCACGGGACCCGGGGTCTCGGGCATCAGCATGTACATCTCGTCGCCGCCCACGCGGGCCTTGATGTCGGTGGCTCGCAGGGTCTCCTGCAGCACCGAAGCGATGGCGCTGAGCACCACATCACCGAAGGGATGGCCGTAGGTGTCGTTGACGGTCTTGAACTTGTCGATGTCCAGGCAGACCACGGACAGCGGGCGGCCCGTGCGGCTGTGCCGATGGATCTCCCGCAGGAAGCCGTCTTCGAAGTGGCGTCGGTTGGACAGACCCGTGAGTGGGTCGTAGTAGGCCAGCTGCTCGAGGCGCGCATTGGCCAGCTCGAGGGCGTGGAACAGGGATTCCTTCCCTTCGAGGGCGGCCTGGAGCCTGAGGTTGAGTTCCTGGTAGCTCAGGTGCTCTTCGACCAGTTGCTTGTTGGCCTGCTCGAGGATTCCCTGGAAGCTGGCCTGCTCGCCCACGCCCAGACCCAGGGTGGCGCTGACGGCCACAACCTGCTCGGGGACGCTGGTGAGCAGATCTTCGACCTGATCGGTGGTGAGGTGAAAGGGCTCGTCGGTGAGGACTTCGTGGCAGCGCTCGAGAGACGTGCGCTTGTCGCGGGCGGTGAACACCGAGCCCAGCACCTCGGCGCCACGGGCCACCTGGCACATCTTGATGGTCTCAGAGGACAAGCCCTGGGGGGTGTCGTCGTGGTGGTTGGCGATGGCCACGCCGATCTCTTCGGGGAGGCCCCAGTTGCGGGCCAGAATCCAGCCCACGTGGGTGTGAGCGGTGCCGAAGTTTTCGTGTTCGACCCGAAGCCTCTCCACCATGGAGGTGGCACGGATGATGGGCCAGCTCTTGACCTTGCCCGGCATCACGTGGAGCATGACCAGGATGCCAAACTCCTGGAGCAGACCCAGGGTGAAGGCTTCCTCTTGGTCGAGGTTCAGCAGACCGGCAAAGTGACGGGCCCCGACCGCACGCCGCAGGGCGTCTTCCCAGAAGTCGGTGACGTCGAAGCCCTTCATGCTCTCGGCACGGGTGGCGTCGCGCACCGCGAAACACAGGGCGATGTTGCGCAGGGCTCGGTTGCCCAGCACAGCCACGGCCTGGTTGGCGCTGCGGACCTTGCGCTCGAGCCCGAAGAAGGCCGAGTTCACGGTGCGCAGGACCTCGACCGTCAGCCGAGGGTCCTGGTTGACGATGCTGGACAGCTGTGCGGCGCCGACCTCTTGGTCGCGGCAAGCCTTGACGATACCCAGAGCGGCCTCAGGGGGCGCAGGAAGGTCCGAAGGCTTGATCTTGCCAGCAAAGTGCTGGGACGACATGGATGGCTCCCATGGGAGTCAAGACGGATTGGGAAAACGCTCGAAAGCAGACCGTATCACACTGCAACAGCCGATCACGGCCCTGGCAAGCCCACTCACGGTTACCCGCACGACAATTTGTGTTTCGCGTAGATATGCGCGGAAACGCAAGTGTCCCTGCGGAGCGAAGAACGGCGCACCAGGGATGTTCCCAGCTCAGACGGAGGGTCTGGACCGCCCAACCCGGTAGATCTCCTAGGGCCGCGGCTTCCAGCCCCAGCGACGCAAGGCGACCTGGCGATCCATCATGGCCTGGATGGTCTCCTGCACGATCTCGTAGAGGGACTGCACCACCGCGTCATCGCTGGCCGCCTCGGGCGGGTAGGCGTCCACGGAGATCGGAGGCCCCACCTCGACCATGGTGCGCACCGGCAGCGGCAGGTGGACCAAGGGGCCTACCCCCACTCCCCAGGGCAGCCCCAGGAACACCGGGAACGACTCGCTGCGGAAGTGCTTCTTGATCCCCGTCCACTCGGCGATGCGCTCACCGCGGCTGATGACGAAGTACGCCTCGTGCCCCCCCAGGGACATCACCGGTACGATGGGCACCCGGTTGCGCAGGGCCAGGCGCACGAAGCCCCTGTGGCCGCCGAAGTCCACCCGATGGCGCTGCCCCCAGGGCCTGAAGGCCTCGTAGTTGCCGCCGGGCCACACCGCGACCTTGCGCCCCGCGGCGAAGACCGCGTCGGCGTTGCGGTGGTTGGCCCTGACCGCACCGCCCTTGGCCAGCAACGGCCCCAGGCCGGGGATGGCCATGAGCGCATCGTGGGCCAGGTAGAAGAACCCGTCCTCGCCTTGCTTCAGAGCGTGCCAAGCCAGGCCGAGCAGCACCGGCTCCAAGAAGGTGATGCCCGCGTTGTGGTTACCCACCAGCAGCGCAGGCCCGTCGGGGATGTGCTCGATGCCCAGCACACGCCCCCGCAGATACCGCCGGATGACGTGCCCAATGGGCACGAACTTGTCGATGAGCGCGGTGTCGATGATGGGCAGCTCTTCCATGGGTTCCTGCCAGGCTATGAGTCAGCGACTATGGCTAACCGCCGGCGCCCTCAGCCGGCCCCTGCATAGGGAGCTTCCATGAAGCGCGATGAGCTGATCCACTGGCTGGACCACATCCTCGAGACTTCGGCCTATACCGATGCGTCCATCAACGGCCTGCAGATCGAAGGCGACGACGACGTGCAGAAGATCGCCGTCGCCACCGACGCGTGCCAGGCCACCATCGACGGCGCCGTGGCCGCGGGGGCCCAACTCCTGATCGTTCACCACGGCCTGTTCTGGGGCCGCTGCGAGGTCATCAAGGGGTCCCACGGTCGCCGCATCCGAAGCGCGGTGCTGGGAGGTCTGAACGTCTACTGCAGCCACCTGCCCCTGGACGCCCACCCCACGCTGGGGAACAACGCCCGGCTGGCCGCGCTGCTCGAGCTGTGTGATCCCCAGCCCTGGGGCGGCGACCCGGCGCGCCCCATCGGTATGGCGGGCGAGCTGTCTCGGCCCTGCTCACCCACGGCGCTGGCCCGGCGCATCGAGGCCCTGCTGGGCGCCCCGGTGCAGGTCCTGCCCTTCGGCCCCGATCCCATCCGCCGCGTCGGCATCATCAGCGGCGCCGCAGGGTCCATGGTGGACCAGGGAATGCACGACGGATTCGACGCCGTGATCACCGGCGAAGGCCGCTACGGCCAGTTCTTCCTGGCCGAAGAAGGCGGAATATCGCTGTTCTTCGCGGGCCACTACGCCACCGAGACCCAGGGGGTCCGCGCCCTGGCCCAGCACATCCAGGACCAGCACGGCCTACCCTGGGTGTTCCTGGACCACCCCACCGGCATGTAGGCTGTCAGCCACAGACGCTCACGAGGACATCACACCATGCACGCCCTGCTCTTCGCCGCTCTGCTCTCCTCCGGCTCCCAGGCCTGCGACCTGGCCGGGGTCACCCTGCCCGACAGCATCTCCCTGGCCGGCCAGACCCTGACCCTCAACGGCATGGGCCTGCGAGAGTTTCTGTTCATCGACATCTACGTGGGGGGCATGTACCTGCCGACCCCCACGACGTCGGACACCCAGGCCATCACCGCCGACGTACCCAAGCGCATGGTGATGCACTTCATCTACAGCGAGGTCACCCGCGAGCAGATGATCGACACCTTCAAGGAAGGCCTGGACAACAACCCCGACGCCAAGTCCATGGGCGACCGGGCCGAGCGGCTGTACGCGGTGATGGAGACCTGCAACTCCGGCGATCAGGTGGTGCTCGACTACGCGCCCAGCACCGGCCTTAGCATCAGCCTCAAGGGCGAGGTCAAGGACATCATCCCCGGAGCCGACTTCATGGAAGCGGTCTGGATGTTGTTCATCGGGCCCGTGCCCCCCTCCAAGAAGCTCAAGAAGGGGCTGCTGAACGGCTGTCCTGGGAGCAGCTAAAGCGGCTCCCCACACGTCATAAGCGGCTCCCCACACGTCATAAGCGGCTCCCCACACGTCATAAGCGGCTCCCCACCGATCAGATGTTCTCCTCGAGCCACTCATCGGTCTGCTCGAACAAGTCCGACATGCCCATCTTCAGGGCGCCCATGACCAGGTCCTCGCCCTCGATGGTGCCCGTGGATTGGCTCCACAGGCCCATGTAGCGGTAGGCGGCCCAGTCGCCGCTGACAGCCGGCACCACCACGTCGATGCTGTAGGACTGCTCGATGGTGTTGTTGCCGCCTTCGCCAACGCCACGCTCGGGGACCCAGGTGCGGGCCAGGATGCCCCAGGCCCCGGAGCCGGGTTCGCCGTCTTCGGACAGCTCCACCCAGCGGAAGTCCTTGATCATCTCGTAGGGGATGTCCATCAACGCGTTCTCCTTGCGAAGATCGTTGTTGGTGCGCAGCACCGTGCAGGAGCGGTCCGGGAAGCAGCTGGGATCGGTGGGGTCCAGGAAGATGCGGTCGTAGTGCCCCGGCGAGTTGGGCTCGATGGCGGTCTGATCTGCCTGGATGATGGCCAGGGTCTGTTGATCGGGGTCGAACAGCGAGCCCGCCACGACCCCCACGCCCAAACAATCGGCCGGGTCCACCCCATCGGGCATGGTGACGGCGTCGTCGATGTCGCTGTCGGCCAGCACGGTGAGCTGGTAGGAGCGGTCGTTGAAGCCCACGTCCAGATCGATCCCGGAGAGGTGCTGTTGGAGGTTGTACATACCGACCTCGAGCACGCCTTCTTCTTCGGTCTCCCAGTTGCGGAACAGGTAGGCGCTGAGATCGTCCAGCTCGGTGGGAGCCTCGGGGGGAGGCTTGCAGCCGATGGCCATGACGAGCAGCGGAATGGAGAGGGAGATGCGGGACATGGAGACTCCAGGGGCTTTCGCACGCGACCCTATCGTAGCCGAGCCGAGCCGACAGAGCGAACACGGGCGACCCAGGAAGGGGTCGGGTATGTTGGCTGGCCATTCGCCTTGTCTCCGTAGGAGAACACCATGTCCCATGCCCGCGCCCTCGCCGTCTTCACGCTGCTGCTGTCCGGCTGCGGCACCTACGCCATCGAGCTGACCGACGACACCAACTTCTTCTTCACCACCGCGCTGACCGCCGACGTGGTGCCCGTGGCGGACTGCCCCGACGACCTCACCCTGGACTGGTCCGGCCTCTCTTCCGACCTGCTGGGTCACGAGCTGGACCCCACCACCGATATCGACACCATGCGTGTGGTGCGCTTCTACGACCTGTCGCCCCAGGACGTGATGGCCGCCATCTCCACCAACGAGCTCTCCCAGTCCGACCTGTCGGGCAACGTGGACTACTACCCCTCGGCGGGCGAAACCGCCGCGATGCTGGGCAGCGACTTCGCCTTCAACGGCACCAGCATCGACCCCGCCACGGAAGTGTGCTCCGAGCTGGGCGCCACGTTCATGTTCACGGCGCTCACCGGCCTGTACGAGTACCGCATGCTGGTATTCTTCGAGCCCACGGTCGATGAGACCAACACCGAGGTCTTCATGACCGCCGACTCGGCCCAGCTCGAGTTCGACGCCGACCTCGGCGCCGGCGGCGTGATCGAGGTTCCCAGCGGCCGCGACTACATTATCGACTGGATCGGCCTGACCGCCGACGGCCAGGGCAACGCCTTCTCGGTCTCCAACATCGATCGCCTGATGCTGGCGCGGTACGAGCTGTCCATCGACGAGATGGAAGCCCAGTTCCTGGACCTGCAGATCATCCCCGACGAGATGTACACCGCCGACATCGGGGGCCGCGGTGACTTCGAGCTCATCGATGCCCTGGATACCGACGGCAACGCCTTCGCTGGATTCGAAGACGCGGGTACCGGCGAAGGCCTGTGGCTGCTGGGGCTGTTCTGCTCCACCTGCGCCAACCCGGCCCCGCTATACCTGGCGGTGATCGAAACCAAGTAGCGGTACTCACACCACTTCGGACTCCGGGCCTTGCGCCTCTGCTCCAGCTGGCTATGCTCGTGGTTCCTGTTTTCACGAAAACGTGAAATCCATGAAGCCCGCCCACGACCTCCATGACTGGCATCGGATCCCCGCCGTACGACGGCTGGTGGATCAGTTCGGGCTGTTCTTCCAAGCCTTCGGCTTCAAGCGCAACATCGGCCGCATCTGGGGCACACTCTACCTCAGCCCCCGCGGGCTCGATCAGGCCGAGCTGT